>Ga0172373_10004243_pt1 | contig 20331 bp, 17 predicted proteins | sample Lak10m_2_FD_114546 | JGI IMG/M metagenome (GOLD analysis project Ga0172373, IMG submission 114546) | Freshwater microbial communities from Kabuno Bay, South-Kivu, Congo - kab_092012_10m | ecosystem: Environmental > Aquatic > Freshwater > Lake | place: Democratic Republic of the Congo...
CTGGGCCAGGGAATCGCGGCAGAAGGGACAGAACATGCCGAAGATGTGCGGCTCGGTGACGTTCTGCGGTTCGTGGGCGCCGAGCACGCGTACCGGCAGCATGCCGGCGGCGATCAGCAGTTCCTCGGCGGTGTAGGTACACATCGTGGCCACCACCTGCCCGCCGGTGCGGGCCTTCCAGTCGCGGGCGTAGTCGTGTCGCTTCTCATACCAGTCCTTGAACTGGTCGAACAATCCATCAGCCATGCGTGCTTCCTCCCCGTGGTTTCGCGCCCATCGGCAATTGCTGGAAGTCAAGCAACTGAATGAACGTTCAATCGTTGGCAGTGTAAATGGCGTGCGGCTGAATTGCAAGCCATCAGAGTGGTCTGCCGAAAAGTTTTATGGCTGGCGGCACGGGCCAGGCCGCAGCGAAGGCGGCGATCAGCCGCCTGATTTGCGGTGGCGGTACTGGTGGAAGGGGGCGTTGCGAAATTCGAGCTGCTTTTCCAGGGTGGCGCCGAGTGCCAGCGCCAGCGCAACGGAGCGCTCGTTTTCGGCATGGATCAGGCTGATCGGCCGCATCGCCGGCAGCCGCGCCGGCAGCATGGCCTGCACCGCGCGCGCGGCTTCGCTGGCGTAGCCCTTGCCCCAGTAGGCGCGAACGATTGCCCACTTGATCTCGGTTTCGGGCCATTCGCGCGGAAACCACAGCCCGACCAGGCCGACCACCGCATCGGTGGCCTGCTCGCGCAGGACATAGGGGCCATAGCCATGGCGCAGCCAGTGCCGCTCCAGCGCGCCGACGATGCGCTGCGTCTCGGTTTCAGGCAGTGCCGCCCCGAAGGTATAGCGCGCACACTCGCTGTCCGAGTAGTAGGCATGCAGGCCGTGCCAGTCGGCAGCGACGGGGCGGGAAAGGCGCAGGCGCGACGTCAGGTGCTTTTCGGGGATCAGGATTGCCGGCGTCGCCAAGGTGCTCAACGCCTCCCGTCGAGGAAACGGCCAACGCGGGCCAGGGTGTCCGGCAGGGCGAGCAGGGCGGCGCTGCCGGCAAGCTCGCTGGCATAGCCGTCCGGCGCGCCCTTTGCCGCCGCATCGATGCAGGTCTTGCATTCGGCGATGGCGCGCGGCGGCAGCGCCGAGATCCGCGCCACCGTGGCGCTGGCGAAGCTTTCGATCGCCGCGCGCGGGCAGTGCCACTGCGCGAGACCAAGCCCCACTGCCTCGGCGCCGTGAAGGACTTCCGCGCCGAGGATCAGGCGGCGCGCAACCGACTCGCCGCAGATGCGGGTCATGCGCTGGGTGCCGCCCCCCGCCGGCAGGAGCCCAAGGGCGGCCTCCGGCAGGCCGATCCGCGCTTCATCGGCGACGATGCGAAGGTCGCAGGCGAGGGCCAGTTCGAAGCCGCCACCCAGTGCGTGGCCGCCGAGTTCGGCAACGGTGGTCTTGGGAAGCGTCTCGATCTGTTCGAACACGTCCTGCATGCGGCGGGTAAGCAAGATCATGCGTTCGCGCCCTTCGCGGCTGGCGATGATCTCGCGCATCATCGCCAGGTCGGCGCCGGCACAGAAGACCTTCTCGGTGCTGCGCAGCCAGACCACCGAGACCTGGTCGGCGCGCCTGATCTCGTCGAGGACGTCGTCCATGCGAGCCAGCCAGGCGTCATTGATCGCGTTCACGGGCGGCCGGCAGAGCGTTGCGATGGCGACGCTGCCGTCGATTTCCAGGGTGATCATGCCGGGCATCCTCCGGGGATGCCGGTGGCAGCGGTATTCGGCGGTCTCAGGCCGCAGGTGGCCGTTTGCGCCGGCGCGAGGCTGGCGCGGCCGCCGCGGTCGGAGCAGCCTCGGCCAGCGGCGAGGCACCGGTGAAGGTGCGCTTGCGCAAGGCGACCGCGGCCAGCCCGCGCCGACCCTTGGCCGTCAGGTAGGGCTCGACCAGCAGCTGGATGCCTTCCGCGATGTACTTGTCGAGCGAGAAGCGTTCGCTCAGCACCCAGTGCTTGAGCGCCCAGGAGTGCGCGAACATCACCAGCTGGTAGGCCAGCATGTAGCCATTCACCTCGCGCATGGTGCCGCCATCGACGCAGGCCTTGATGCACTTCTCGATCAGGCGATTGGTGCGGGTCTCGGCATCCTTGATCAGTACGCGCCTGTCGGCGCGCAGCGACTTGGTCGAGCGGTAGGCGAGCACCGTCGCTTCGCGCAGGCGGTCGACGATCTGGCAATAGGCCCAGACCGAGACGCAAAGCCGTTCCACCGGATCGGTGAGGCCTTCGAGCTGGGAGGGGATTTCGCGCTCGTAGGTATCCAGCACCATTTTCAGGCTGAGGAAAAGGATGTCGTCCTTGTCGCGGAAGTACTGGTAGATCAGGCCGGTGCTGATGCCCGCCTGCTTTGCGATCTGCTGAATGGTGGTGGTGTAGTAGCCGTCCTCGGAGAACAGCTTCACCGCCGCGCGCACGATCTGGCCGCGACGCTCCTCGACCAGTCGCGGATCGGTGACCAGTGCCTGTACATCGCCAGCAGAACCCATCACGCTTCCTCATTGAAGTCTCATTCAGGATCGCAGTCTGCCATGAAAATGGCGGGCGCAGGCCGGGATGACGCGGCTCCGGCCATTCGCCCGCCGGACCGTCAATTGCCTTCGAACCTGGGCTTTTCCTTGGCCACGAAGGCGTTGTAGGCGCGGGTGAAATCCTGGGTCTGCATGCAGATCGCCTGCGCTTCGGCCTCGGTTTCGAGCGCCTGTTCGATGGTCTGGTTCCATTCCTGGTGCAGGCACTTCTTGGTCATCGAATGGGCGAAGGCTGGGCCGTCGGCCAGCGACTTCGCCATCTTCTGCGCCCGCGCCATGAGTTCCTCCTTCGGCACCACGCCATTGAAGTAGCCCCAGGCCAGGCCTTCCTCGGCGCTCATGGAGTTGCCGGTGTAGAGCAGTTCGGAAGCACGGCCATGGCCGATGATGCGCGGCAGGATGGCGCAGGCGCCCATGTCGCAGCCGGCCAGGCCGACGCGGACGAAGAGAAAGGCGGTCTTGGCTTCGGGCGTGGCGTAGCGCAGGTCGGAGGCCATCGAGATGATGGCGCCGGCGCCGGCGCAGACGCCATCCACGGCAGCGATGATGGGCTGCGGGCAGGTGCGCATTTCCTTGACCAGGTTGCCGGTCATGCGCGTAAAGGCGAGCAGGCCGTCCATGCTCATCTTGGTCAGCGGCCCAATGATCTCGTGCACGTCGCCGCCGGAGCAGAAGTTGCCGCCGGCGCCGGTCACCACCACCACGCGCACGTCGTCGCAGTATTGAAACTTGTGGAAGGTGTCACGCAATTCCGCGTAGCTCTCGAAAGTGAGCGGGTTCTTGCGTTCGGGCCGGTTGAGCGTGATGGTGGCAACCTTGTCGGCGACGTCCATCTTGAAATGCTGCGGCTTCATGTCTGCCGCTTTGAGCTTGTACATGCGTGACTCCTTGGGTTTGCGGGGTGGGGAAAAGGGAACTCAGCCGGCCAGGGTCAGGCCGCCGCTGACACTCAGCGTCTGCCCGGTGACAAACGAGGCGCGCTCGCTGGCGAAGAACAGGATGGCGTCGGCGATCTCCGCGGGCCTGGCCAGGCGCCGCATCGGCGTGGCGCGAACGAAGGCTTCCTGGTGCTTTTCCGGCACGGCGCGCAGCAGCGGCGTGTCGGTGGGGCCGGGGCAGACGCAATTGACGTTGATGTTGTAGCGCGCCACCTCGCGCGCCAGCGACTTGGTGAAGGCGATCGCGCCGCCCTTGGCCCCGGAATACATGGTTTCGCCAAGGCTGCCGACGCGGCCGGCATCGCTGGACACGGTAACCACCTTGCCCGACTTGCGCTCGATCATTTGCGGCAGGAAGGCCTGTGCCATGGCGGCGGGGCCGAGCAGGTTGACGTCCATCACCTTGCGCCAGAACTCCGGGGTATTTTCCATGAAGGGCTGTATCTTGCCCCAGCCGGCGACGTTGGCGACGATGTCGACCTGCGGCCGCAGCGCATAGGCCTTGTCCCTGAACTCGGCGATCGAGGCCAGGTCGGCGACATCCAGGCGGATGCAGTCGGCGCCTTGCCCCCCGGCGCGGATCGCCGCCGCGACGGCTTCGCCATTGACGGTGTCGAGGTCGCCGATGATCACGTGCGCGCCCGCCGCGGCGAGCGTTTCCGCCGTTGCCCGGCCGATGCCGGAAGCGCCCCCGGTGACGATTGCCGTTTTTCCATCCAGTCGCATGTTGTCTCCCTGAGCCTTGATTGAACCGGACGGCGAAGCATCGCCGCCCGTCGTTGTTCTGTGACTGAATGATCGCTCAGTCAGTTGCGCAAGTCAACTCCATAAAATTGTTCTGGCCGTCCCTGCATGTCTTGACAATCAGGATGAATGATCGTTCAATCACGCACTGGTCGGGGCCGGCATCGGCTGCCGGCGAATCGACAAGGCGCCGGCACGAGCGCTTCAAGAGAGGGGGCAGGCAGGATGGCGATGGCGGACTACGCAGGCACCGGGCCGATGAACGCGGCCGACGAAATCATCGGACGGCCGCTGCGGGCGGGATTGGGCGACGCGCCAGCGATCCTCTGTTCCGCCAGGACGCTGAGCTTTGCCGGCCTGGATGCCCTGGTGAATCGCTGCGGCCATGCCCTGCGCGCACATGGCGTTGGCCGCGGGGACCGCGTCCTGTTCCTGATGGACGACTCGCCGGAGCTGGTGGCGGCCTACCTCGCCACCCTGCGCATCGGCGCCGTGGCGGTCGCCCTCAACGTGCGCCTTGCCGCCCGCGACCTCAGCTACATCATCGACCACAGCCAGTGCCGGGCGATCTGCGTCGACGCGCATTTCATCGACCTCTACGACAGCGCCGCCGAGGCCATGGCCGGCAAGCCGCTGGTGATCCAGGTCGGCGGCACACCGGCGGCGGGACGCCTGGCACTGGCGGAGATCATCGCCAGCCAGCCGGACGCCCTCGATTCAGTGCCAGTCGATCCCGGCGAGGTCGGCTTCTGGCTCTACTCCTCGGGCACCACGGGCAAGCCCAAGGCCGTGATGCATCCGCATCGCAGCGTGCTGGTCGCCGATTGCCTGGAGCGCGAGATCCTCGGCGTCGGCCCTGGCGACCGGGTCTTCACCACCTCGAAACTTTTCTTCGGCTTTGCGCTCGGCCATTCCCTGATGGGCGGCCTGCAGTGCGGTGCCACGATCATCCTGTCGCCGGCCTGGCCCGAGCCGAAGCTCATCATCGACACCGTCGAGCGCCATCAACCGACGGTGCTGTTCAGCACCCCGGTGATGTACCGCAACCTGCTGCGCGAAGGCGCGCCGATGCGTCCTGCCTTTCGCGCCATCCGGCACTTCGTCGCTGCCGGCGAGAAGCTTCCCGAGTCGCTCTACGATGACTGGCAGGAGCTGTGCGACAAGCCCATCCTGGATGGTGTCGGGGCGTCGGAGACCGTGTTCCTGTTCCTGCTCAACCGTCCGCAGGATTCGAAAGGCGGATCGTCGGGCAAGCCCGTGCACTGGGCCGAACTGCGCTTGGTCGATGACGAGGGCCGCGACATCATTACCCCGGGCAGCCCCGGACAGATTGCCGTGCGCACGCCCTGCTGTTTCGTCGGCTACTGGCAGCAGCCCGAGCTTAGCGCGCGGGCCATCCGCGATGGCTGGTACTTTCCGGGCGACATGTTCGAGTTCGACGCCGAGGGCCGCTGGTGCCACCTCGGGCGTGCCGACGACATGCTCAAGGTCAGCGGACAATGGGTCAGCCCCACCGAAATCGAAGCCTGCGCGCTGACCGTGCCCGAGGTGATGGATGCGGCCGTGGTCGGCTTTCCCAACGAGGATGGCCTCACCCGCATCGCGCTGTTCGTTACGCCGCGAAGCCCGGAATGCGACCGCGAGGCGCTCGAAGCCTCGCTGCTGGCGACCTTCAAATCCACGCTGTCGATCTACAAGTGTCCGCGTACCATACGCTTTGTCGACGACCTGCCGCGCACCGCGACGGGCAAGACGCAGCGCTTTCGCCTGCGCGAAATGCTGAAACAACCCCAGTGAAGGGCAACACAGATGACACATACCAAGGCCGCACTGAGCGGCCGGCATGCCGTGGTCACCGGCGGCGGACGCGGCATCGGAGCGGCGATCGCCCAGGCGCTGGCGGCACAGGGCGCCCGCGTCACGCTGATGGGCCGCAACGCCGCGACACTTGAAGACGAGGCCACCCGCCTGCGCCAGCTTGGCGAGGTGCATTGCGAAAGCGTCGATGTTGCCGATCCGGAATCGATGACGGCGGCCTTCGCCCGCGCCACTGCCCTGTTCGGCCCGGTCGGCATCCTGGTTAACAACGCCGGCCAGGCGGTGAGCGCACCGCTGGGCAAGACCGACCTCGCCTTGTGGAACCGGATGCTGGCGGTGAACCTCACCGGCACGTATCTGGGCATCAATGCGGTGCTGCCCGGCATGCTGCAGGCTGGCTGGGGGCGCATCGTCAATATCGCCAGCACCGCCGCGCTCAAGGGCTACCCCTACGTCGCGGCCTACTGCGCGGCCAAGCATGGCGTGCTCGGCCTCACCCGCGCACTGGCCCTCGAACTGGCGAAGAAGCCGGTGACGGTGAATGCCGTCTGCCCCGGCTATACCGAAACCGACATCGTGCGCGACGCGCTGGCCAACATCCAGGCCAAGACCGGGCGCAGCGAGGCCGATGCGTTGGCCGAGCTGGTCAAGCATAATCCGCAGGGTCGTCTGGTGCAGCCCGCCGAAGTCGCCAACGCCGTGCTCTGGTTGTGCCTGCCCGGCAGCGAGTCGATTACCGGCCAGGCGATCTCCGTCGCCGGCGGCGAAACCATGTAGGCGCGAACAGGAAAAATCATGAGCGACACCAGCTACCTCGACTGGCCCTTCTTCGACGATAGCCATCGCCAACTGCAAGCCGAGCTTGAGTCCTGGGCTGCCGCCAATGTCAGCGACGAACACCACGCCGACACCGACCAGGCCTGCCGCGATTTCGTGGCCAGCCTCGGTGCCGGCGGCTGGTTGCGTTACGCCGTCGGCGGCACAGCCTGCGGCGGCAAATACGATGTCATCGACACGCGCGCCATTTGCCTGCTGCGCGAAACCCTGGCGCGCCATTCCGGGCTGGCCGATTTCGCCTTCGCCATGCAGGGCCTGGGCTCCGGCGCGATTACCCTGCACGGCACGGTGGCACAGAAGCAGCGCTACCTGAGCCGCGTTGCCGCCGGCAGCGCCATCGCCGCCTTTGCCCTGTCCGAGCCGGACTCCGGTTCCGACGTTGCCGCCATGCGCTGCGCCGCACGTGCCGAGGGCGAGCATTACGTGCTCGACGGTGAAAAGACCTGGATCTCCAACGGCGGCATCGCCGATTTCTACGTGGTCTTCGCGCGCAGCGGCGAGGCCCCCGGCTCGCGCGGGCTGTCGGCCTTCATCGTCGATGCCGAGACACCGGGCCTGGAGATCGCCGAGCGCATCAACGTCATCGCTCCGCACCCGCTGGCGCGCCTGCGCTTCACGAATTGCCGTGTGCCGAAAGACGCGCTGCTCGCCGCGCCGGGGCAGGGTTTCAAGGTGGCGATGCAGACCCTGGACATCTTCCGCACTTCGGTCGCCGCCGCCGCGCTGGGCTTTGCCCGCCACGCTCTGGACGAGGCCCTGCACCGCGCCACGACGCGGCCGATGTTCAACCAGACGCTGGCCGATTTCCAGATCACTCAGACCAAGCTGGCGCAGATGGCCACCGGCATCGACATCTCGGCGCTGCTGACCTACCGCGCCGCCTGGCAACGTGACCAGGGGCAGAACGTCACGCGCGAGGCGGCGATGGCGAAGATGACCGCCACCGAAACCGCGCAGCAGGTGATCGACGCCGCGGTGCAGATCTGGGGCGGCCTCGGCGTCGTCAGCGAGCATCCGGTGGAAAGGCTCTACCGCGAAATCCGCGCCCTGCGCATCTACGAAGGCGCCACCGAGGTGCAGCAACTGATCATCGCGCGGCAGACGCTCAACGCCTGGGATCAGCAGCAGGCGGCGCAGCAGCAGTAGCGCAGGTAGCGCCGGCAAGAGTCGGCGCTGGCGGTACGGCGCCATGACTCATGGGTAGGGCCGCCGAGCTTCAGTTGCCGCAGCGGTGCGCGGTTTGCACTAAGGACTCTATTGGTCATCCAAGCCTGCGCTGTTCTGTGCTGCGCCGCAGCTAATGCGCCGCGTCATGACTTCCTGCCCGGCGAAGCCTATAAGGGAGTTGCGCCAGAGCTTCTGGCGAGCCATCGAGGAGTGCGACATGACCTGGACGACCCTGCAGGACAAGGCCCTTGTGCTGGGCTTCGAGCTGGCGTGCCATGCCGGCGCCTCGATCAGCCGCGATGACGGCAGCTGGGTGCGCGTCGGCAGCTACGACCAGATGGCCGAGCTTTGGGCGCAGGCGGTGACGCCGCAGGCGCGGGCCGTGCCGCGCGAACGCATCGCGGCGATCATCGCCGCCTGCTCGAAACATGTCGCCACCCTCGGTGATTACGACGAGGACTTCGCCGCCTCGCTGGCGCCGGTGCGCGCCGCGCTGGACAACCCCGAACACGGCCGCATGCCGGCCTGAGGCTGAAAGTTCCCGCAGGGACGCATCGCGCTGGCGCCGGCGGGACGGCGGTCTCTTTTCCGCGCCGCCGCAGGCCGCAACCGACAACGCCGGCAGTGTCGTCTGCCAGGTCAAGACGGCGAGGCTGACAAGAGCCTCGCGACGGAGTCTGTCAAATTGGCAGGGTGCCTTGGCCGGAGTGCTTGGTTGGGGCTGTCGGGCCGCATGCGGCCATGACCGGTCACTGGACTTTCTTCTCAACTGCTGACATTCGCTAGATCTTCCGCCTAAAAGCATTCGATCCTCTGACTACTTTAAGATATCTTTGGGTTCGATATCAATATTGAATAGTGCCCATGCATTGGCGTCTACCGCTGTCGTTGCCTGTCTCTTGGATGGCTGATAAACCGGGACTACGCTAGTTTGTCTCGCCATGTGGCTAACTTGCTCCGCGGCATATTCTCGGTGACAAGAGGAACAACATCATGGAATTTGGTTGGCGCAAGTTGTTTGGGCTTAAGGTAACTGAAGTCCCACCATTGGGCGACGGGCCGCATGCCCCACCGGTTGGATTTCGTACTTACGCTGTCGGTGATTCAATTGCCGGCGAGTATCAAGTACTTGATATCTTCTCCGGTGGCATGGGTTTTGTATACCTCGTCACCCACCACAAGGAAGACACCCCATTCGTCCTAAAAACACTCCAAAGGCCAGAGAACGACGCGGCACGGGGGCAGTTCCTCCGAGAGGCCGAAATCTGGTTGGGATTGGGAAGGCACCGCAATATCGTGCGCGCACGCTTTGTGACCACGCTCGATGGTCAGACTTATGTAGCCGCAGATTACGTTCCAAACGTACCGGATCGTCGTAATACGCTTGAGGCTTATGTGGGACGCGCGAGGATACATGAAGGTCTTCTACTAACCTGGATTGCTCAGTTCTGTCATGGCATGGCTCATGCACAGTCTCACGGCGTAGTTGCCCATCGAGACATCAAGCCAGGCAATTTGATGCTCATGCCTGACAACGAGCTACGCATTACAGACTTCGGCTTGGCACGTAGCTTCACGCTCCCATCTGGTACCGTTGAAGGAGTGGTGGAGCGGCGGTCTATTTCTGGAACACTTCCTTACATGGCGCCTGAGCAGTTTCTGGCGCCTAGCACGGTCGATCACCGAGTCGATATCTATGCGATGGGTATCACTTTGTACGAGCTCATTTCCGGTACTCGGCCCTTCGCTGGAAATAGCCAGCAAGTTCTCGTCCGCCAGATACTTGCTGATACTCCGAAAGCGCTACAAAGTCCCCTATGGCCAATCTGCGAAAGATGTCTTCGCAAGGCACCATCTGCGAGATACCAAACCTTCGAAGAGCTTCTGGCCGATGTTACGGATCTCGCGAGCGAAATCAAAGTCAGACTTCCAGCCCCACCGGCATTAGGAACCGACGAAGCAGAACTGGCCTATGCGAGAGCGATGTCATACGGCGAGATGGGTCAGCCAGAACTAGCTTTGGAGTACGCGCTCAAGTACAGCCGAATGGCTCCTGATGACGACAGAGCATGGACAGAGTTGGGAAAGCAGTACCTCACTCAAAACAGACTACAGGATTCCGTGGATGCGTCACTTCGTTCCGTCCAACTGGCGCCGTTTAAATCCGAAGCCAGGAACAACCTCGGCTTGGCACTTGATCAGCTTGGCAAGCATGACGAGGCCCTAATCCAGCTTCAGATTGCCGCTTCCCACGACCCGCTAAACACCGGAGCGCTGCTCAATCAGATGGGGCCCCTGATCAGTCTGCGGCGACCATTCGAGGCGATTCAAGTCATGCAACTGGCAATCAGTATTGCGCCTGAAAAAGCATCGATTTGGGCGAACTTAGGTGCGGTCCAAGCGGAAGTTGGGCAGGACCGGGAAGCAGAGGTAAGTCTTAGGAAAGCCCTCGAACTGTCACCCAACCTGCCTGAGGCCCAGAGGAATCTTCGCACTCTGCTCGAGAAGCGCGCGCGACCACGGTCGAGAGAGGGGCGCCCCGATCCTGGCAAATTACTGGCAGCGGGACGCTTTACTGAAGCAGAGGCGCTGCTTCTTGAGCGAGTCGCAGAGAACATGAACGATGTTGATGCGTGGCACAACCTTGGAATTATCGCAATGCATCAGCGCCGCGAACATGAGGCCATCGAACGCTTTGAGCGAGTGGTCGCGATCAAGCCTAGTGAGGCGTTCGCGCGCACGCAACTGGTCCGCCTCAGAGCGGGCGCCGGGGACATCGCAGGGGCTTTACGCGAGTGTACGGCGCTAGCAACAATTCCTAAGGAGCGGCTGACTGCCGCACTGTTGCGCGCTCAGCTACTCCAAGGAATTGGCAAGACCTCACAAGCGATTCAGGAGCTGCAACAGTTGGTCCAGGCCAACCCCGAGCTAGACCAAGTGTGGTTTGTTCTTTCTGAAATTCTCGAGCGGGAGGGCCAGCTCAAAGAGTCACTCGCGGCAGCAACCAAGAATCTTGCCTTGTTGCGGAAGTTCGGTGGCCTTGCAGACAACATCACCATGGCTGAGGATCGAATTGCCCGTCTCCGAAGCGCACTGCGTTGAATTGATAGTCCGTTGTTTCACTGCCGGTCTTGGTCGAAAACTGAACGTCCGTTTTTTTTAACTGGGTAGGTCCGTAATGGGTCGTTTGATGATCGCCACGTCACGCCGGATCACGCCCGTATTCATTCGCCGGCAAAGTATTCGTCGGCCAGGGCATTCCGCTGACTAACAGCCTTGCCGTGCCTCTCCATGAAGATGAACCAACGTCCGGGCTATGCGATCACTGCGCCAGGAAATTTGAAGTCGCGTAGCGCATTGCCGATGACAGGCTGACCCGGTGTCCGCGCTACGGTCAGGCCGGCGAGCGGCTGATCAGTCGCGTTGCGCTTGGCGGGAAGTACTCGACCTCGGCGTCGGCGATCAGGAATTCGGGGTTCACGCGACACCAGAAGGCCGGGGACAGGGCCCATGAGCGCACGGCCGGCAGCGGCGGACCTGAGATTCTCTGCCGCGACTGGGCGGCCCGGAAGTCGGCGCTGGCGCTACGGCGATTTGCAGCGCCCGGCCGGCCCCGGGGGCTCAGGGCTCGGTGAGTATCCGGCCCAGCGGGTTATCCACCACCACCGGGCAGGCGAAGTACGTCAGGCTGGGTTCGACGCCGTACCTGTCGGCGATGAAGCGGCGCCATTCGTCGGTATAGACGCGCTCGGCGTCCTCGCGGCTGCGCCAGAGATAGACACCGCCCGCCGTGCCGCCGTCATCCGAGAGCAGGTAGTACTTGCGGATCAGGCCCGTCATGCCCTGATAGCGCGGCGCGGTGGATAGAAAGACGTCGCGCGCCTGTTCGGGCGTCATGGCGTGCGGCAGCTTGAACTGGACGAAGGCGGTGATCATGCGGGCTCCTTGAGGCGAGGTATTGAGATCAGTGGTTGTCGAATTTTCGCAGTGCCAGACCCAGCACCACGCCGCAGCCGGCCGCCGCGCCGGTGACCCATAGCGCGTCGCGCCAGAGGCCCGAGGCGGCAACCAGCGCGGCGATGGCCGGCGGGCCGACAAAGGGGCCAAGGTTGCCGGCCTGCATGAAGAGGCCCTGCAAGGTGCCGATCTGCCGCGGGGTCGTCGCCAGGTGCGCCGAGGCCGAGAGTACCGAGGCCGGAATCAGGCCGCCGACAAACGAGAGCAGCACGCACAGTGCATAGCGTGCGAGGTCGGGCAGGCCGTCGAGGAAGATGCCGGCGCCGGCGAGGCCGGTCAGCAGGCTGGCGCCGGCAATCAGGTTGCCGCGCCGCCAACCCCGCTGCAGCAGGCTGCCGCCGATCAGGTTGCCCGGCACGTTGGCCAGCACCATGACGCAGGACAGCAGCGAGGTGGCGAGCATGCCCAGCTGGCGTTGCTCACTGAGGAAGGTCGGCAGCCAGATGATCAGTGCATAGTGTTGCAGCGTCCAGCTGGCCATGGCCAGTGCCAGCAGCCATGGCGCCGGCCGCGCCAGGGCCTGGCGGGCAATGGCCCAGGGCGCATCGGTCGTCGCGGCGGGCTGCTTCGCTTCATGGCTCGCCTGTGTGCGCCGTAGCGCCAGCGCCGACATTGCCAGCGCCGCCAGGCTGAGCAGCCACAGGCCGCGCCAGCCGCCGAAGGGCACCACCAGCGGCGCCAGCAGCATGACCAGGCCGACGCCGGCCGGCAGGTAGGAGCTCCAGATGCCGAGGGCAAAGCGCCGGTCGCTGGGCGCCGCGGCACCGGTCAACAAGGCCGGCGCCGAAACCGCCACGGCGACCATCCCGGCACCCTCGAAAAAGCGTGACAGCAGCAGCACGCCTTCGCCCCCGGCGGCAAGCCCGAGCAGGCCGCCGACCATGCTGATGGCAAGCCCGGCGTAACAGCTGCGAAGCGCGCCGATGCGGTCACCGAGCAGGCCGAAGAGCAGGCCGGTGCACACCGCGAGCGTGTTGATCATCGAGGAGATCCAGCCTGCCGCGACCAGCGAGAGACCGAATTCGGCGCGCAGTTCCACCATGGCGATCGGCACCTTGCCGACATTGAATGCCGCCGCCACGCCACAGGCGGCAGCGGCCAGCACCGCAGGCCAGTCGGTGGAAGTACGCATGTCGGGAATGTCGGAACTGTGGCAGTGGCCGCGCAAAGCCCATTTTATAGGCATGGTTGCGGCGCACGACGGCCCGCCCATATCATTGCGCGATAGCTGTTAGACGCGGAGGTCGTGTTGTGGCGATGCCGCCCGTCGCACACAATGCGGCACGGCCCCGCGCCCGAGTGCGGCTGCCGCCAGCCATTCGTCCGAGGTCCGTCGATGGAAGTCTCCTTCAGCAGGGAATTGCAGCAATTGCGCCTTGGCGCCGGCAGCCGCTTCCATGGCGAAGGCATACTGGCGATCACCAAAGCGCTGCTGCAATCCGGCGTGGCCTATGTCGGCGGCTACCAGGGCGCGCCGGTGTCGCATCTGCTCGATGTCATGGTCCAGGCCGAGGACTACATGGCCGAGCTCGGCGTGCATGTCGAGGCCTGTTCCAACGAGGCCTCGGCCGCCGCCATGCTCGGCGCCTCGATCCATTATCCGCTGCGCGGCGCAGTGACCTGGAAGTCGGTGGTCGGCACCAACGTCGCCGCCGATGCGCTGTCCAACCTCGCCTCGCCGGGCGTGGCCGGCGGCGCGCTGATCGTCGTCGGCGAGGATTACGGCGAGGGCGCCAGCGTGATCCAGGAGCGCAGCCACGCCTTCGCCATGAAGTCCTCGCTGCTGCTGCTCGACCCGCGCCCGCAACTGCCGGCCATGGTGCGCATGGTCGAGCAGGGCTTCGCCTTGTCCGAGGCGGCGAACACGCCGGCCATCCTGCAGTTGCGCATCCGCGCCTGCCATGTACGCGGCAGCTTCGAGTGCCGTGACAATGTCTCGCCGGCGATCTCGCGCAAGGCGCTGATGGAGAACCCGGCGCGCTTCGATTACGAGCGCCTGTCGCATCCGCCGTCGACCTTCCGCCACGAGAAGCTCAAGTTCGAGCAGCGCCTGCCGGCGGCGCGGCGTTTCATCGTCGAGCAGGGCCTCAATGAACTCTTGGGCGGCCGCCATCAGCACATTGGCATCATCGTCCAGGGCGGCCTGCACAACGGGCTGGTGCGTGCCCTGCAGCAGTTTGGCCTGGCCGATGCCTTCGGCGACGCCGAGATCCCGATGCTGGTGCTCAATGTCACCTACCCGCTGGTGCCCGAGCAGATCGTCGACTTCTGCCGCGACAAGGCCGCCGTGCTGATGGTCGAGGAAGGCCAGCCTGAATTCATCGAGCAGGAAGTCGCCACCGCGCTGCGGCGCGCCGGGGTGGCCACTGCGCTGCACGGCAAGGATCTCCTGCAGATGGCCGGCGAATACAACGTCGAGGTGATCACCCGCGGCCTGGTGAGTTTCCTCGCCCGCCACGCGCCGGACATCGCGCGCGGCGAAGCCGAAGCCTGGCTGGCGGCGAATGCCGCGCGGCGCCAGGCCGTAGTGGCGCAACTGGCGATCCCCCTGCCGCCGCGACCGCCGCAGTTCTGCGTCGGCTGCCCGGAGCGGCCGGTGTTCTCGGCCATCAAGCAGGCACAGGCGAATGTCGGCCCGGTGCACTATGCGGCCGACATCGGCTGCCATTCCTTCGCCACTTTCGAGCCCTTCGGCCTCGGCCACACCATCCTCGGCTACGGCATGAGCCTGGCCAGCCGCGCCGGCGTCTCGCCCATGCTCGGGCGCCGCGCCATGGCGGTGATGGGCGACGGCGGCTTCTGGCACAACGGCCTCTTGACCGGGGTCGAGTCGGCGCTGTTCAACGGCGATGATGCCGTGCTGCTGATCATGAAGAACGGCTACACCTCGGCCACCGGCACCCAGGAGATCATTTCCACGCCCGACGAGGAGACCAAGGCGACTGCCGAGAACCGGCACCAGAGTCTGGTCGATCGCAACCGCAGCATCGAGGACACGCTCAAGGGCATCGGCGTCGGCTGGCTGCGCACGGTGCCGAGCTATGAGGTCGAGACCATGCGCCGCACGCTGGAGGAGGCCTTCACTACCGACTACGCCGGGCTCAAGGTGATCATCGCCGAGGGCGAATGCCAGCTCGAACGCCAGCGCCGCAGCAAGCCCTGGGTCGCCGGCCTGCTCAAGGCGGGCAAGCGCGTGGTGAAAGTGAAATACGGCGTCGATGCCGACACCTGCTCGGGTGACCATTCCTGCATCCGGCTTTCCGGTTGCCCGACGCTGACGCTGAAGGACAGCGGCGACCCGCTGAAAGTCGACCCGGTGGCGACGGTGATCGAGGGCTGCGTCGGCTGCGGTCTGTGCGGCGAGAACGCGCATGCGGCGACGCTGTGTCCCTCCTTCTACCGCGCCGAGGTGGTGGTGAATCCGGGTCTGTTCGAGCGCGCGCTGGCGGGGCTGCGGCGCGGCGTGATCGGAGTATTGGCAAGGCCATGAACTCACGAGTTGCGAAGCAGCGAGCCAGTGTCACCCCCTTCCACGGGAAGGGGGTTGGGGGGATGGTCGTTTGATGAACAGGGCGCGGCCTTTTGCGCTCCTGATTGCGGCGCTCGGCGGCGAAGGCGGCGGCGTGCTGGCCGAGTGGCTGGTCGAGCTGGCGGTGCGCGCCGGCCATCCGGCGCAGGCGACCTCTATCCCCGGTGTCGCCCAGCGCACCGGTGCGACGACCTATTACGTCGAGATCCATCCGCAGAGCCATGCCGAACTGGGCGGCCGCCTGCCGGTGATGAGCCTCTCGCCGGTGCCGGGCTGCCTTGACCTGATGGTGGCATCGGAGCTGCTCGAAGCCGTGCGCGCGATCCAGAACGGCTATGTCTCCGCCGAGCGTACGCGCCTGGTCTGCTCGACGCATCGCACGCTGACCACCTACGAGAAGCTGGCGCCCGGCGACGGCCGCTACGACAGCGCGCGCCTGCTCGATGTGGCCCGCGTCCACAGCCGCGCGCTGGCAGCCTTCGATGTCGACGCCACGGCGCGCGAGGCCGGCACGGTGCCCAGTGCGGTGCTGTTCGGCGCCATTGCCGCGAGTGGCGTGCTGCCTTTCGCGCGCGAGGCTTTCGAGCAGGTAGTGCGCGATTCGGGGCGCGGCGTCGAGGCCAGCCTCAAGGGCTTCGCGCTGGCTTTCGAGCGCTGCCGCGCGGCGGGCGGGGTCGAAACCGCCGTTGCCGTCCCGCGAAGCGGAGTCCCGGGCACGCAGAGCGCGCCAGCGCCAGCGCTCTGCGTCCCTGCGGGAACTCCTGACCTCGTCGCCCTCGGCCATGCCCGTGTCGTCGAATTCCAGGACGCGGCCTATGGCGATCTGTTCATGCAGCGTGTCGAGCGCCTGCGCGCCGTCGCACGTCGCTTTGGCGCGACAGCCGACGGCGAGCTGGTGCGCGAAGGCGCGCGCTACCTTGCCTTGTGGATGGCCTTCGACGACGTGATCCGCGTCGCCGACCTGAAGAGCCGTGCGGCGCGCTATGCACGTGTTGCCGCCGAGTCCGGCGCCAGGGCTGGCGACTTGTTGCACATCGCCGACCATCTCAAGCCGGGTCTGGTCGAGCTGGCCGGGTTATTGCCGGCGGCGCTCGCCCATCCCCTGTTGGCCTGGGAAAGTCGGCGCCGGGAACACGGCGCCGCGCCACTGGCCCTGCCGCTCAATCTGCGCGCCGACAGCATTTTCGGCTTCCTCGCCCTGCGTGTGCTGGGCGCCGTGCGCCCATTGCGCCGCATCGGCCAGCGCTACGCTGAAGAACAGGAGCTGATCGAGCAGTGGCTGGCTGCCGTCGAAGCGGCGCCCAGCCTGGCCGTGGCGCTGGAGCTTGCCCGTTGTGGGCGCGTGGTCAAGGGCTATGGCGGGACCAATGAACGCGCCAAGGAAAACTTCAGGTCTATAATAAACAGTTTGAAGTCCAGCGATCCGGCGGCCATCCGTCGCGCCCGCGAGGCGGCGCTGGCCGAGGACAGCGGCGCGGCGCTCGATGCCGCGCTGAACCAGGCCGGCGCTCCGCCGCGAGCCGTGAAAGCGGTGCCGGTACGCTGGGTGAAACGAACGGGAACCGTGATATGAACGATATGACCCTGCCGAGTGGCCCCTGCCATCGCCGTCACATCCACCGCCACCGGATCGCCTTTTCCGAATGCGATCCGGCGAAGATCGTCTTCTTCGCCAACTACCTGACCTGGTTCGACACCGCCAGCCGCGAGTTCTTCGTCGCCTGCGGCATTCCCAGCTGGCATGTGACCGAGGAGGAGCGCGGCATCATCGGCACGCCCGTGCTCGACGTGCAGTGCAAGTTCCTCAATTCGGCCACCTATGGCGAGGACATCGAGATCGAAACCACGGTCGAGCAATGGAACAACACGACCTTCGTCATGCACCACACGGCGCGGCGCGGCGACACGGTGCTGGCCGAGGGGCGCGAGGTGCGCCTGTTCGCGGTGCGCGACCCGGCGGACCCCAAGCGCATCAAGTCGATCCCGGTGCCGGAGGACATCAAGGCCGCCTGCGTGCGCTGTCGCCAGGCTGCCTGCGGCGTCTGCGTCACCGAAGGCGCGGTGAAAGGGCTGCCGCAGGCACAGACCGCCTGAGCCCGGCATGGCGCGCCAGGCAAAACGGGCCCTTGGGCCCGTTTCCATTGCGGTGTTGCCGGCTTACAGGCTGCCGTAGCGCTTCAGCAGGCTGACCGCCTCGTCATACAGCGCCTTGCCGTTGGCGCCCTTGGCCGCAGCCTCCTTCATCCACTCGTCGTCGACCATGTCGGTGGCCTTGCGCCAGCGGTCATATTCGGCCGGCGTGATGATGATGAAGTTGCCCTTCTGTTCGACGGCAATCTTGCGTGCCGGCACTTCCGGGCCGTCGAAGACCTTGCCAGCCCACTTGGAGGTTTCCAGGCCGCTGTTGGCATCGATCACTTTCTTCAGGTCGGGCGGCAGGCTGTTGTATTTCGCCAGGTTCATGGCGAAGGCGAAGATCGAGTTCGAGGGCTTGGGCTTGCCCGGCGGCACCTCGACGTGGAACTTGGTGATCTCCTGCAGCTTGAGCGGCGTCATCACCTCCCAGGGAATCATCGCGCCATCGACCACGCCCTTGGCGATGGCTTCCGGCACCTGCGGCGCCGGCATCTGCACCGGCACCATGCCCAGCGCCTGGATCACCTTGGAGCCGATGCGCGTCGGGCCGCGTACCTTCAGGCCCTTCATTTCCTCCAGCGTCTTCGGCCCGACCTTGCCGAAGTGGAAGGTGGCGCCGTCGTGGAAGTGCATGAAGATCAGCCTGGTGCCCTTGAATTCGTCGAGCGCGTTCTTCTGCACGTATTCCCACAGCGCCGGGCTGGCGGTCTCGGCATTCCTGGTCAGGAAGGGCAGCTCGAAGACTTCCGCCTTGGTGAAGCGCCCGGCCTGGTAGGTCGGCAGCGTCCACACGATGTCGGCGACGCCATCCTTGACCTGGTCGAAAAGCTGCGGCGGCGTGCCGCCCAGCTGCATGGCCGGATAGATCTGGCACTTGAGGCGGTTGCTGGATTCCCTGGCAATCTTGTCGCACCAGGGTGCGATCAGGTTGGCGTGGGCATTCGACGCGGGCGGCAGGAAATGGTGGACCTTGAGCGTGATTTCCTGTGCCGATGCGCCGCCGGCGGCGAAGCCCAGCGCAGCGGCGAGGATGGCGAGTAGGCGTTGATTCATGTTGGCTCCTCCGTTGTGGTTGTGGTGCTTACTGGAACGCGTTGACAAGGTACAGCGAGATGGCAGGAAAGAACAGCAGCAGCGCGATGCGGATGAAATCGGAGGCCAGGAAGGGCATCACCCCCTTGAAGGTTTCGACCAGCGGCACGTCCTTCGCAAGGCGGTTGATGATATAGACGTTCATGCCCACCGGCGGATGGACCAGGCCGATCTCCACCACCATCAGGGCCAGGATGCCGAACCAGAGTGATTTGTCGCCCTGCGAGAGGCCCCAGTAGTCGAGACCCATCACCACCGGGTAGAAGATCGGGATGGTGAGCAGGATCATGGCCAGCGAATCCATCACGCAGCCGAGCAGGACGTAGATCAGCAGGATCATCACCATCACCAGCAGCGGCGACAATCCGCTCTCCTTGACCCAGGTCGCGAGTTCGACCGGCATCTGCGAAACCGCCAGCGCGGTGTTGAGCATGTCGGCGCCGAGCAGCACCAGGAAGATCATCGCCGTGGCCTGGGCGGTGCCGGTCATGCTTTCGATCAGGCCGCTCCAGCGCATGCCGCCACTGATCACGGCGAGCAGGCCGCAGGCAGCGGCGCCGATCGCCGCCGCTTCGGTGGGATTGGCCCAGCCGCCGTAGATGCCGACGATCACCACGACGAAGACCAGCAGCACGGGAAACACGGCGATCAGGCTGGCGAGCTTTTCGCCCCAGCCCGTCGCCGGCCCGGCCGGGCCGGCGTCCGGATTCAGCGTGACGATGATGCGTATCACCACCATGTAGCCGATCATGGCGATGGTACCGGGCACCACCGCCGCGACGAACAGCTTGCCGATCGATTCCTGGGTCAGGATGGCATAGATCACCAGCGGCACCGAGGGCGGGATCATGATGCCCAGCGTGCCGCCGGCAGCCAGCGCGCCGGTCGACAAGGCACCGGAATAGCGGAAGCGTCTGAGTTCGGGCAGCGTGACCTGGCCCATGGTCGCCGCGGTGGCCAGCGAGGAACCGCAGATCGCGCCGAAGCCGGCGCAGGCGCCGATCGCGGCAATGGCGACGCCGCCGCGGAAATGGCCGAGGAAGGACGATACGAAACGAAACAGTGCGCGCGACAGGCCCCCGTGCGTGGCGAACTGCCCCATCAGCAGGAACAGCGGGATCACGATCAGGTCGTAGTTCGACAGCCTGGCGTAGGCCAGGTTCTTCAGCGAGTTGAGCAGTGGCAGGCTGTCGCCGATCAGGTACCAGTAGCCGCCGGCGCCGACCATGAACATGGCGATGCCGATCGGGATGCGCACCACCAGCAGCGCCATGAGGATGCCGAAGAGGACAAAGCCGAGCTGCATGCCGCTCATGTGCTGTTCCTTGCCGCCATGCGCAGCTGGTGCACGCACATGTAGATCCCGGCCACGCCGAGCAGGGCGAAGCCCGGCACCATGAAGGCCTGCGGAATCCACACCGGCCAGGCCAGGATCATCGAGGTCTCGCCGGCTTCCCTGACGGTCATGGCCCCGGCCCAGGCGCGCCAGGCGAC
>Ga0172373_10004244_pt1 | contig 20330 bp, 25 predicted proteins | sample Lak10m_2_FD_114546 | JGI IMG/M metagenome (GOLD analysis project Ga0172373, IMG submission 114546) | Freshwater microbial communities from Kabuno Bay, South-Kivu, Congo - kab_092012_10m | ecosystem: Environmental > Aquatic > Freshwater > Lake | place: Democratic Republic of the Congo...
AGAGTAAATATGAAATATATCTCAAAGCCCCTATAATCTGGATATTGAGCCATAACAATTTTATGATCCTTGTTGTTATAATTATAATTAAATGTTGTTTTTTGCTTTTTTTCTTCAATAATAGTCAATGCTCCATCCATTTTTTTCATAATCACTTCATTAATTTTACTATGAAAATCTTCGTCAAAATCATCCAATTCGCCTACACGCATTAATAAAGCCTTATTTTCCATAAAGCCAGCTTTATTAATTCGCGCAAACTTGTCAAAACTGTTATCTACCAATGACTTAATAAGATTCACAATAAAATCATAATCAAACTCTTCTTCTTCGGGATTGTATTCGTCGTAATCACTTTCGCTCATTTTGATAATTTTTATTTTAAATGATTTAAATCATTTTTTTATTATTTTATTTTAATTTTTATACAAAAAAATGATTGATTATATAATTATAATTTTTATACAATGAACGATTTAGTAGAATTGATGTCTAATATAAATATTAATCAAACCATTAATATTGGTGATGTCTTATATATTTATAAATATGATAATTATTTTTATATTATAGATAAAAATGATTATTGTGATGACATAGAATATAAAACAATTGTTTTAGGTGGTTTAATAAATCCTTTAATTATTGTAAAATCTAATATAACAGAATTTAGAAAAATAAGTTTTACAAATGAAGGCATAAATGAAGTCATAAAGCGAATTGATAATGAATTAACGGATATAGATATTATTTTAATTGATAGTTGGGATACTATTTTTAATATATAAAAAAATGATTTATTTTTATTAATTAATTAATAAAAAATGGATTCTTCTAATGATAAAATTATTTCAAATATGATTAAAACAATCAATTCTTTATTTAAATATGACCCATTTGATGAAAGTGATGATGAAGAAAATAAAAATTGTATAGCTACGCGTTATTATGATATATATTTTATAGATTTACAAAATATTAATTTAGATACAATTAATGATAGTATTATTAAAAAACTCAATGCTTCTGTTATTTCTAAAATTGATAATATTATTGTATTTGAATATTTAAATTATAATATTAGCATGGAAATAAAAAAAAGTTATGATAATGACAACGATTTATTTTATAAAGTTATGCTTTTACATAAATCAAATTGATTTGTTTTTAAACTAATTATATCAAAAAATGATTTTTTGTATTTATAATTATAAATTGTCCAATAAAATGGGAGGTGGTTCGAGTTATTACGAAACAACACGTATCGAGAAACAAGAAGCATTTGTCAGGAATAATGTTCAACAATTTAAAGAGGCTCTCAACAGCCAACGGAGAGGCAACATATATGTTGAACCTTATTCAAATAGACAAGTGGAGGGCAAATTGCGCCAGCTTTATCACAATTCAGACACATTAAGAGAAAACAAATGCTCTTATGTGAATGATTATGAATGGGCAAACGCAAAAAAAACATTAAACTATTAAAATAGTTTTTGGTTTTATATTAACCTTAATAATATGTTTTGTTTTTATAGTAATTGTATGAAAAAATGATTTATAATTATAAATAGTTTAATAAAAATGGGCTGTGGTTCAAGTTATCAAAAATCAAATTATGTTGAAAAAAAACAGTCATATGATAATAGACAACCAAGAAAAAATAATTATATTAAAACTAAATCAGTAAAAACTAAATATATTTATGAGAATGATTATGTTTGGGATAAAGCAAAAGTTGTAGGGAGAAATGAATGAGATTTTTTATTGTAAAATAGTAAATATATTGCCAACTTTTTGTTTTTCATAAATATCATTAAAATTAGCTTTATCTTTTTTATAATTTGTAAAAGGTTCTATATTGCTTGTTAATGTATTAAAATATTTTTGTAATTCAATAACATTTATATTATTTGTATTAGTAGTTATACTTGGAATTACATTAGATGTAATATTAGTATTAGTTATATTAGAAGAGATAATATTATTTAATTCAGTTTTTAATGTATTATAATTAATATCTTTGTCTGTCATTATTGATAATTTTATATCACCTCTTGTTGATTTAATTTTATCTTCGGCAAGTAATTTTAATTCTATAAGATTATAATATTTATCAAAAATTTCTAAAATAATTGTTTTAGTTAAATTTTTTGTTGATAATATATCTGCTTCAAATTTTTTAAAGTTTATTGATTTTATGAATACTATAAATAAAAATATATTACTTCGCAAATGAATATAACAATCTATTAATGGTGTTATTAGACGTTCGTCTGGTTCTTTATTATAAGTATCTATATATATATCTACTATTTTTTTAGTAAGATTATTACGAGCAATAATTTTTTCAATATCATTAATTGCGAGATTATCTTGTATTTTTATTAATCTATCGTATTCATAAGAATTGTATAATTCTTCATTTAATTCATCTTTTGTTAAATATATTTTATTTTGTAATTCTTCACTATTTGGAGAACGATTAAGAACTTTTTTATAAACATCTATAACTTCATATTCGGTGCTTTTTTTTACGAGATATTCATTATATGGAACTAATGATAATGGAATTAAATCTTCGATAGTATTTTGATTATATGAACCTTGAAAATCTTCACTAAAATAAATATTATTATTAAATATAATAATTATAAATATAATTATTATTAATATAACAATTATTGGCAATATTATTTTCATTCTACTTTTAAATAATTATAATTATTCTATATAGATTACTTTATATATATGAAAAAAAACGATTATGAAATGTATATTGATGATTGTTTTAAAATAAGTCCTGAATTAAGATTTATATACGGTAAAAGAGATAAAGAAACATTATCACATATTACAAATAATTTAAGTGAAGATTATATAAATCAAGAAAAAAATATAATTGAAAAATATAAAAATACAAAAGATATTGAATTAAAACATGAAATAGATGAACTTAATTATTCAATAACAAATCGTTTATATTTATTATTATTTTCATCTTACAATAATATAATTATTAATTATTTATTATGATGAAAAATATATTTATCCCAAAAATGAAATTTATAAAAAATCTCGTCAAAATGATTTTAATGTATATATTCAAAACATAATAACAACAGCGAAAGAAGGATTAAAAATTAATATTACTTATCCAAAAGTTATTATTAAAAAGTTTTTATTACAAATTAAATCTTATCCTAAATATTCTTATTTATATAATTTTATTAATAAGCATTATTATCCTCATTGTAGAATAGAACCAGGTTTATGTTATATAAAAAATGGTAAAGATATTTATAAATCAATAATTAAAAACAATATTGGATATTTAGATATATCACCAGAAGAAATACATAAATTAGGTTTAAGTTTAATTAAATCTAAACTTAAACCAAGTGAAACATATAAATCAAAAAAAGAATTTATAAATGATTGTCATAAATATGCCAATTATATTTATGATAATATAATAGATAAATATTTTAATTATAAATTAACAAAACGATTTGTAATAAAAGAAGTAAATAAATGTCTTGAAAAAAATTCTCCATTAGCATATTACAACGAAGTTGAAAAAAGTATTTTTATAAATACTTCTTATTATTATGAAATCGAAAAAAAAAATCTATATTCATTAATTATGCATGAATGTATGCATTATTATCATTTTGAATATTTACATCATTATAAAATTCCTAAATATAAAATATTTGACTATTCAAATACTGCGTTAATTGAAGGATTCGCCCATTATATGGAGATTTATTGTGAAGATTATGACGATGATAATAATCCTTATTCATTATTGCGTAAAATAAGATTAGTTGCCGATACAGGTATTAATTATTATGGATGGACTTTTAAACAAACATTAGATTATTTAAATAAATATTTTCCAAAACAAAAACAAGATAATATTAATGAAGTAGAAAGATATATATGTCTACCAGGTCAAGCATTAAGTTATTTAATAGGTAAATTACATATTATTAAGCTCAAAGAACATTTTTTAACAAAAGGTGGTAATATTAAAGATTTTCATCATAAATTATTAATAGAAGGACACGCATCTTTCATAACAATTAATAAACAGTTTAATTTCTAATTTATTATTAGTATTATATAATAAAAATGAGTAAAAATAATTTTATAGCAATATATGAAAATAAACCACAAATAAATTGGTTTGTTGTTATGTTAATGTCTTTATATAGTCAATATACAAAAGAATTAATAATTAAAAAAAGCAATGAAAATATAATTAATACCTTATTAACTAAATATTATCATAATAATGATTTATCAAAAACCTTTTATAGTATTATAAGTCATGAAATATTATTATTATATTTATTAAGAGAAACGGGTTATAATAATATACGTGATTATATGATAAATAATAAAACATTAAATATACCAATTAATTTTATCAGTCATATTCATAAATATTTAAAATTAAATTGTTTAAGAATATTTAATATTCATAATACAGATAATTATTATAATATAAATCATAATTATAATTATACTATAAATGAAAATAATCAATTATCATTTGAATTAACAAAAAATTTAGATTTAGTAAATAGTTCAAAAACTGATATTCCTGATATTATTATGATACAAAAAGATGATGATAATAGCGATGAAGCAATTTTTATTAAAAATACAATTATTAATTCATCATATGAAAAGGTATTTAATGTTGATAATAATATAAAATCTTTAAATAATATTATTACATATAATAACAAAGATTATAAATTAGATTCGTGTATTATATCTTCCAAAGATAATAATGAATATAAGATATTATTTCATTATAATAACAAACAATATTCATATAGTCCTAATAAAGAAATAAAAGAGGTTAAATGGACTAAAAATAATGATTCTTCTTCGAGTAGTAATGATTTAAAAAAAATAAAATCTAATTTAATTGCTATTTATATATTATTATAATTTTAATTTCTTTCATATACAATTAAATAAGCATTACTACTATTAAGTTTATTTTTAATATCTTCTTCTTTATATTTAATTATTTCATTATCATTAAATAAATGATAATTTCCATCTTTAATATTACATAAAGCTGTATAATGACCACCATTTATACCACCATTATGTATTCCCAATGCTTGTAATTTATATTTATTTTCTTCATCATTATTAAAAATTATATCATCATTTATAAATACTTCTGTATTATTTTTATTATTTACATCTTTGAATCTATTTAAACATATAAATAATATTTTTGGTAATTTCCAAATTTTACAAGTTTTAATATAATTTTGTTTTTTATTACATTTATCGCATTTCCAATCATCTTTTTCTCTATATTCATCTTTCATATAATTAGCAATTAATTGAGCTATATTATTATTGGGTTGAATATCTAATGTAATACTAATAAATGGTTCAAAAGAATAAGTTTTATTATTACAATGACAACATTGAATTATATTTATAAACGATCCTTGAACATTTTTCATTAATTCACTTTCTTTAAAATTATTATAATTTGCTATTTTATAATTATGTTCATCGTGAATATTTAATATAGTTTTATTAAATATTGATTTATCAATATGAATACTTATTTCTTCATTAATTTTTTCATATAAATAAAACCATAATTCATTTATATCTATTTCTTCATATTTATTAAAAATACCTTTAAACGTTTTATAAAAATAATTAATAAATTTTACAGGATTTAATGATTTTTTTTGAATATATAATAAATCTATTATTTCTTTAATTTCAGCAGTAAATGTATCCGTTGGTACATTAGCATTTAAAATAATAGTTCGTATTATATCATTTCGACTAATAATTTGTATTAAGCTATTAATAGCACAAGTTCCACCTAAATTATTAATACCTTCCATTTTAATTTACTTAAATTAATTTTAAAATCATTTTTTATATATAAAAAATGATATTTGATTATTAAAAATAATTAAATGGTTTATTCTATTATTTTAACTTGTAGTATTTTATCAGGTCATACCTCATATAATAAAAATATATTATTAATGAATTATATGGATAATATAAATAATATACCTTTTAAAGAATTACAAGAAAATAAAAAAGAAGAAAATAATAAAAAAGAAATTAAAAAAGAATATAATAAAATTAATTTTAATGATAGAAAAAACTATTTTATTAAACATATTATGATAAATCGTAAATTAAAATTATTTCATTATTAATAAAAGATGAATTGTTTTAATATTGCTTTTATCCCTGATTATATAAATAATTGTGTTTTTAATTCAATTTTAATGGCATCATTATATAGCACTTATTCACAACAAATTTTATTTGAAAAATCTAATGAATGGGAAGAAACTGATGAACTTTTAATGATATTTAAACAAATTTTGTTTAATTATGATAAAGATGAAAAAACAATTAAAAAATATTTAAATTTAATAAATCCAAATAAATTATTACAATTATTACCCAATGTTAATAGTAGTGAAGAATTAATATGGCATCAAGATTATTTAGCTAATTTTTATAAATTATTAAAAGTAAATATATTAATTATTATTTATGACGCAAGAAGAAATAATTTTTTATTTGAAAATGAATTATTTAATGATAAAAAAAATCCTGATATAATTATTTTGTATCATTCAACTTATAATTCTAAATCACAGTATTTCATTTCTAAAAATATAAATAAAATGGATGCCAAAGATATTAATCAATCTGGATTAAATACAATCGAAAATGTCATAACATTAAATGATGTTAAATATAAATTAGATAGTTGTCTAATAGAAAATGAATATTCTACTGTTGGTATAAATTGTAATGATAAAAAAATTGTTTATAATTGTTGGAATAGTGGCAAATTAGAAGATAATTTAACAGAATTTAATTGGGATATTAAAACTATACCTAATAATTTTTGTTTAAGTGATGGAAAAGAAAAATGTTTTTCTTTTAACGAAGAAGCAAAAATATTTGTTTATGCCAAAAATAATGATATTAGTAATAGTACGCCACAAATAGAATCAACATCTATTATTAGTAGTTCTTATAATAAAGATGAAATAATAAAAAATGCAAAATCAATATCAAAAGATGATATATTACTTAAATTATTAGAAATAATACAAGATAAATCATTAAATAAAGAAAAAGAATTAAAATCAAAAAGAAAAAACGAATTAATTATATTACTTATTGATGAATTACAGAAAAAATAATTATTTATATCTATATCTATCATATGATAATTCGGTATTTAAATTATTTTCTTGAATATCACTATCAAATGTTGTCGATTGTTCATAATAATTAAAAGTTTTATTATGAACATATATATTTAAATTAAAATCTAATGCTAATTCTGATAAATAACTATCTATTTGTTGAACTATTGGAAAAAATGTATTTGTATTAAATATCTTTTTAATCGCTTTTATATTTATTATATAAGCATTTGTTAAAAAAAATCTTTTTACTTTAAATAAATTATTATTTATTTTTTTTTTCAAATAACATAAATCTGGATTACTTAATATATAAATATCCCAATTTAATGGCAATAACGATAATCTATAATTAATTTCATTTAAAGTTATATTTGTTATAATGCTATCATCTTCAAATATTAAAAATATTTTATTTTTGTCATAATTATCAATTAATGATTTCCAAATATTATAATGACTTAAATAACAACCAATTGAACCTTCATGAGTTAATTCATAATGATATTTGCGAGGAGTTTTTATTACATCTAATGTATAATTATTTATAATATTATCTTTTAATAATTGTTCTAAATTTAAATTATTACCATCAACGGCATCTATAATAGTTATTGGTAATTCTAAATTATAATATTTTTTAAAAAAATCTAATCTATCTTTTCGTCTTTTTAAATTAATTAAAAAAATTTTAGCAATTTTATTTTTATATTTATTATAATCATAACTATATATATTTACAATATATCCTATAATACAAAGAATTATAATCAAAATTATAATTATCATTATTTAAATAAAAAAATTTATTTTATTTTATTTAAATAAAATTTATTTAAATCATATAAATATTGACTAATATAAAATCCTAATCCAATTCTCATTAATGAATATGAAATACCTAATTGACTAATTTTAAAATTTTTAATAATTGACATAATAGATTCATTTGAAGCATATTTTTTATTTTTAATTAAATTAATTGGTGATACAACAATTAAAGCACCACAAATTACAGCAACATTATTTATATGATTATCTTTTTTCTTAAATGATAAATAAATATAATTAAATAAGAAATCACGAAGTAATAATGGTGCTATACCTATTGCCAATCCTCTGTATCCATATTTTTTAATAATTATTTTTGCTCCATTTTTTGTTGAACAATTATTATACCAACTATTAAATTTTATTAATTGTAATGGATTTGTTATACTACATAATATAGATGTCATTAAAGCAGTTTCAATTTTATTATTTGATATTGTTGAATAATGGTCTATATATGAGAAATAAAGTCCAGATGTTATAAGACGAGTAATAATTGTATAAGATGTTCCTTTATATAAATCACGCCAATTTTCTTTATTAAATAATTTATTATTTTTTGTTGTAGATAGATAAATTGCCTTATCAATTGGATTAAATATAATTGCTGACATTATACCTGTTGATAGTCCTGAAACAACTTCGATATTTGTCATTTTTGATACAAAAATTATTATTTAAATAAAAATCATTTTTTTAACATTTCCATTTGTGACCACAACAAATACAATTGAAATATTGTGTAATAGCTTCATCACCACTACGTGTTTGTAATTCATAATATGTAACTTTATTATTTTTACATTTACCACATTTAATAGCATCTGTCATAGATACTTGTTTAAACTCATAAGCACCTTTAATTTTTCTATTATGTTTTTCGCTAATTTCTTTCCAAATATCGGGAAACATTTCTTCACTATTCATATATGGTATTTTATGTGGTAAAATTTCTCTATTTTTTAATTGTTTTATTAAATTTTGATTTTTAATATAACAATCTTTATTTAAATTTGAATAAATACTTATTGCTATATTTAAATAAGTTTCAGCAAACAAATCATATGACCAAGAAACACTTATATTTAAAGAATTTGCGTAATCAATAGAAGCATTAAATATACCTATTTCAAGGTCTTTTGCTTCAATTTCAGATAATTCTAAATCTTTTTTAAATAAATCAACAAGTTTATTACGAACTTCATGATTATTATTAATATTAGTAGTCATATAAATAATATTAATAAATATTAATCAATTTTTATTTATATAAAAAATATTTGAATTTATAAAAAATAATGAATGCTCGTATTTATATAAATAACGATCATAATAATACTAATAATAATTACTTAAATGCTCGTATTTATAATAAGGAGATAAAAGACATTAAATATAGTTTCAATAATCCTAAAATATATTTAAAAAAATAAAAAAAATGATTTATTATTTATATAAAGATTTAATTATAAATAATAAACAAGCACAATGTCTTCTACACCTATTCTCCCTAAAAATATCAATGTTTCAAATCTTCGTTATTCAGAGGTAAAAACTCTATCATCAGGTGCTAAATCTGTATATATTAATTATGGTTCTGGAAAACTTCGTATTCAATCGCCTGTTATGTATCTACCTTATGGTGTAAATGAAGGAGGTTTTGAGGACAAAAATGCAAAAGTTGATCCAAAGAAGATTGAAAAGAAAGATAAGAAATATGATATTACTATGTCATTTAAGGGTCATGAAGAAAATCCAAAAATTGAAGCATTTTTAACTAAATTGCGCGAAATTGAAACAAAAATTATTGATGATGCGTTTGACAATAGAACCCCCTGGTTTAAGGATGACTTTGACAATAATAAATCTTTCGTTGCTCGTCTATTTTCACCAATTGTTAAAATTGATAAGGATAAAGAAACTGGTAAAGTTGTTGGAAAATATCCTCCTACAATTCGTTTTAAAATCCCTTATGATAATGAAAATGATAGATTTAATTTTAATAGTTACAACATGAGTAATGAAATCATTAATCTTGCTGATATCATTAGTAAGCTTAAAGGTGGAAAAGCTCAATTAATTGTCGAACTTAATAGTATCTGGTTTGCTGGTGGTAAGTTTGGTTGTACATGGAAGCTTATTACAGGTAAATTTCAACGTTCTGTAAATAATGATATTACATTTATTGATGATAGTGATACTGAAAAAGTCAAAGAAGATGAGGAGGATGAAGAAGATGAATCAACAGTAAAAGAAATTGCGGATGTTCTAAATGAAACAAGAATTGATAATAGTGATGATGAATATGTAGAACAAACAGACGATAAAAAAGACGATTCAACAAATGTACAAACAACTGTTGAGAAAAAGAAAGGTCGTGGAGCTAAAAAATAAATAAAATAATAGCAATAATAAAAGCCATTATAAGTTTATCTAAAAAAGAACCTTCATTATTTTGTTCTTCATTGAATGAAATAGTTGATGATAATATTAAATGTAATATTTGAAAAGATGTTTTTGTTGATAATAATAAATATAAACAAAAACCAATTATAGCTGTTCTAATTTTCAATTTATATTGAAAATCTTTTTTTATTTCTTTTTTTTCGTTAATAATATCCATTATTAATTCTCTATTATATTTATTAAATAAATAATATCAATGTTATTTATTATTCTATGATAATTTGATGTATTCATAACAATTGGTGTTTCAATATCTGACATCCATTCTGGTAGATTATTATAAAAATCGTTACTATAAATACTTAATGCTTTCATAAAATTACAACATAATAAAAAATTAGAATTGCCATTTTCAAATAATTTAATTATTTCTCTTGCAAAATCAAAAAATATTGAATTTTCATTTATATCAGTAAAATAATCATTATTTTCATTATTAATTGTAATAATTTTATATAATCTTATTATATTTTTTATTTGTTTTGATGTAAGTTTTAAAAACCAATCTGTATTATTATAAAATCCTATTTTTTCTAATGATTGTGAAACATCTATATATGCCTGAACTACTGTATTCCATTTATATTTTTCATTATTTTCATTAACTAATTTAAAATAATTAATGAAAATATTTAAATTTCTTATTATATTATCTTCAAAAGGTTTTTTTGTATATGGATTCCAATTATTACCTTTTGTTATAATAAAATATTGTAATTCTAATGCTTTAAAACAATAATAATTATTACCATCATTATAAATAAATCTTTCTTTCATATCAATTTCATTAATATTATCAAAAGTAAATGGATCTTCTTGATTATTTATTATTATATCATCTCTATATATATGATTCTTAATTATATATCGTTGTATTTTACGTTTAATTATTCCAATTTTTAATTTATTTTTTTCATCACATTCTATTTCATATGTATTTTTATTAAGTTCATATATTTTATCATACATTTCATTTATATTATCAGTTATATCCAATAAATATGAATACATATAAAATATTGAACTTTTTTTAATATAAATTGATTTTAAAACTTTTTTAAAAATTAATTCTTTTACATAAATATTATTGTTATTATATATGTATTTATAAATATTATAAATATCATTGCTTGTAAGTATATTTTTGTTTTCTGTTGCCTTATTTATGATTTCATAAATAATATTTCTATTATTTAAATGTAAATTACAATATTTTTCTTTTGCTCTAAAACAACAATTTCTACCTGTATTTATATTTCTATAAATACAAGTATTATAATTTAACATTATTTATAGTTATATAATATAATGTTTATATTTCTTCGGGTATTAAAATACCAGCATTTTTATAACTATGATAATTATACATCTTACCATTTAATTCTACATATTTAATACCCTTCTTAATTACTACTCGTCCTTTTCCTTTTTTAGCAACTTGATATCTTTTATGTTTCATTATTTTATAATCATCTTTTATATCAGCTGTATATGAAATATCATTCTTATTTATTCCAATAGCCCACGAATAACATTTATAATCATTTTGTAATGGTTTATTTTGTGTTGCGTTTATTATACAATCAAAAGAACTTATTTTAAGCATTTTTAAAAATTTATTCACTATTGCCATTTTCTTATTTGCCATTATTGATATATGTTCGTCTGTTGTTATACCTTTATCTAATGTCGCTATTGAATAATCTTTTTCTATCTGTTTTTGTGTAAATTTCATTAAATATCTATATACAGCAACATTTCTATCTTCTAATGGTAATGTTTCATGAGAACATGAACGTATAGCTCTACCTATTACTTGTTCTATACGTATATTATTCCAGTATGGTTCAGTTATTAAAACTCTTCTTACATTTTTTAATGATATACCTTCTGCCCCGCTTGCTGTTATACAAAATATCTTAACTAATTTTCCATATCTTTGGTCTATTTGTGATGGTATATCATTTAATATTTCTTTTGGCAAACTCTTAAAATCACCATTAAATATATTCATTAAATATTTCGTCTTATCCTTATCTTGATTGAATATTACATATCGTTTATTATCATATTTACTATCAAAAATATTATCATCACTTAAATAATACTTTCCATCAACTTTCTTTAAATCAATTTCCTTAAATCCATTTCTACTTAAAAAATCACTAAATAATCCTAAACCTTCGACAGTTCTAAATTGAGAATAAACCAAAACAGAACCAGGTGATGTATTTATATCATCTAACATATAAGCAAATTTGGGACTCAATTCGTTTTTAACTGTTTCATAATTAAGATTATCACCATCTATTAATTTTTGAATTGCTTTTTTTAATTGTATATCATATAAATCTATTGCTTTTTGTGTTACTTTTTTATCATCAGATTTTGTTGATGTATTACTTGATGTTTCTTCTTCATCTATCTCTTTTTTAATTGCTCTTTTAACATCATTTGGATATAAACGCTCTATATCTTCTGGAAAACTAAAATTACAAACCATGCGACTAAATGCTCGATATACCGATGTTTTATCGTCAAACACGCCTTTTTGAGCATTTTCCATTTTTCTTTCAATTGTTCGAACATCTAAATATTTTTTAAATTGATTATCTGGCATATTTAAATATCTTGTTACGTCAGGTAATCGTTTTGGAAATAATTCACTACCACTTATACTATAATAACTCACTGTTCCTAATATTCGTCTTAAAAATAAATCTTCATTTTTAATTTTTGGATTTTCTTCATCTGTTATATCTATAAAATTACCATTAAATTCGTCTTTATTATTTGGCAAAGCACTATATATTTTAGTATCGTATTTTGGTAAAATCTTGATATCATTAATTTCATTAATAGCATTTATTATATTATTTATTATTTCATCTATTGACATTTTCCAAATATTTTTAATTATTAAACTATCTTTTGTTTTTGTATAATCTTTTGGTATTAATGTTAATGATATCTTTTTATTTTCATTATCTATATTATATTCATCTATTACATTCATTAAATTTGTTTTTTTCATTTTTTCAATAAAATCTTCTGTTGTTAAAAATTTTGATGTTTTAGAATATGACAATTCATACACATTCATATATCCTCTTATTAAATTAATAATAGTTGCTATTTCAAAAGGATTATTAATTACTGGTGTTCCTGATAATAATATTACTTTACAATCGACAGCATTCATTATTTTTGTATAAATATCACGTGTTAATTTACTTCCATTTACAATTCGACTGGCAAAATTATGAACTTCGTCAATTATTATAAATGAATTATCAAATGGTGATGTTCCTAATTCTTTTATTAATTTTGCCGACAATCCATTATAACTAATAAATGTATATCTGTTTCTTATAATATGACTTATCATTGTATTTATTGCGTTTTTATCTTCTTCATTTGGATTTGTTTTAATTATAGATGAGTTTGGTATGTCATTTTCATATAATGGTATCCATACAAGTCCATCTTTTTTTATTATTGATGTATTTATTGCATATTTTGTTAATAATATTTCTTTTACTTTTGGATTTGTTTTTGTTACTTTTACCAATCTCCAATCTTTTTTTAAATTTAATCCAATAGAACTTATTTTATATATTTCATTTTCATAATTCACTGCTAATGATGCTGGACTTAAAACAAACATCTTCTTTTTATTTATATAACCTTCGGCAGCAGCAATTGAAGCACCTGATTTACCTGCTCCTAATTCATGATATAATAATGCTCCCTTATATGGACTATCAACTTGCATATAATCTTTAATCAATCTTTGTTGTGGATATAAACTAACTTGTGTTTCAGTTATATCACATACTTCATCATTACATTTACAAGATAATTTGCCTGTTTTTGTTTGAAAATATTTTTCTGGTTTAAATGTTTTTAATATCTTTTCATTATAACCTATTCTATTAGATAATAACCAATCTAATTTTTTTGAAACACTATCAGTAGGATTAAGCCAACTTAAATCTTTATTTGCTGGTTGTTTTTTTACTTCTACGTTATTATTTAAAATATTAAATAATTCTATACCATTTTCTAAAAATGTGTTAGCATCTACATTTGACGAATCTATTATTTCTATTTCTAATTCATAATCTTCTATTCCATTTGTAATAACTATTGTAAAATCATATCTATAAATTTTATCATTTGATAAAAAAGAATATCTATTTTTTTGTCTTAATAATTTCGTTGGTTTATTCGATGATTTCATAGCACCTATTATAATTTTTTCATCTGTAACAAGTTTTTCTTCTTTCATATTTACCTTTAAATTATATTCATCAATTATAAGCGGTTTGTAACCTTTTATCGTTTGTTTTGTTAAAACCTCTTTTATTAATTCTCGTTTTACTTCATTTGTTTTTAAATAACTATTTATGTTTGCGTCTCCTTCAATAGTTATTCTATAATTATTTTTTGTATAAACAAAATTAATATCTAACGTTTTTGTATTTTTTGATTCTAATTTCTTTTTTTTATAATATTCTATTATTTTATCAAAATCTGTTTTTGTTATTTTTTTATTATATTTCATCTCCAATTCATAATCATTAGCACTTTTGAAATCACTAATGATTTTTTCAAGTGCTTTTATATCCATAATTACGTTCTTAATAATAATATTATAAATTATTTAAGAAATTATTGTTATTATTATTAGTATTGTAATTTTTATTTTTAATGTTTTTAACTATTATTATTGATAATAGAGAAACATCATTATATTCAACTATTATTGAAAGAGATTTAGATATATATAAAGATAAAATAATAATTGAAAAAAAACAATTAGATATTGGTGATATTCATATTATATTTAATGATAATATTTATATATATGAACGCAAAACTGTAAATGATTTAATTGCGTCTATTAAAGATGGTAGATATAAAGAACAAAAAGCACGTTTAAAAGCATCTAACGCAACTACATTAAATTATATCATAGAAGGTGATTCGCTAACTTCTATTAAAAATCAAAAAAATCAAAAAATATTAACGAGTTCATATTATCATTCTATTTATAGAGATAATATTAATCTTTTTTTTACTTCTAATGTAAATGATACTGTAACATTTTTATTATTATTGGCAACTAAAATCATTGATAAACCAGATAATTTTAATCATAAAAATAATGAAGATGATAATGATTATATTGATATTTGTAAAATAAAAACACAAAAAAATAAAAATATTACAAAAGATGTTTGTTATTTATTACAATTATCACAAATTCCAGGTATATCAAAAGAAATAGCTCAAAATATTAGTCTTGTTTATCCTAATTTATTTTCTTTATTAACTGCTTTAAATAATTCTAATAATAAAATTGAACTTTTGATGAATATTAAATTAATTGGTAAAACAAAAGCTAATACAATTATTGATTATCTATTATAATAATTTCCATTGTTGTTTATAATAACTTAAACTACCTTTTAATGGTTCTTTTGGATAATGCGTATAATAAATAAATAACGCACTTACTATTAATAATCCTCCTACTATCATTTTTATAAATTATTGCTATTATTCTTAAATATTTTTCTTTGTTTTCGGTTGTTTATAACAACAATCTTCGCCATGTTTATTTTTCTTTATTATATAACCTTCTATTAAACATTTATTATTTTCTGGACGACGTTTTTTAGGACAAGATGAATTTACTTTTACTCGTTTCTCTTTTACATATTTATCTAAACTTAATTTTTCTTTGCTTACTGAAATTATAGATGATTTTGATTTGCTTTTTGGTATCATATCTTTTGTCCATAAATAATAATCAATAGAAACTTTCGCTAATAATTTTTCTATTATTGTTATTATTTTCTTTTTTGTTACCATTATATTATAATAAATATTTTGGTCACATGTTTGTAGTGTTAATGGATTTTTCTTTCTTGGCACTAATATATAATTATGTATTATTACCTTTCTTTTTAATTTTGAATTATTAGCTGGTATATCTTCGTGTGATTTATAACGAATACAGCGACCTTCTACTTGTTCTTTTGCCGATGAGTTCCAAACGGGGTCTATTTGATGTAAATGTTGTACATGTTTAAAAGAAACGCCTTCTTTAATAGAAGGAGAACCCAAAATAACTTTTATTAAACTACCATCCATATTATCTTTTGAGTTTAATACATTCTTTACTTTTATTTTATTATCATCATTCAATGAAGCATCCCATAATACAAAAGTTTTATTTTTAACTATTCCCGTTTTTATATAATTACTCCATCCATTTTTTTCTAAATATAAACCAATTAATTCTAAACAATATTGAATAAAATTAGAATATATTAAATGTTTTCCTGATAGTTTTAATAAATCAAATAATTTTTTTAATTTTGGAGCATATTCCTTTAAATTAGAAAATATTTTATTGGCTTTACTTTTATCATATACAGAAATTGATAATTGACGTTCTGATATACAAAACATTGTTGATAATTCTTTATTTTCATTTTCATCTTCTAATACTGATATTATTTTATCTTGTGTTTTACTCATTTCTATTTCTATATTATCAATTTCAGTTGAAGGAAAAGCACTTCTATCTTTTATTTTATAAAAACTTATTTTTCCTTTTAATAAATTTATATATGTTTTTATATTTTTAGCATCACGTTTTATAGTTTTATCATCAATATCTGGACGCAAGTTTAATAACATTTCTATAAATTGACCATAATTATCAAAAATTGGTGTTGCTGTTAATAAAAATAATTTTGAACTTTTATGAGCAAGTTTCGTTAATAAACGCATTATTACTCCATTTATTGTTGTTGTTTTTTTAGGTATTTGATTATTTTCTATTATAGTTCTTAATTTATCTGGATTAATTTTTGATGTAATTAAATTATGAACTTCGTCAATTATTATTACTTTATCTCGTGTTAAATCATCAATTGTCTTTTTAATGTTTTTAGAATCTAATAATTTTTTTCTAAAACTTTCATATGATACTATTTGATAATTTTCTTCTATTTTTAATAAAAAGTTTTTTTTAATTAATTCTTTTTCTTTTTTTGTTATTTTATCATTATTATACTTTTCATATAAATCTTTTGTTATATATTTATTTAATCCACAACTTTCTGACAATAATTCATCTATAAAATTTGTTTTTAAACGTGCTGGTAATATAACTAATGTTTTCATTTTTGGATTTTTTGTCATTATCATTTCAGCAATAGTAATAGAAGTACATGTTTTACCTGTTCCTATTCCATGAAATAAAAGCATTCTATCAATATTATCGTAATTATCATTAATGTATTTTGATAAAAAAACTTGCTGTTTTAATAATTTTCCCTTTTCTTCTTTAAAATCCTTAAATGATTTATATTTTTTATAAATATTAGTTCTAATATTATTCATATCTATTATAATAATATTTAAAAAAATAAAATTAAGTCCATTTTTGTCTTTCATTTGTTAAATCTCTTTTTCTCATATAATTAATAAATTTTAATGCTTCTTCTTTATTATTTTCACTTAAAAAATTATTAATTTGTCCTAATGCTGTTATATTATTTCTTGAAGCATATGTTAAATCCCTCATTTGAGATTTATAAATATCAGAAATAAACATTGGTTGTTCTAATAACCAAGCATCATATAATTTCTTATATCCTTCCTTATCCTTGACTATTATCTCCTTTATATTATTATTATATGTAATTTCAATTGTATTATCAAAAAAAACTATTGTTTTAATTTCTTCGTTTTGTTCTTCCATTAATATTTATAAATATTTTTTATTTATATAAAAAACAAAAATAGCTAAATGTATAAATCACTATCAGGCAACAAGGACAACATAATAAGCCATTGGCTATTGTATTCGTCGTAATAATAACAATCGCTCCATTCATAAGTCGATGAAAACCCAAGAATACTTTCAACAAAACTTTTGAGAGTATAAAATACCTCTCCTGTATTGATTGATGTTATTGTTTCTTTTTCATCGTCTTTCGAATATGACGCACAATAGCGAATGCCATTTTTTTCGACCGAAATCAATAAATACGAATGATTCATAATAACACTTTTGCCTAACATATAATAAAGCATTTTAGCTCATAATTATTATTAATAACAAATGTTTATTTTTAAAAAAAATAGTAATAAATTAATACAATTTTATATTATTTTCCTTAAAATTGATTTATAAAATGATCTAATATTTTCCAAACTTAAATTTTCTATATCTTTTTTTTCTACATTAAAATGTTTATTTAATATTTCTATTATTTCTTCTTTTGTCTTTTTTTCAATTTCGTACATTTCTTCTATTATACTTGATACATTCGATATATCTACTGTTTTTATTGAAGACTTTTGAGATATTTCACTCTTATCTTTTGTTATTCTTACGTATACTAATGTTCTAAATCCTTTATTGAATGAAAAACATAAATCTTTTTTCTCTTCTGGATTTAATAATTGTAAATTACATTTATACGGATTTAAACAAAATTCTGTATTTTTTCTTAAATTCCATTCAAATGGCATTAAACTACATTTTATATTATCTTCATTATACAAGTCTTCAAAACCATTATAAACATAACGTTTATTTTTACACGTTACGCCTACAATTGAATGATTGCCAAGTTTATTGCCTATATCATAATTTGATATTAAACAAGAATCTAATTTATATTTATGTCCGTTAAAAGTAATTATATCTTTATAACTTTTAATATCATTTCCAATTTTAATATTATAACTATTTAAATTATTTATCTTATAATAATTATTTAACATCATTATATTATCATATATATTTTTGATAATATTTGTATAATAATTATAAAGTTCAGAATGATTTAATATTATTATATCTGGTATAGATATTATTTGCTGTTTAATTTCTTCGTGTTGTTGTTCTATTTCTTTATCAGTTTTTTTTAGGTATTGTTTTTTAAGCAAATATTTATCAACATCAATTAAACATAAATTATTATCTTTAATATATGTTAAATCTATACATTTAACGCCTAAATATTTATAAAATTGTTTTATATGCGTATTTATATATCCTAAACTAAAATATGATGATTTTTTAATATTTTCCTTAAACATTTCTTTTAATTTATCATCATCGTCATAAGTTTTTAACATTTTAAATAATATCATACCTGTTTTATTTTTTATGAAATATTTATTCGTTTTTTCTGTATTTAAATAATGATTGAATAATATATTCTTCAATACCATTAAAAAATTGTTTTTCTTATCCCATTTCAATGATGCTCTTAATACTACTTTTCGTGATAATTGACTATATAAAGAAGCCATTAAAATAGAATTGAACCAACAGTTGCCAATAAATTGCGGTATAACTTTAATATTACCACATATATCATCTTCTTTCTTTATATCCTTCTTTAATATACATCTTTTAGTTATGGGATTTCTTATTTGATTTTCTTTACATTTCTTATACTTCTTTCCATCTATTATTTCATATTCTTCTTTTTCTTTATTACTATCTATTTTTATTGATTTCTTTAATATACATCTTTTAGTTATAGGATTTCTTATTTGATTTTCCTTACATTTCTTATACTTCTTTCCATCTATTATTTCATATTCTTCTGTTTTTTTCATTTATATTTTCTTATATATAAATGAATAAAAATAAAAGTTTTTTAAATATTTTGTTTAATATAATTTTTATATATTTGTCTTAATTTTTCTATATCATATTTTTCTACATTTTCTATTTTTAAGTTATTTAAT
>Ga0172373_10004245_pt1 | contig 20327 bp, 25 predicted proteins | sample Lak10m_2_FD_114546 | JGI IMG/M metagenome (GOLD analysis project Ga0172373, IMG submission 114546) | Freshwater microbial communities from Kabuno Bay, South-Kivu, Congo - kab_092012_10m | ecosystem: Environmental > Aquatic > Freshwater > Lake | place: Democratic Republic of the Congo...
AGTGATCCAACCGGACTCTAAATTCATAGTCAGTGTGCTAGGTAATGCTAAAGTGCCTTGATCAAAATACCCTTCGTCAAACCCAACAGTTCCTTGTGTGTTAGGATCTGGATCTACAGCTACCCCGACCGACAAATGTTTTACTGGGCGTGCAAAGGTATTTAAATCGTTATGGTATACCAATGCACTGTCATCTGTACCCAATCTAAATGTATTAGCATTGTTGTAGACAAAGTTTACATCAGCATTGTAAGTTGCACTGCTAGGATATAAACTAATATTAGCACCATTTAACGCAATATTACCTGATCCTATAGTAAAAGGGCCTGAGTTATATTCTACTTCAACCACCATTGGTGAATATGTCCCATTGCCTGTTGCTGTGTGCGCTTTAGTAACTGTAGCATTAGCGCCGGAGCTAGCCTGAGTAATGTAATCACCTACATTGGGAAATAGTAAGGTGCTTTCTATCCAGCTTATAAAGTTATATGGGTGTGCTAGAGTAACATTACCATTTAAGTTTAATAAGTGGTAATCTGGTGTAGGGTATGGATCAGCGAAGAACGAACTAAAACTTGTGTTATAGTATCGCACGTATATAGTTGTTGCACCTACTGCTGATTGAATTACTTGCGCATTGCCGGCCTCGCCAACTTGAGTAATCCAATCACCTGCATTTACAGTTAAGGCTGCGCCACCTAAATTCATTGTGCCGTAGATCATGCCGCCAGCAAATTCGATATTACCAGTGGTTACACTTATGTTAGTAATAGTGGCATTTGCGCTATCTATAGATTGGGTAATAAATTCCCCAACGTTGGCAACTATAATAGCATTACCAGTTAGTTGCATACTTGCATGTTGATTTACAGTAGCGTCATACCATACATAGGTTGTTTGAACACTAGTAATATCTGTAAATGGTGCAAGTACTTGGATAGTGTCGCCGTTGGTTAGAGCAGATTCAGTATTACTACCGTACATTGATCCTACAGTAATATTACCGTTAGTTACAAATCCTCTACCTAGATAGTCTGGTTGTGCTAGAACATTGGCTTGTTCATCAAACGCACCTGAAGCAAGTGCAGGAATAACGTAATAAAGTACATCCTCATCTAGGTCGATTGCTGATATTTGGAAAGTATACCAATCGCCTTGGCGTGCTGGCTCTAAGTCATTTTGGGTAGTGACAATAATTGGGTTGTGTCGGCTACCTGTATCTACTGTAAATCTACTACCATTAATGATTGTAGTGTCTGATGTAATATAGCTACTATCTGCTGTTGTTCCTAGTTTTGGCACAACATACATTTTGTAAGTGCTAGTATCTGTTCTGGCACCATCACTTACTTCTATGGTGAATTCAAAATTCTTAGCTACTGTGCCAGTACTAAACTGCCATCCTAAAGTGGCAGAAGTAGAACCGATGGTGAATTTTTCATCCCATTCAGTTAAGTCCCAGCCCGGAGTACTACTAGGTCCAACTGCTGGTATCAAATTGATATAACCGCTAATTAAACCATTAGTACTAATACTCAATCCTGGAGGAATCGTGCCACCTTTTAAACTCCACGTTAGATTGTCACCTAAGATATATTCTGTCGCTTCTAATTGTAAACTAACAACTTGTCCATCAAAATATTCACCTAAGTCAACGTTTCTTGGAACAATAACAGGCGGCGCTACATTGGTAATAGTAATACTAAATGAACGATCAGCAATTAAATTATCGCTGAGATTCTTAACACGAACAGTAAATTTGTACGTTTGATTTAAGTCGGGACCTGCTGTACTAACCGGAATACCCTGTAGTACACCTGCTGTAGTTATTTGTAATCCAGGGGGCAATTCTCCACTTAGTTTAGTAAATTGAAGTGTACCGCTAGCAGTATCGTAAGCATCTAGCGCAAACTGATAGTATTCAGCTGACGGTACTATGCCTAGATTACCTGCAGGAGTTAGCCATTGAGGGTATGCCATTTATTATCCTATTTTATACCACTTGCCTTCTGTCGCATGATAGAAGAACGTAACTGATGTACCTTTCGGAATCGCTACATTTACGCTAGGCACTACAGTAGTGCCCAAACTGCCAATTGGTTGTAGTCCTGCAATATTAGCAGTACTAGATAAGGTTACTACCTTGGCGTCAACGTTGCCATTGGGTAACGTAAATTTAATACCAAGCGCATCACCTGTAGGATCTAAAATAACGCGACTAATATTTACATTGGCTGTAATAGCAGTGTTGGCCGACGGTGCATAATATTGGTATGCCGCATCAATTTGACCACCCTGGCGTGTAACATTACCGTAAATGTTTAAATCGCCAACGACATTAACAGTAGCAAATCCAGCAGGATCGAGTGATAAATTACCTGAGCTAGTTGTAATAGTACTAACTGTTAAGTTGCCTGTTATATTAGCTGCAACTGCATCAATCTCATTTGTCACGGATATGTTTGCAGCGGTGAATCCAGTGTTGCCAATCCAACCAAAGTTTGCATTAACCTTTTGGAACGCGGTGCGTAAATCATCGCCCGTGCCGTCGTTTGCACTAGTGCCTACGTTAATTGATAAGAATGATTCTGTAGAAATTGTCATAATTTTACTCTAGGTAGTCCTATATTATGTAGTATTTATCGAACTTTGTAGAATAAAAAACCCGCAGATTGCGGGTTAGATGTTTTTATTTTCAAATGCGCCGTAGCGTGGAGGAGGCCCAAACCCTGGGTTCAATGGGTCTATACCTGCATCAATATCTTGCTCTGTATAGATGCGCATGATATTGTTTTGTAGCGGAAAGAATGTACACCCTAGCGCACGAGTAATCCATGCTGCGTTATGCCATTGCCAGTCTTGATATCCTGGTTGTTGTGGTTCATCAATATTAGGAACTGTATTGGTGTAAGCAGCATAATAAGTGCTAACTTGGTCCATAACTTGGCTAGGGGCAATCCAGAAGATATCTTCAATACGTGTCATATTATGTATTGGCCAAATAGCATAATGATCGCCAAATAGCATAGACGTAGGCATATCTTTAAGCAACTTGATATCATCAGCTAGGCTCTTACTTGCATCAAACACTAGGTCACTGCGTAGACGCACTGTGTAATCGTAATGTATTTGATTCTTTTGAGCGTAGTCCATTTTTAGCTTGTTAGCTTCATACAAACTGCGCCACATGCTTACATGCCAGTTACCTTCTACAGGATCCCAGCGACGGCCACCCCATTTAGGACGGTTGGGCTGTAGGTCATATTCCTCTACCATAATAGTACGAGGTGCCCAATGACGATAAAACTCTACAAATTTGTCGTGATCTGAAAGTTTAGGGCTGTGCCATTCTGTGTTAGTACTAACAGCGCCTAGGCGATTAGCATAACCCGTGCCACGGGTTTCGCTGTCCCAAAAGTGTGCAAACACATCACAATCAGGTAGTAACTCACCTACATAACGTTTGATGTTTTCAGCCGTAACATGACCTGTGCGATTTTGACCGCTGAAACACAAGGCAATTCTCATTGATTATTTCCTGTAGATAATACGTGCTTTGGATAAATCATACGGCGACATTTCTACTTCTACCACATCGCCCATAATAATTTTAATAGTGAACATACGCATTTTACCGCCGATATAAGCCGTAACTGGATGCCCGTTTTCTAACCTAACACGGAACATACTGTTACCTAATACTTCCTCTACCGTTCCTGTAAATTTAAGCGTTTCTTCTTTTGCCAAACTATATCCTCTAAAATTACTATTTAGTATCTTCTTCTGGTGGTCGACTAATAACTGCCCATGTCATAAACTCTTTAAATGCTTTATAAACAGCTTCTGCTTCACCTGGGCCTTGTTCTACTTTAACCCCTCGAACATAAAACCCGTCTTTGGTAATCTTAAGCATTTCAGCATCTGTACCAGCATTGAAGATAATGTCATTAGGTTCTGGATAGCCTATTTCAATATTGTCAGCCCAGTCCTTGTAGCTGTAAGGATTACCGTACTTCCATTCGTCGCGCTTGTCCATTAAGTCGTTAAATATTGACATCCATTGTTCGTGTTCTTCACCCATTACTTTCCTTCCACGGACCTAAATCGCCACCCCAAACTTGTACCTGATAACTCCAACCCATTAGATTATTGTAGATAGGATACAACCACCAAAAATCAAACCAGTGCATAGGACGACTAACCCAATGTCCTAACCAAAAGCAAACCCAACTTGCAGTCCAACCGATTACTTTACGCATTATCCACGTCTCATTTTACTAATATCTACTGCATCTTCTTTTGAAAAAATAGGTACACCGTTTGACTTGTGTAGTTGACCAATTCCAATCATAGCGTCACCTGTGTAGACCTTGTCTGCTGGCTTACTTGCTACACTTGCACCTGTATCAACACTTGGTATATGATCAGTAAGGCGACTAGGGTCAATACGGCTACGCCAATCATACCTAACGCTAGCCACAGCTTTACTATTGCTTTTTCCAGTTGGCTTAGATTTCCCCACCACCACTTTACCAGGTTTGACATCATATTTCTCCAAGAGTTGTTGCCATGCTTCTGCGTTCTGTCTAGCCTTATTAGCTGCATCAGCATTACGGAATTTCTGTTTACCTTTTTTCTTACCAGTTGTTGTGTACATAGCTGGTAGCATGTGCATTGTCATAGTTTATACCTTATCTAGTAAATGCTTGAGCATAAGCAATCTTGCTAGATCCAGCAAGAAAAGTCATTGCGATACCACCTTGTGGCCGCCAACCATTAGCTATCCACTGATCGCAGGCCTGGATTAGTGTCTGTAAATCACTGCTAGTGCAAACATTGTATTCCATTATTGTTTGTCCTTTACTGAAACAAGAACTGCCTTACCATTTTCACCTTCTATTATAAACTCTTGTTTAGGAAAATTCAACTTGGCTGTAGCCCACATTTCATCTTCTGTGTAACCTTGGGCCATGAAACAATTAGTAGTTTTGTCATACAAATGAAACATACCACAATCCTGTTCAATGTAGACTAATTTCAGTTGATTTTTAACTTTTTCAATTAGCTCTTCTGTGTCTTTGTCGCTGAGTTTTTTACGTAGTTTGCGGATTAAGCCAATTAAGAAGAATGTAGTAAATGTTACGCTGATAAAGATATACGTTTGTAAAAGTGCATTTAAAATTGACATATTTCTAGCTCTCTTTTGTATTATTTACTAGTATTATAGCACCAATTAACCAAAATGTCAAGCCTTTAATACCGCCATTAAGTGCTGTTGCGGGCACTTAAAATAGTACCTAAAACGGGGAGGAAATACATCAGATAGCATGTAGGTATAATCTTCATCTTTAGTTAGGTGTAGATTAACCCACTCATCAACTTGGTTGATAGCTTCGCCTCGAACGTCTAATACGTAGTCACTATTTAGAAGTTGTTTCTTCATGTAGCAGTGCTTCTAAAGTTTTGTAATGCTCGTATGCTTCACGTAGATTTTCGTACTTTTCAAGCAGTTCTGGTTTGGGCTGTAGAATACTAAGTCTATCAGTGATGCCATTTAAGATATCCGTTAACTTAACACCGTTAATAACCAGATCAGCATCCTCACCTTCCAGATGTAGTTGCCCTTTGGCAGTAGTTCTAGCTACGTTAGTGGCCCAATTAGTACCAGTGCCATTTGACATGAGCACAGTGCCCGGCACAGAAGCACCTGTAATGCTGATAGTGCTTGCACTTGTACTAAGTGGATTACTAATAGTTATGTTACCGTTATATACTGACATTAGAATGGCCACTTACCCTTTGATGGGCTATCTGGGTCGTCTAACGGTTCACCATCACCATCCTGCATAGGGAAAGTTTTATCCTCTTTGGGTACTTCAATCTTAGCTAATTCTGCCGCTGGATCCCAATCATCTAAAAGAATTTCCTCATCATCGTCACTGGTATCTTCGTAGGATTCTTCGTCACGTTCTACACCATCATATACTTCTTCATCACTGCCAATAATGAGCCACTTATTCTCACCCCATTTACCTGTAGTGTCGTAATCGTTACCATCAATGTCCTCACCATCATATTCTACACCGCCGGACAACATCCAACCGTCGCAGTCTTCGTAGGTAATACGCAATTTCTTAGGATCAAACGGAGATTTAATTTCAAACTCGTTGCCAAAGAACAGACCTTTTTCACCCTGCGCACCCATAAACACCACAGTGCCTGCTTCGTAGTCATTTACATAGTTCTCATTGACGCAGTCATATACCACCCCTTGTTCAGCAAGGGCTACACTGTCTAGACTACTTTGCCAAATCTGCTCACCAGTTTCATCGTAAACAGTTACATAGCTAGTTTCGTCGCAGGTAGCACCGCTCATATGACACCCGTAGTCACATTCATAACCGGCGCCCGGCGGAAATGGCTGCAGATCACCCGGAATATCTTCCCACATGTTATCGTCCCAACCAGCTGCATACTGCTCGATATCGATTTCTTTTTCTTTGAAATGATCGTAGATCTTACGGTCAACAGGACCCCAATAGATTTCACCACCGTACCCCCAAATTTCAATTTTATAGTTACGTGGTGTAAATTTAAGAGTCTGCATTAACTCTTCTTTTTGTTGCTCTGTTGCCATACTATTCTCCTTAGTTGCAAGTTCTTTCTATGTGCATATCTACACGCGACACTCTGGTTAAATTAAGACCTTCTGCTTCGATCCTTACTGTACCAGCAACACTAATTTCACCATGTATTTGCGGTCTTGGGTTAATACCGTGTATGCTTTCTACTTCCTTATTACTCTTAGCAAAATTAATCAATGGTTCTGCAGGTATACGGGCACAGCGAGTTCCTATAATGGTTCCATCTGCTTCTTTAAGATCAACTACTAAACCAATGTGTTGTTGACCAGTTGGACTGCGCAGTTCACTGTTAACGATGTCTAATGTTGACAAGTCTGGAAAATAATAATTAGTTTTCCTAACTAGAAAATCATTAGAATTTTTATGTGTTACACTAACATCAGATTCGCCCCCACATATCCTATCATTTAAAAACTTTAGTGTATTCATTGAAAGGCCTAATTGACCTATATTCTTAGGAACATCTCTACAAGATTTAGCTTCTAGAGCTACAGTCTTTAAAGATTCATCGAACGCATCTAGCCAATAACGACTCCAATGAATCTCGTAAGGCACATCAATGTAAACGTGTCTACGTGTGCCTATAACTGCTTCTGTTGCGCCGCTATTTAAGATATAAGCATTGTGTGGGTAACTGCTTAATACGTTTGCTAGAATGGCATCACCGTTAGCACGTTGTGATAATATAGTTTCAATTTTAGCATCTAGCTTATCACCAGACAACGAGGTTCTATGATTGCTATTTGTACGCATACGTTCAGCAATTTTACTATTAGATACATTTACGTTCATATGTACAATTACTTGATTACCTTCGTAAGAAGTATACTGTATTTCATAATCACTAACATATCCAGCTGAATAACTGCCTATAAAGTCCCGTGATATACTGTCGCCGCCGACTTCTGTATCACTGACAATTAGTTCACCAACTGCATTACGAACAGCACTACGGAAGCAATTTTGCTTTGCTTCTTCGATAGTATTGCCCCTTTCTTCAACTTCAACCCACTTTGCGTTAGCTGAGTTAGTTGCGAATATTAAAGCAACCGCAACAAAGCATGGACGGACTTTCATTTAGCATATTCTTGGCTGTGCTCTTTAACTGCACTAACACCATTATCAAGGATACGGGCAACACCGCCAAAACCAACAGTGGCTACCACCAAACCAAGAATAAAACCAATAACAATACCTTTCATCTTAACGTCCTTCCATTGCTTTACGCAAGTCACTTGCAGCATTGATATTACGGAAACCTGTACGTACTTCAACTACAATAGTACGGCCAGCTTGGTCAATTTGCTCATCACTGATAACCACACCACGTAGCAGAGCAGAACTGTTAGTTACAATAGATTCCTTAACTAACTCTGCAATCTTCTCAGAAGCAGTATTTGGATTCATGTCATTTGCTGCAGGTGCATCTGCACGATATGGTTTAAGGATAACAGGATCACCGTTAGCATCAAAGTCCTTGTCATCTACCGTAGTTTCGTCACCCATACCATTTGTGGTATTTTCTAAGCTCTTTTGAACTGCGGTAGAAAGAACTTTAACTGTACGTTGGCTTGATACCTGAGTGCTAATAAATTCAGCAATATTACGTTCGGCCCGCAGTTTAGCTACTTGTGCAGCCTGTTCGATACTAAACGCATTGTTGCCTGCGATAGGAGCAGTACCTTTACTAATAACTTCTTGGAATTTACCATCGTTAGTAAACACAATGGTCATTACACCTTGTGGGCGATGGAATACTGTTGAAACTGGCTTAGGGCGAATGCTATCAGTTTCAGGTTTAAGTTCAGCATTTTTTGTTAGAGGCTTGTTACCTGCACAGCCTGCTACAGCAAATGCTACCGCTACTGCTAGTGTAAATTTCTTAATATTCACGTACTGCTCCTTTATTAAAGTGGCTTCTCCACGATGTCATAATTGTACTATCTTTTGGTTCATTTGTCAACCATGTATTGCCGTATAGTTCATCTAAACGAACTAGTGCCCAATTAATTTGATCTACATCAATACCGTGTGCGGTGTATCCTTCGGTTAGCATGTCTACATAACTTTGGCTTGGGTAGTTAAATTCTTCTTCCGGGTACATTAGGTAAGTCATACAGGGAATCAATTCTCCCTCAGACTCAACCCAAACATTAATTTTACCATAGTAGATTGGATAACCTTCTAGTCGGTCCAAACTCTTTTCACATTCATCTGTAATTTCCCAAAGCACACCTTCAACTTTGTGGTTCATTTTAGGAGTTACTGTGGCAAATGTTTTGAATTCGAATTCATAATGTGGCAGGACAGCGGCACCTAAGCTCTTAGCATTAGGGCATCGCATGGCCATACTACCTAAATTTGTATTCATTCCGTAACTAAAATATTTCATAGTGTTAACGTACTTCCTTTTGCTTGTGTATAAAAGATATGTCTACCCACTTTAAGTACTCGTTTACTGTTATCACGCCAAGCAGGCTTAACATAATCTGCGTGATAGTAAAGTGCTGAATCTAATTGCTTAACTTTAAGTCCGTTTAACACAGCCTCGGCAGCCGCTTTTGAGTCTGCCCATGCACGTCCTTTTAACTCTACCCAAGCACGTTTCTTTTCTTTAGTCCAACTAAATTGGTCTTTGCTATAAACAACGTCACAGATACGTGTACCCCAATATTTGGTTTTAACTCGATTAATAGTAATATTACCCACAGCAATCTTACCAGCCATGTCCTCAACGCCTGCTTCATAATAGATATTACGAGCCAGACATTCTGCGTCATTCTTATTGTAATGGATTTTAATTGGCGCACGAGCTAGTACAATTTGTTTGATTTCTTGCACATCATCCCGCATACCAGCAACCTGCTCTTCTACGTTACTAATACGGTCACTAATTGAATGATATAGTGCGTTCGCACTAAAAACTGCTAGTCCTATTCCAATGTATAATTTAGTATTTTGAGCCATAATAGAATGCCATATTTGTTATTAATAAGTGCATTATACATTCATTTGATAATTTTGTCAATCAGATAAATAATTATATTGCTAATTAAGGAATTTAAAATGGCTATATTATATGTATTCACAGTAGATGACCCAACTAACGCAGGTCTATTTCCGCCGTCAGTTGCAGCTAGTGATTGGTTCAACTCATTAAACGAATATAACAGGCAACATGCTCTGGCAATGGGAGAACGAAACGTAACGATGTTATTTGCTGACGAAACAGCATTAAACACATATCTGTCAACTTATAGATGTACAGATGCAGATTTAATAGCTGATTTAGCATCTTGGAAATCTGCACACGGAGTAAGCTATATTAGCCAATACTTTACTCTAACTTCGGCAGGTATTAGTCCAACACCAATCATGCTTTAACAAGTTATAGACAATAAAAAGCCCGCAAATTGCGGGCTTTTTAATCAGCTTAAATTCTAATTAAGCAGTGAACTTAGCAGCACGTGAACCTTTAACGTCACGAGCAACAATACGATATGTTGCTTTACCTGCTGAGTTTTCATCAGTGTAGATTACCAAACCAGCATCACGCATTTCTGAAATACGAGCTGACAATTTGTTAATACCGTAGTTTGCACGTGCTTGTGCATCAGATAATGTACGACCTGTACCACGTAGATATTTCTCTAAGAACGCTTTTTGATTTGTTACTTTAGCTAAATTTGCCATGTTATTGCATCTCCATTTAATTATAAAGAACTTAAAACTAGCTTAAATTCCTAAGCATGAGCATATATAATACACTCTTTTTCGTTGGTTGTCAACTACTTTTTTGCCTATTTTTGCCAAAAATTACAAAATTCTAGGCATTCCAAAGTCAATACGTACTTCTTGTACGCTATCAACTCTAAAACTACGCCAAGCCTGTTTGTCTAAACACCAAACACTTAGTACAGATTCATTTGGTTGTTTGGGCCGTTCAGTTTTGTGTTCGTATTTTGGCACAATATCCTCACGTAAAGTACAAGGCATTTCACGTACTTCGCCGTTCACCTTAGTAAACTTTACTGTACAGTTTGCGTTTTGTAGTGCTTCAATAATTTCGTTACGAGTTAAAATCATACGATTCCTTTCTTTTGATTCAGTAAATGCGTCACTATCCCAACCTAATAACATTAGTCGCGTTCCTTGCCAAGCTCTCGCCAAACAACTTCTTTAGCCTTTTGCTCAACGACTTTTTGCTCCAACGAATCTACAGTACGTAGAATGTCCTGCATGAGATCACCAATGACTTCATAACCTTCTTTGGTTAAGTAGCTGTATTCACGCCCAACATCACTGTGTCGCCATAGGCGTGGATTCTTTGTTATTTCTAATAACGCCCCGTAAACTACACTTTTATTAGCGTCCTGCGCTAGTTTATAATTTTTCGCCAATTTCAAAACCCCTAAAATGGAGGAACCTAGGAAAGCGTAGCGAGTAAGTGCCATCTTGATTTTGCGTAATAGCATCTGCACGAACCTCTACTAGTTGCCCGACCAACTGATCGCGACTTGCCCAAAACCCAGTGCGATCCCCATCAGTGAACCCACTGCCAACATTAACACGTATGGCTTTGCCGTCATCCACACCTTCGCAGACCAAAGCGCCAAGACGATCCACATTCCTGCCAGTTCCTTCTTCAACATCTTTAACCTCCAGGGTTACTTCAATAAATGGTTTAAGTTTAAGCCATGCTACGCTACGCTTACATTCATACACAGCCTCTGGATCTTTAATCATGATACCTTCATAGCCGCCAGCAATAGCTTCTTGATTGATCTGTTTAAATCGTGCTTGCCCTGCAGGTTCACGCAAATCAATAAGCTCTTGTCCTACCACAGTGATATTAGGCGCATGTTCTGCAACTTGCTGGTACCAAGCCGCAAGGGTAACACTACGATCAATTTGTCTATGCTTGCCTTTACCTTCTTGAAACTCTTTAAGTGTAACCAAGTCAAACAAGTTTAACACAGCATCAGTTGATTGTACATCACTTTTACGGTGCACCTGCTTCATCAAATCCTGAAAACTTGCTGACATAATTTCGCCATCTAGTACAACTGGTTCAGCAAACATAAAAGCGTGACGTGCTAGTTGTTGCTCAACCAATGGAAAGTTTGCCAACGATTTACCGTTACGGCTAAAAAGACTAACAGCGCCGTTTGGATAGACAATAGCAATAACACGTACTCCATCGAGCTTAACTTCGACAAGTTTTTCTCCTGCCACTTTAGTTTCGTGATTGGCAGAATCATGAGCAAGTTGACAAGTAAACACAGGAATAATGTAATCTTTAGCATTGAGTTTCTCCACTACTTTGTTGATAGTTTTCTCACTTACACCACAGCGTAAGTCTTTGATTAAAATACGGCGGTACCAAAGATTCCATTGTTCTTTGGTTGCTTTCATACGTGCATGGGCAATAGCTGTTTGGGCATCGTTACCTGTGAGCTGGCGATTGGCTAATGCGTCTGCAAGTTGTCGGAAACCGGTCCAACTTAACCCTGTACCATCTGCTGTCGACTCAGATACAGCTTTAACACCAAAAGTAACCATAGCATCTAAGGCAAGACGACAGCCCTCAAAGAACTCTGTGTTCTGAGCTTGTACTTGCGCCTCAATGATTTGTTCTTTGTTTGTGCGGAGATTGTGTGTTTCTAATGCGCTAATTACTTGCCAAGGTTGATCCATAAATACGCCTATTAATTAAGTATAAGCGTATTGTACAGTCTTTTTAATAAATTGTCAAGTGATTTTATAGTCGGCCAACTACAACTTCGATGGTTTGGATACTATCATCAGTAATATCTTCAAGTGCTTTACCAATAATACAACCTGGCTGATATTTCGTCATGTCTAAACGTTCAGCAGCACCTTGTATGCTACTAGCAACTACACGGTCACCCTTGCGCACTGGGCCTTTTACTTTAGTTGGTACACGACCTTGTAGTGCAACTGCTACACCTTCTGCCTGAGCATTCATGTGGTACGCAGGGTTTGTAGATACTACGCCTGCGACTGCTGGATCGTGTGATTCTGTTGAAATTGTAACTTCTTTCACGCCACCAAATACCAACACAGTACCTGGAATATAGTCACGGTCTGAGGAGTAGGTTTCAGCCAAGTCAGCGTAGGCCGCGTTAACAGCTTTGCCCCAGAATGCACTATACCAAGCGGTGCTAGAACCAACTGAATAAGTATTGCTTGTTGTTGGTACTATGCCTGCGGTATTCAATGTACCGCCGACGTAAATAGCACCATCAATACCCATACCACCGTTGATAGTTAATGCACCACTATTTGTTGATGTTGACGGTCGGTTGCCACTAATATGTACTTTGTCACCTACAACGATGTTACCCGAAGCTAGACTTAAGCCCCCATTGCGGATTCGAACAGCGCCAGTGCTTGTGCTGGTTGCAGCTGTAGTGCTGTCGATAATTAGTTCAGAATTACTTGCTATAATAACATCAGCTGTGCTAGTACCTTGGAGATATAGTGCCCCGCTAACTGTGCCAATATTACCTGAATAGATTGTTGGTGCTTTAATCTCACTAGCACTAATATTACCTGTAGTGTTGAAAAATACAGTACCCGGGCCAGTTTGTAAAACATTGCCCACAACACTGTGTACACCGCCTGCTACAGTAACAGCACCAATGGTGGTGTTACCATTGACAGTTAATCCATTAAACACACCAGCACTTGCTAATACGTTACCACCAAAGTTACCAACACCTGTGGTCACTACAGAACCAGCACTTACCTGACTCGCTAAGACGTTTGCTGAAGTATTAACGGCGCCAGTAACCTTAACATAACCACCAACGTTAATATTTTCAGTGATACCCATACCACCAATGAGTTGCAGTGCACCTGTAGCAGTGCTAGTACTGCTAGTACCAGTTGAAATGATGATAGCACCGTTCGCTACAATGTAGTTCATTGTAGCGATGCCACCAAGTGCGCCACCACTATTGTACTGCATAGTTGTAGTTACGCCGCCAGGAGTACTACCACCACCCCCACCGCCAATAGCGGCCCAAACGTTTGAATAACCCTCAAAACCGTTAGTATCAGTGTTAAACCGTATTTGTCCAGCAATACCACTACCTGGACGTTGTAAGGTAGTGCCTACAGGTATCTGTAAGCCGCCAATGGCATTAATCTGTACATTACCGTTTAGTACGTGTTGAGCACCGGAAATAGTCAAACTGCCTGCGTTAATATTACCAGATATTGTTAGTATGCCGCCGTCAGTTAATGCGAACGGGATAGCGTTATAGGCACTGTTTATAATTTCTAACGATCCAACATCGTTTACGCGGAACCATTTGTTAATGTTTGTACCACCACCACCATTAGTTACACGTAAGAAATCGTGATATCCTGCACCGCCTTTAGTAACGCTACCAGCTATAACAAGAGCACTGTCTGTGCTTGTTGAACCTGGGTTTATAGTAGTTAATCCATTAACTGCAAGATTGCCGTTGGGGTCTAACTGCATTCTAACAGTGCCGGGAGTAAACCAGCGGAACGTGCCGTAGTTATTGTCTATCTGCCAATTTTGAGCTGCCACACCATTAAAGAAACCAACTCTCGGTGTAGGTGCACTTGGACTAGCATTACCTACATACACACCAGCTGTGGTTGTAGTTTCATTAAACTGGCCATTAAATCGCCCCGAACCAGTGGGTACAAGTAAGTTACCTACTGTAACGTTGCCTGTTGCTGTAATAGTTTCTGCAACTGCTAATGATGTTAAAGTACCAACGCTAGTAATAGCTGGTTGCGCCGCGGTACCTAAGGTACCAATTAAATATGCAGCAGTAACATTGCCACTATATCCTGCAGAAACCGCAGTTAAGTTGCCTATGCGTAAGTTACTATACCAAGCATTAGTGAAGTCAATGGTTGTAGTTGGCTCTGGAATCACATTAGCAAACAATTTCCAAGTACCGTCAGTAGCATCACGAGCAAATCCTGTATGTTGATATCCTGGATTAGTAAATGAGCCTACAAAACCAATGTCGAGTACATCTGCAGTATTGTCTGCTGCTAGATAAATTAAGCTATCACTGATACTTAAACTATTAGTGTTAAATTGAATAGCATTACCAGTTAAGTAAATATTACCTGCTAGACTGATGTCACCTTGTACATTTAAGTTACCACCAATACCCACACCACCTACAACTTGTAGAGCACCAGTTGATGGGTTAGTACTTGGGGTGCCTTGAATAAGTTTTAAACCGATACCTGCTTTAAAACGTGCCTGCTCTTGACCTTGGTTAAATCCGCCAGTTGAGAATACAATGTCGTTGTATAACCCGGTACTGTCTGTGCTAATAAATAGGTTACCGCCAGTTCCAGCACCGCTAGGCGCTGACATAAACAAGTAGCCGTCGTTTGCACCGGTGATTGCATATTGCCCACCTTGATTTGTAAAGTTTTGTCCGGTAATGCCAAGGTCAATCCATCCGCTGGTATTGTCACCGTTTGGTGCGTAAGCGATAAGATCAGTACTAGCACCAACATCTGTGTTGGTATTTTGAATGCCAAACTGCACCCAACTGTTTGCTGATCCCGCAAACCAGCCTGAAGTATTTGTAAATGCCGCTACGTTGATACCAGCAGATTGTCCAACTGTTAAAATGCCGCCAATTACAGTATTGCCCGCTATACCTGCACCACCGCTGGTTCTTAATGCGCCAGACGTTGTAGAAGTAGTAGCCGCTGAACCATTGGCATAAACTACACCTGCTGATTCTACACTGCCTAGTTCTGCTGCGGTAGCAATAATATTGCCGGTTACATTCAAATAACCAGTCACTGACTCGTTACCATTAACGGTTAGTCCATTGAACACACCAGCTGTTGCTAATAAATTACCACTGGTATTAATTTGCCCTGCATTTAATTGTGCGGCACTTATGTTTGCTGAAGTATTAATGTAACCGTCAGTGCTGATGCTACCAAAGCGACCAATAGCCGCCATAATGTTGCCCGGTGTGTTAAAGAATACGGTTCCTGCACCTGACTGTTGAACGTTGCCTACAACACTGTGTACTGCGCCTGCTGTAGATATAGCACCTATGGTTGCGTTACCAAATACAGTAAGTTGGCTGGATAAAATATTAGCCGCTGTGTTGATTAACCCACTAACTACTACACTACCACCTGTGTGTAATGCGGCACTTACATTGGCTGAGGTATTAATGAATCCATCTGATAAGACAGTACCAAAGCGGCCAGTTGCAGCCATTATGTTGGCCGAAGTATTAATTAAGCCATCCGATAGAACAGAACCAAAACGTCCAGTTGCGGCCATGATGTTGCCAGGTGTGTTATAATAAACAGTGCCAGCACCACTTTGTACAACGTTACCAATAATACTATGTCCCGTACCTGGCGTTGTGACTGCGCCTATGCTGGTATTACCATTAACTTGTAGTAGATTAAATACACCTGTTCGTGCTAATACGTTGCCGCCTGCATTAATTACACCTGTAGTAATTACTGATCCTGCTGAAACTTGACTTGCTAATACATTTGCTCCGGCGTTAACATCGCCTACAACAGATAATCCACTACCACCAGTAATTTGCCCTAATGAGCTTAAACTTGATCCAGCGACTAAACCGTTACTTGCTAAGTATGTAGGTGTACCTGTACCGCCCACTGTAAACTTAAAACCCTCTGCAGGGTCAACACTGATCTGACTACCACCTAAATCAATGGTACCTGCACTAAAATATCCAACGTTCCATCGAGCGGTTGGGCTACCAAAGTTATAAACAGCATTGCCTGTGGGTAATATATTAGCACTAACATAAATGTTATTAGTTGTGCCGCCTGCAAGATTACCAAAATACCAATCAGCAGCTACGTTAGCATATCTGGTTAGTGAAATATTACTATTAGGCAATCCAGTATCTGTAGTATATGCAACTGTTAGTTTATCAGTTGATTCGTTCCAATATAGCGCAACATTAGAACTTGTGCCACTGTCACGATTAAAGACGAACCCAATGTCTGTATTTGCAAGCGTTGATCTAGCATTGACTAGAATTAGTGGGTCAACGATCCATTCAATTGCAGTATCAAGTTGATTTATCTTTGCGCGAGTTAAAGCCATTTCGATCTCTTAAAGTTTAGTGTATTTATCAAAAAAATAGGACCCGAAGGTCCTAAGTTTTTACTAATTTAAGATTAGTGTTTACCAATAACTACTTCAATAACTGCGTCACCATTTGAATCAGCAAGAGCTTTACCAATTACCGAACCTACACGTGGATGCGATTCTGCACGAGCGCGACCGCCTCCTGCTGATACCATCATATCACCCTTCTTAACAGGACCTATAACTTTAGTTGGTACACGACCAGTAAGTGCTACAGGAACAATGAACTCACCTTCCTGTACAGCATTCATCAAGTACGCTGGATCTGTAGAAACAACACCTGCTACTCGAGTACACATGTCTGTGTCGCATAATGATACTTCATTTGCACCACCAAAGTGTAAGACTGTACCTGGTTCATATACAGCGTCAGCTACGTAATTTTCTGCCAAGTCAGCGTATTGTGCATTAACAGCTACTGACCAAGTTTTTTGCCACCAGTAGGTACTGCTACCTAATGTGGCCAAGTTACTAATACCAGGTAATACGTTACCTGCTACAAGGTTGTCCCAAACCACTGCGCTGAAGTTGACTTCACCAGCAGTTGGTTCTGGAGCATTACTAAATAATTTCCATTGATTATCAGCATCATCACGCACAAAACCAGTGTGTTGATATGTGTTGCCTGTACCGCCTGTGAATTGGCTGTAAAAACCAATATTGTAACTATAAGGATATGTAACATTAGCTGTTAAGTATAGCAACGGATCGTTAACAGTTAATTGACCATAGGTTGTTGCGATCAAGTTAGCAGTATAAACGTTACCTGTTACCCATAGGTCTTTGGCAATACTTGCACCACCCATAACTTGGAAGGCACCTGTAGCCGGACCACTTGCTGCGGTTGTTTGTGTAACACGAACGTTACCACTATATAGACCATCACGACCTGGACTTAATTGAATATTAGCATTAGCATAAGTAACACCATATTCTGTTGGCATCGCTAGGCCAGTTGCGATTGTTAAATCTGCACCACCTTTACCTGCTGAAATTAAGTTTGCCGCAAACACCAATGGCCCTGTGCCGTTTGGGCGTAGGCTGATTGGACCGTTTGAGTTAATACTTTCAATGTGGTTAGTACCAATTTGAATGTTACCTTGTGTAACACTTGGTGCACTAACTGTTGCTACAATAACCGCGTCGTTGTTGTCAGTTGCGTCACGAAGAGATAGTTTACCGTCACCATTATCACGTAATAGAACGTTACCAATTAAGATTTGTTTACCTACTGGAAGTGCTACGTTACTTGTTGCTGCATCGATTGTCAAGGCCCCAACTGTAAGGCCGTTATGTACTACGAAATTCTGATTTGCCATGGTTCCATATTCCCCAAAAAATAGCTAATTACAGTTATTTATCTAAACCATAGCCAAAAAAATAGCGGCCGTAGCCGCTATTTTGTGGGATTTTGTTACATCATTCCCATTCCGCCCATTTGTGGTTGAGCTGGTTCTTCTTTAGGAAGTTCATTAATCGCACAGTCCGTAGTTAATAACAGACCAGCGACACCCGCGGCATTTTGTAATGCACAACGAGTTACTTTAGTTGGATCTACAATACCCATATCCAACATGTCACCGTAGGTATCATCACTAGCATCAAAGCCGTAGTTGCCAGTACCGTTGGCTACACTATTAACTACAACACTAGCCTCACCGCCTGCGTTTTCTACAATACTACGCAATGGTGCTTCGATAGCACGTAGAACGATATCAACACCCACTGATTGATCGTGGTTTTGACCTTTTAAGCCTAACACAGCTTGTTTAGCGCGGATAAGAGCAACACCGCCACCTGGAACAATACCTTCTTCTACTGCGGCACGTGTAGCATGTAGAGCATCGTCAACACGATCTTTCTTCTCTTTCATTTCTACTTCAGTTGCTGCCCCGACGGAAATAACCGCTACACCACCAGCTAGTTTAGCCACACGTTCTTGAAGTTTTTCTTTATCATAGTCGCTAGTAGCCGCTTCAATTTGTGTGCGGATTGTAGCAACGCGAGCATCGATATCAGCTTGTGCGCCGGCACCGTCGATAATAATTGTATTATCTTTGCTTACTTCAACCCGAGCAGCACTGCCTAGATCAGCTACAGTAACATCTTCTAGTTTCATACCTAGTTCTTCAGTAATAACTTTACCGTTGGTTAGGATAGCAATATCTTGTAACATTTCTTTGCGACGATCACCAAACCCTGGTGCTTTAACAGCACATACGCTAATAACACCTTTCATCTTGTTAATAACTAAGGTAGCTAGTGCTTCACCTTCTAGGTCTTCACAGATAATAAACAATGGACGGTTCGCTGTACGCACGCCTTCTAGTACAGGAAGAATATCTTTGATGTTTGAAATTTTCTTATCAAAACACAAGATATAAGGATTGTCTAGGATAGCTACCTGTTTATCCTGTTGATTGATCAGATAGGGGCTAAGATAGCCACGATCAAATTGCATACCGGTTTGTACTTCAAGTTCCATTGCTAATGATTTGCCATCTTCAACAGTAATAACACCATCACGGCCAACATGTTCCATTGCCTTAGCAATAATGCCACCAATTTCTTTGTCGCTGTTTGCTGAGATTGTACCTACCTGTTCAATTGACTCTGTTGTTTCACAGGGAACTGAAATCTTAGCAAGTTCTGCTACGATAGCAGTTGTAGCAAGATCAATACCACGTTTTAGGTCCATTGGATTCATACCTGCGGCCACAGCCTTGTTGCCTTCTTTAACAATAGCCTGGGCTAGAACAGTAGCAGTAGTTGTACCATCACCAGCTTGGTCTGCCGTTTTGCTAGCTACTTCTTTTACCATCTGCGCACCCATATTTTCAAGTGCGTCTTTTAATTCAATTTCTTTAGCTACACTTACACCATCTTTGGTAATGTGTGGTGCACCGTAGGCTTTCTGAATAATTACATTACGACCTTTTGGTCCTAGTGTTACTCGAACAGCGTCTGCTAATACATTAACACCGTTGATCATTGCGTGACGAGCACTCTCGCCAAATTTTACGTCTTTAGCTGCCATATCTTATTTCTCCTCAATAACTGCGTAGATTTCTTCTTCTGTTAGGATCAAAACTTCTTCGCCTTTGATCTTAACCTGTTGACCTGCAAACTTACCAAATAGTACCCGGTCGTTTACATTAACACTCATAGGAATAACATCACCATTTGGGTTACGTTTACCTGGTCCTACTGCGACCACTGTACCTTGATCTGGTTTTTCTGCGACATTGTCTGGAATGATTAGACCTGATGCGGTTTTTGTGTCAGCGTTTTCACGCTTTACAACCACACGGTCGTGTAGAGGATTTAATTGCATTGTGTTCTCCTTAATTAAGCAAGTAAAAAGTGTTTCGCCCGATAGGCACGAAACTGCTGGCCTATACCATTAATATAGTATACACTAGCAGAATTATTTATGTCAACTGTTTTGATAGATAATTTAACAATGATCGTTGCTCTTCTTTATCATCAATGTC
>Ga0172373_10004248_pt1 | contig 20315 bp, 19 predicted proteins | sample Lak10m_2_FD_114546 | JGI IMG/M metagenome (GOLD analysis project Ga0172373, IMG submission 114546) | Freshwater microbial communities from Kabuno Bay, South-Kivu, Congo - kab_092012_10m | ecosystem: Environmental > Aquatic > Freshwater > Lake | place: Democratic Republic of the Congo...
AATAGGCGCATAGCGAGCTATGTAACTATTTTTACAACGCAGACGATGTCCATGGATGGACAAGGATCGCGAGAGGCAGGACGCCGTAAGCGACAAATGGACAAAAAGACCAGCGAGTTGGGTTATATTCTAGGCTGTCGAAATAAACGGATTTATTGGATTTCAATGTCCCGCTTTTTGGAATATAGGATATGGTCATAAGTATTTGAATAAAATATACTTTATCGCAATAATAAATCCAAGTAGTGGGAGAAATATTGAGTAAAAAACCAGTAAATTTCGACAGCCTAGGTATATTCTTCGCCGGAAATCGCCTTAGGAAAAATGTCTAATAAAACTGCTTTTTTAGGTTTTCCCAGCGCCTTTTGAAACCTTTGCTATCGAATAGATAATATAAAAATAACAACAAAAATGGCCACAATAAAAGCACCACTAATTTAAACACCGCACCTGTATCCATCGTCGCCTCCACATCAAATTATTTCAATTCGCAATGCTACATGTTGTTGATTAATTTCAACCCAGGCGGTAACGCCTCACCAAGCAATTGCTTTTCTTCTTTTTCATCCAGCTCTTTGACTTGCCCCACCAATACCATCCATGATAACGGTGCTTTACTCATTTTAAGCTTAGTGATGACTTTATCCCGCATGCCTTCCTCAATATCCTGGCTCCGGTCCCCGCTCATCCTCGCAAGCAAGGTGGCGGCAAAGCCGATATGGGGGGATTTTTTCCAATCTTCGGAGAGCATCAGCGTCAACCAGTCACAGGCGACATCCGCAGAAATCACATTATGGCTACTGCCGTGAAAAGGCACCCTGGCACCGATACGTCCCACCGCCCACCAAGTCTGGTCGGGTTCGCTTACCTTTTGCAGGCGTTTTAATAACCATGCTCCCAATTGTATTTTTTTTGCGACAGGCAAACGCTCCAATACCGCCGCAAGCCGCACAATCTCATCGTAACCACGGGTTTTGATTTGCTTCGCTATCCCCGGCTGCCGCGCAGCGGACGGGTCGATATATTTGGCAATATCGGTAAAAATATGTTCCTGCGCCGCTGCATCGAGACCACCGGCAATACGCCGCCATAACGTCCACCATTCCGTCCAGTTCTGGGTTTCATTGACAAACTGGATGCCGTGCGGATAAGTTTTCCAGAGTTGCTCGACACGCCAGTCATCGAGAGGGTAACCGAAACCTGGGCGCAAACAAAACCCCGCCAGGCTTAACCAGACTCTTTCATGATGAATCGAGCGGCGATGATATTTAGCGCCTTCCAATAACAACGCAAACATGTCCCTAAGCAACGACGACTCCCATTCAGCGCGGGGATTGCCGATGATTTTTTCAAGATCGGCGCGCAGGTTTTTGACCGCATTCGGGTCAGCCTGCCTGGATTTTGCGCCGAAAACAGCCTGGATTTTTTCTTCGATAAATTGCATTTTCTGCGTAGGCAGCCCTGACCCGTCCAGCGCCCCGGCACGGCCTTTTTTCCTGATCTGGAATTCAACATTCCAGCGCTGCCGGCTATCCGCAACAGCAACACATTGAATTTTCAGCGTCCCGACTTCCGTCTGCGTTACCGCCAATTGCACGATCACTTCAGCATTCGTTTTATTAACATCGCCCGCATTGCCTTGCTGATGATCAAACGCAACAGCCAATGGCGGCAGGGAATGGAACTGGTCGTTAATTTCGACGATGTCGCCGGGCTTAAACTCGCTGTCACCCGTTATTGATGCCAAATGGAAACGCACCGGCACACCCAATCGCAGCGCAAATTGCCGGCCTGCCAGAATAACTTCGTCGCCTTCCTCGCTGCCCCTGGGCAAAATACAAACGCCTTGCTGGTCCGCAGCATCCGTATCAATCAATAAAAAATAGCTTCGCGCCGCGCCGCCGCCGATTTTAAGCCGCTGCCCGCGCCGCGCCAGCGCATAGCTGACCGCCCCGAATGCCACCGCCAGCTCGGGGTGCCGGTTTTCAAGCAATACCGGCGCACCGGAACGCCATGAGGTGATTAAATCCTGCATTCTTTGTGTAATCGGCTGGCTGCGAAATACGCCGCCATTAAGCAATAGCGCATCGGGCACACCGTTTTCGCCATGCAAGGCTTCCTGCGATACCGTTTTATGCTGCTTTAAAAATGCGGCGATATGCTTGCTGACCGCGGGCTCAGCCGTATAAGGCAAACCGAACTCAACAACCCCGCTGCGTTTTCTGCCGGGCAACTCATCCAGCCCCGATAAAGGGAAGAAACCATCCAGTGCAATATGCCGGACTTCTTCGCGGCTCAACTCAACCGAACGCGAACCGCCTATTAATTTAGAGCCCCCACCCAATAACGTGACAGCGATATGTTCAGGCGCATCATCCGCCAGCAAACGCTCTTTAGCGATCCGGCATTGCTCGATCAACTGCGATAATTCGGCCGTAGACAAGCGTTTTTCATTAACCGTCAACCGGCTTTCAGCGAGATGAGCCAAAGCCAGGTCGATATTATCGCCGCCCAACATTAAATGGTCGCCGACACCGATGCGGGTCAATTTAGGCTCGCGCTCGCCATGTTCGACTTTAATCAGCGTTAAATCGGTAGTGCCGCCACCGACATCGCATATCAACATTAAATGCACATTCGCCAAGGCTTGCTGGAGATGGCCGGCATTACGCCGCAACCAGTCGTAACAAACCGCCTGCGGTTCTTCCAGCAAGCGCACCTGCCTAAGCCCCGCAATGCTCGCCGCTTCCAGCGTCAGCGACCTGGCGGCCTCGTCAAATGAAGCAGGCACGGTAATGACAAGCTCCTGTTTTTCCAAAGGCGCATCAGGATGGCTATGCAGCCAAACCGTGCGGATATGCGCCAGGTAGCTGGCGCTCGCATCAATCGGCGAAACCTTGTCGATATCGTCGCTACTGCCCCAGGGCAAAATCTCCGCACTATGATCAACTGATGGATGTGACAGCCAGCTTTTGGCGCTGGTAACGAAGCGCCCCTTGCTTTTTGCGCCCAAAACCCTCGCCGCTTCGCCGATAACCGCCCGGTCACTGGCCGGCGAAAAACTGACATCCCCCTCCGATAATTCGCCGGCAGCAGGATGATAGCGCACGGACGGCAACAAAGGCCTGACCGCCACTTGCCCCGGCGCGACCAGTTGCTCGATTTGGAAAATATGAATATCGGCATCGGTATCAAGCTTCGCGTAAGCCACTACGGTATGCGTTGTTCCCAGGTCGATACCGACTAAATACTGTGGGGATTGATTTTGCACGATAATATTAATTTCAATGTAATGTTCAGCACGGCGCCGCCTGCTCTTTCTGCTGGTTATCATACCGTCGCCTACAATTTCCAGGCAAGCGTGATAACGTGAATCTTTGCTGCACACCGTTTTTCATGATTGACTTGCGAAATAATACCGTTAAGTTAAATAGCCTGACATTTCCATACTGAATATAAGCTTTTTAGCCTTGACTCAAAGAACCAAGAAAGACTTGGCAACGCTATTCAGTTAAAATGCCCGCTAAAAATAATCCGTTTCATCTAACGGCGTTAATTCGTCAATCGTGTGTTTTTCCGAGGATATCCTATGCAAAAAAATCTTCTTGCCTTTACGGGGAGCGCCATGTTGCTCCTTAACGCTTCATTGAGCCAGGCGACCACTGACTTACCGCCTACAGCCAAGGTTGACATGGGGCCGGTAGAAGAAGTCTGCTCTGACTTTACTCCACCGGAATGGCGCAAGGAGCAAGTGATTGACGGCGTCACGATACAAGCATCGCACTTGTGCACCCCCGATAACCCGGCAGATATTGCCGCCTTTGTCAAAGGCACCAACAATATTTCAATGGATACATTGATGCAGACGCAGCTTGCCGCAGATGCCATCACCATGACAGATGACGTCGATGGCGACGGCGATCCCGATAAAATCATTATCAAACTCGAAGTTGCCGAGCTCAATGGCCATTCACCTGACATGAAGGACCCGACCACCACCTTCGATATAGCACCGGGCATACAGCCGACTTTTTGGGTTTTTGCCCCAAAAACCCGCGATATGTCCACACTGAGTATTTACGAGCCGATAGCCAATCCATTGCTGCGTGTACCGTCGCCGGTCATCCGTGTCGAACAGGATGATATTGTCTGGATAGTGCTGGAGAATACGCATTATTTACCGCATTCGATACACTTGCACGGCATAGACCACCCCTTCATGGACCATAGCGGCAGCGGTAATGACGGCGTAGGGCAAACCAGCAACATGGACACGATGCCGGGAGAAAGCAAGACCTATGTTATCAAGCCGCGCCAGCCCGGCACGATGTATTATCACTGCCATGTGCAACCGCACACCCACATCCCGATGGGCCTGCAAGGTATTTTTGTCGTTGAGGAAAACCGCCCCAACAATTGGGTGCAAGCACTGAACGTCGGCGCCGGCCAGGTTCGCCATCCCTCAGTAGCCGTTAGTGAAAAATACGAAAGGGAATATGATTTGCATTATGAAACAGCCGACAAGGAGCTGCATGAAATTGTCGCCAGGTCGGCTAATGATCCGCGCCTGATAGCAAAGCACATGAACATGGAATATGACATCACCGACGCTACAGATGATTATTTTATGCTCAATGGACGCTCTTTCCCTTACACATTAAGGGAGTCGCTCATTGAAATGGAACAGGATAAGAAGGTCAAACTGCGTATATTGAACGGCCATACCGAAGACCTGGCCCTGCATATTCACGGTCACAAGCCGACCATCACGCATTATGACGGCGTTGATAACGGTCCAAGCTCGTATATCACCCGCGATGTGCACGGAATGACACCGGCGCAACGCATCGACCTGGAATTAAGCGGCGTTGATGACGGCTTACACAGCTTTGGACAAGGTATCTGGATGTTCCATGACCATGTTGAAAAATCATTTACAACTAACGGCACAGGCGAAGGCGGCGATATAAGCCTGGTGGTTTATAAAGATTTTCTCGATGAAAAAGGCATCCCAAAAGCGCACGGCATGAGCCTGGCGCCGTATTTTACCAAAGCCTTCTGGCAAAAAAACTACCCGGTCTGGCAAGATTATGATGCCTGGCGCAGCCTCGGATTACCCGACCTGAACGCGGATTACCAGCCATCTAAAACAGCCGTGCAAAATATTCCCGTCAAAAAGACCGCGACGCCCGATATGGAACAGCAATCTGTCATGGGCAAACTGTTTTACGGCTTACTGTTGGGCTTATTAAGCTACTTGGCGGTAACCAAACGGCGTTCGATTTATGGTTACGCGGTTAACGCCTATGATTATGCGCTTAAACTGATAAAGAAATAAAAGCTCGAGGCGCCGCCTACCCGACGGGTATGGCGGCGCCTTGGCTATTCACTCGGGTTAATCACTCGCGGACCACATCCACAGCCCAGTTCTTCAACCAAGCCAAGCATCAAAAATCGTAGCTTAAGCCCAGATCATAACCTTCCAAATCATTGGAATTTTCGATACTGAAAATGTACTTGCCGCTAAACGATAAAGCGTCTGCGAGACCAAAGGTGACGGTGTCCAGCCATTTCACCTTGCCTAGCGTATCGATTTGAAAGCCGATTTCATTGTACTGGCTGGCGAAAACCCTGGAACCAAAAAACTCAGTGTCCGTGAAAAAGCCTTTGAGTTTTAGTTTATGGTCGAAAACCTCATAAGGCAGCACTTTACTAACAAAAAAACCGTTTTTAAGCACATAGCTGCTGATATCAGGATCCGAATTAATATCGGAGACATTTAGCGGCAAGGTCTTGTAAAAGCCAAACATATTCGCAACGGAAAAAGTGTATTCATTGACATTAAACTGGTAATCACTGGTCAACGAACTGGAAAGAATTTGTCCCAAACTGACCAAGTCCGGAGAACCGATGACGCCATAACTTACGCTAGGCGTTAAATACCAGTTATCGGAAATAGGGTGCCGGTAGCCTACCCCCAATCCCCCCTGGTACGACGACGCTTCGCCAATGGTCACATAGTTAAACTGGCCGTTGACGAGCAATTGTTTGCGCGGATCGTTAGAATCAACACCGAAGGCTTTGCTGACAGGCACATTAATAACGGAAATATCAAAACCGCCCTGCCGGTATGTCCCCCCGCCTACACCTACCGCAAAAGGACTCTGCTGCGTACTACTGGCGCCAGGGCTTGCGGCGGCCGACCCTAACTTAAAATCGTTGGCAACCATCTGTCCCTGTAAACTGCTCGGGTTTCCAGCTAACGGCTCCGTCGGCGAGGTGGCAATCAGTTCCTTCGTTATTTTAGTCAACGAACCGTCCACGTTTTTACGTAAATAATTTTCCAATGCCGTGGCGCTTTTGGTCCGGGTTGCCCCTTGAAAAGTTTCATGAATACCCAGTCTCGGGACATCAAAGGTCAGCTTCGTGCTCCCTAGTTCGGGAAAAGCGGTATTGAAGGGCAAGCCCCTAAAGCTGGATACCGCCGCCATAGTAGAACGGGTATCCGAATAGTTTGAAAAACTCTGGTCAAGCACCCTGGACTTGAACTGGTTAAACAAGTCCTGCCCTACATCAAAACCGAAAGATTCTGTTTGCGTCTCCCCTTTACCTTCTACAGTAATGGTCGTTTGGAAAACCTCAGAAAATGTACAGAAGGGCACTAATGCCAAAGTTAAGGTGGCTGTTATTTTTTTCATAGTATTTATCGCCTTTCGCTTACTGATATTTGAGAACCGTATCACTATTTAATAGCACGCGACTAAAGCATAGTAGATGCCCAAGAATTCAGCAAGCTTGTTAACGAATCAAATACGGGACTTTTTCATCTTTAAGACAATAACAGGAGATACCTGGGCATTAAGCAATGCTGGACCAGAAAGCACTGAATGAAAATAAGGCCAAACCGGAAACACAGGAATATCCAGGGCATGGCGCAGGTCGCCATGAATCATGTGAAAATGCGTAAGCCTGCCGCTAAAATACCGGCACAAGCACTGATCGGTAAGCCTTTGGGTATTATGGATTTTTATCTCAGGATGCCTTGATGGCCTTCACCGACAGCCCAGGCCGATATGCGGTCGTAAGCGCTTGATCCCAGCGCCTATACAACTTACACGACATTTAAATTTTCATCGTCATACAACCGTGATTTTTTCCAGCCGACAAATTTTTCGTCATGGAATTCAAGGTCATTATCTATCGCATATTCGTAACAACTCCTGAACAGTTTAGCGGTGCGGAAGGCATGCAATTCATCATCGGCGCTCACTTTTTCCACATTACCGACCTGGAATGTCTTATTTCTTGCTTTGCCGTTACAAACCCAAAAAACGGTATAACACAAATAGCTTTTGTCCTTGCGATGATCAAATTTGACAGTCCTGGATACGCCGGTCACACCCGTAGTCGTCTTGTTTTTAGGCGGCTTGAGGAAACGTGTCTTACTCCCTTTTAAAACAACAAGCATCTGGTCGCGCCAAGTAATCGCCGCCTGCAGGGATTTGCCTTTGTTACCCCATAATTTATGTGAAAAATAGCGACTACTCTCTTTACCGCGCCTTACTATGCGCACCTGAAAGCCAAACACATCCGGCTCGGTAATATGTTTATTTTTTTCCATAGATTAATCCTCCACAAGAATCACATTGATAAAACTAGCGGCAAGGTTGTACCGCTAATTTATAATATCCTAATACCGCTTATTTTGTAACCTAATTGTAATAAATTATCGCTAAAGCCCATACAAAAGCAAGCAAAAAATAACAACACTGGACAATTCCCGACTAATCTAGTGTAGAATAACGCCGATACCACTGTCACAGTGGTTGATTCAAGCCAATAATACTTTGTTTTTCAATAACCTGGAGATAATCAATGAGCGTATTAGTCGGTAAACAAGCACCTGATTTTACAGTCCCTGCCGTTTTAGGCGACGGTCAAATAGTTGACTCATTCAGCTTCTCGGAAGCCACCAGCGGTAAATATGCTGTCGTATTTTTCTATCCATTGGATTTCACATTTGTTTGTCCCAGCGAACTGATCGCGCTGGATCACCGCATGGATGAATTCAAGAGCCGCGGCGTTGAAGTCATTGCCGTATCGATAGACTCGCATTTCACCCACAATGCCTGGCGCAATACCCCTGTTAACAAAGGCGGCATAGGCGCAGTGCGTTATACAATGGCCGCCGATATAGCGCACTCAATCTGCAAAGACTATGATGTTGAAGCTGCAGCCCCTGCTGTTGCTTACCGCGGCACCTTCCTGATAGACCGTAGCGGTATGGTTCGTCATCAAGTTGTCAACGACTTGCCGTTAGGCCGTAACATGGACGAGTTGTTACGCATGATCGATGCCTTACAATTCCATGAAGAGCATGGTGAAGTATGCCCTGCAGGCTGGAATAAAGGCGATGCCGGCATGAATGCAAACCCGGCAGGCGTTGCGGAATACCTGGATAAAAACGCTGACAAGCTATAAGACTGCGTTATATCGAAAACCGAAAAGGCGCGTTGTGCCCGCACAGCGCGCCTTTTGTTTAGCTATTAATCCGTTTTTTCAGCAAGATCCGCGAGCAATTTTTTCCTGACCAGGTAAGCAGCGCCTATCGCGCATAAAGCGGGTATCTGCGTGACGATAAAAATAGCAGTAAAATTTTTAGCAAAGAGACTTGCTAAAGCACCGACAACTGTCAGTTTAACCGCCCACCAGGCAATCCAGTACCCCATCAGGCCGATCACCACCCATTTAATCGTTGACTCACCCTTTTCTTTTGCGGTCATATAAAACCATACGATGATGGCAATGCCCGCAGCTTTAGCTAAAAACAACATCTCGACCTCCTTCATTTAATTATTATAAACAACAGCGTGCCATGATATTCCATAACAAACCATTATTACATTCTTTTTAATAGCGGAAAAACGTATGGCTAAACCCGTATTCGAGCATCTGCCGCCACTGAAACCGCACCATGACGCCTGTAGATTTTCAACAAAACATCCTGGCCTGGTTTGACCAGCACGGTCGCAAAGACCTGCCGTGGCAGCAAGACATAACGCCTTATCGCGTATGGCTCTCTGAAACCATGCTGCAACAAACGCAAGTGAGCACCGTCATCCCTTATTTTAATGCCTTTACAGAAAAATTCCCGGCATTGGAATCCCTGGCAAACGCGCCTGTTGATGAGGTATTGCATCGCTGGTCCGGCTTAGGCTATTACGCGCGCGCCCGCAACCTGCATAAAGCGGCGCAGCAAATCGTTAAACAGGGATATTTTCCCGATAACTTGCCTGAACTGATCGCCTTACCCGGTATAGGGCAATCGACGGCGGGCGCTATCCTGAGCATCGCCTTCAACAAAAGCCACCCGATTCTTGACGGTAATGTCAAACGGGTTTTAACACGCTTCAACGCGATTTCCGGCTGGCCCGGAAACAACCGAATCAACAAACAACTATGGGAGATCAGCACGCGACTGACGCCGATAGAACGCGTCGCTGACTATACCCAAGCGATGATGGATTTGGGGGCAACCCTTTGTACGCGCCGCAATCCGGCTTGTAATGCCTGTCCCGTCAATACGCACTGCAAAGCCGGGATCAGCAATACAGCCTCCGCATACCCAAGCCCCAAACCCGCCAAAACCTTGCCGGTAAAACAGTTGTATTTGCTCTTGCTGACAGACCCAGATAAGCGGGTATTACTGGAAAAAAGGCCACCCACCGGCATCTGGGGAGGGCTATGGAGCCTGCCGGAATTTGCCGATATTGAAGAGGCAAACTATTGGTGCCTCAAACAAAACCTGCCCATAACCAGTCAACGCATCTTAAAAACGAGGCGCCATACCTTTTCCCATTACCACCTGGACTACACGCCGTTTTGCATACAAACCGAAAACCCTAAAAATATTGTGATGGAAGCCGGTTTATCCGTCTGGTATAACGCTCAACAAATTAACGGCCTGGGCCTCGCGGCACCCATTAAAATGCTGCTACAAGCGCTAAACAACGAAGATAATGAGGACAATAATGACTAGATTAATATACTGCGTAAAACTGGGCAAAGAAGCCGAAGGCCTTGATGCACCACCATTTCCAGGTGAACAAGGCAGGGCAATCTATGAAAAAATCTCCAAGCAAGCCTGGCAGGACTGGCTGAGCAGGCAAACCATGCTGATTAACGAAAACAGGCTGGCCAGCTTTGACCCCAAGGCCCGCGCCTATTTGGCGGAAGAGCGAAACAAGTTTTTGTTTGAAGGGAATAATGAAATGCCCGCGGGCTATGTGCCACCGAATATTTGATTGCCGCGCCTTACGGCAGCCCGGTTTTTAGCTTTTCCCGCCCAGGCAGCGCGCCGTACCGGTTCACAAGCACGGCGCCGCTTTACGGCTATAGGCCCAAAGGATTATCAGGGTCTATGCCGTCCATAAAAGGCTTGCGTCTATCCTGGTCGGTCAATTGATAGACCTTGCCCAACCAATTGTTGAATACGGCTTTTGCCGTATCCCGCCAAGTATTATCAAGATGTTCCAGCACCAAATGTTCGGGAAATTTATCCAGTTCCCGGCCGCTTTTCCTGGCTGCGCGCACCTGTTGCTCATAATCTGTAAAAATCCGCTGGACTGTGTCGTTAAAATAATGATCAGGGAACGGCGGATAATCGCCTAGTTCGGATTGGTAAAAACGCATCACTTCGCGTTTATATTCTTTTAACAGGCTGATGTCATCGTATTCAGGATGCCCCTGAAAAAACACGATACGGAAGCCATCCTCGCTGACAGCCAGATGCACGCCGGCCTCCTTACTGGCAGCCAGGATTTTCAGGCCATGCCTTTCCATATCGCTTTGGAATATCTCATTAAAGCGCGAATGCGGAACATCAAAACGGGTATTGATTTCGGCAACCAGGGGATGGCTATGGTCTATCACTTTATGGGCGAACACGCCCCAGCGCTTGGCCGGCAAACGGGTGCGCGCAATACCGTAGCGATATTGAATAATCGCATGAGTGGCCAGGCATGAACACAATACCGATGCGACATTTTCCCTTGCCCACGAAAACACTTCCGTCAGCGGTTGCCAAAAATCTTCTTCGGGAAGGCTTTCGCGCGTGACATTGGCGCCGCTGATAATCAACGCATCCAGGCCATCCTGCTTGATTTTTTCAAAGGGTTCGTAATATTTGTCGATATGCGCCTGCGCCTGCGGGCTTCTGGAGAGGCCTTCAACGGTAAAAGGATGGACATGAAACTGTACAATCTGGTTACAGGCGCCCACCAGCCTGAAAAACTGCCGCTCCGTCGCTTCCAGCGCCGCATCGGGCATCATATTAAGCAAGCCGATATGTATTTCCCGGATATCCTGGTGACTGGCGCGTTCAGGATCGACTATTTCTTCACCTTCTTCGCGCAGGCGCTCGAATGTGGGCAGGTCAGTATGTGCGACTAAAGGCATAAGCGGTACTCGTGGTCATCATTGCTGCTTGGCAAGCGCATCGGCTATCAGCCTGATAAAATCATCCTCGCATTTAACGGCGGCGGCGTCATTGGCATCGACAATATAGCCGTATTGCTCGGCTATCGCTTCGTAACGCGGCAACCTGGACTTGAACAACTCAGGGAAAACCCAGGAGACAAATTCATCCGGCGGTATCGCGTCGGTAGAACTGTAGTTTTTCAGCCGCATGAATTCAGCAAGCTTTTCATCGAGAAACGCTTCGCGGTAATACAAAGGCTTGGGATCGGTTTTTGCGCGCTCAATAATGGTCTGCTCCAGGGTTGACGGTATCCTGATGTAGACAATCAGCGTATGCCGCGCCAATGTTTCCAGCACTTCCGGGCTGTCGAGTTCGCAAACGCTGCCGCCGGCATCGTTGATGAAATGCTTGTAGCCGTATATGTCCTCGGCCTTATGGATAAAATCGGGCACATCGATCATCGCCGCGACTTCAGCCTGGTGATGCAGTTTTTGCCGGCGCTTGAATTCAGGCAGCGAAAGCCCCCCTAAATCGGGATTACCGAGCTTGCCGAGAAAACTCGAGACCGCGGCCAAATTATCGACGGTAATTTTACTGCTGATATAAATGGAATCGGACAACAGCAACTCGCGTAAAAAAGGGACGCTGATCGCATGGCGCTTGATATTGTCAAGTATCGGCTCCTTCAGGTACTTGGTGCCTATCCGGTAGTCGCCGGAATAATGGAACCATTTTGCTTTAGGTAATTTATTGGCCAATGTCGTTTTTCCTGCGCCGGACATCGCCAGCAAGGTAATGCTTTTGGATTGCCAGTCCAAAAATTCCTCGGGACTCATTTTCATGTGAAGTTCCTATTCTTCCAGGTAATCATCGAGATCCATATCCTCGGGATTAGGCTTGTGTTCATCGGTATCCGAATAACCCAGGTCATCGCTTTCAATATCGTCAAAAGGCGCGCTCCAGTCCTCGGGGTCTTCGATATAATCAAAGGTTGAGTTATACCAGCTGTCATGGTCATATTCGCCTATATCGCCATTAAGATACTGAACTTCAATGGAATCATCATTTTCTTCAATATTGACAATTTTAAATTTCAGGTTGTTTTCTACGTCTTTGTACCAACTGCCTATAATAGGATCTGCTATGGTGGTCATCTGTGTTACCTCAATGCATTTACGTTAGAGCATGTCCAAAACAGGACAATAATGGGGGAATATTATGAGTATCGCTAAAGAAAATACAAAATATTTTGCGTGGAAAGCCTGCCGTTGACGGGCGCTATTGCGAGCTGCTCTTGTATTAAACATTTTTAGACATATATTGTCCATTATGCTCGATTAATAACCTTGGGACATATTTTGATGACAACCGATATAAACAAACGACGCCTATTCTTCTGGTTACTTCCTGTTTTACCCATTTATTTAGCATTAGCCCCGGCAGGTCATGCCGCACTGCCGCTTTACGCCAACGGCCAGGCCTTGCCTTCCCTGGCCCCCATGCTTGAACGCAGCATGCCTGCGGTCGTGAATATCTCCACATCGACCAATATTCAGGTGAACGATAATCCCTTATTGCAAGACCCCTTTTTCCGGCACTTTTATAACCTGCCCAACCAACCTCGCATGCAACAGAAAAACAGCCTGGGTTCAGGCGTAATCATCGATAGCGGACAGGGCCTGGTGCTTACCAATAATCACGTCATCGATAAAGCCGACAAGATCACCGTAACGCTAAACGATGGCCGCCAGCTTAATGCCGAATTAGTCGGCACCGACCCGGAAGCCGATGTCGCGATCATCCGCGTGCCCGCCGACCACTTGACCGAATTGCCGATTGCCGACTCCAGCCAATTGAAAGTCGGTGATTTTGTCGTCGCCATCGGCAACCCCTTCGGCCTCGGGCAAACCGTCACCTCCGGCATTATCAGCGCGCTCGGGCGCTCGGGCCTCGGCATAGAAGGCTACGAGGATTTTATCCAGACCGATGCCTCCATCAATCCGGGTAATTCAGGCGGCGCACTGGTTAACTTGCGCGGCGAATTCGTCGGCATGAACACCGCCATTCTAGCGCCCACCGGAGGCAACGTCGGCATCGGCTTTGCGATACCGTCCAATATGGTGCTGTCCATCAAGGAATCGCTGGTCAAGCATGGCGAAGTGCGCCGCGGCCTGCTCGGCATCACGTCGCAGGACTTAACGCCTGAACTGGTCAATGCCTTTAATCTCGAAAACAAGCACGGCGCCGTCATCAGCAGCATTGAAAGCAACTCACCGGCGGCAAAAGCCGGCCTGGAACCCGGCGATATTATCATTGCCGCCAATGGCCGCCCGGTTAAGGACAGCCACGACATACGCAATATCATCGGCCTTATGCAAGTCGGTGATGATGTCGAGATAGAGTATTATCACGGCAATGAGAAAAAGAAGGCGTCCGCCAAGATAGGCAAGCCCGAACGCGCGCAACTGGCAGGAGAAAAACTGCACCGGAAATTACGCGGCACGATCTTAAGCGATACACCCAAAAACCAGGTGGAAGGCGTTTTGATTGAAAAAATCGACACGTCATCCGAGGTTTGGCGTATCGGTTTGCGTCCGGGCGACGTCATTGTGTCGGCAAATCGCTACCGTATCCGTAATCTTGACGAACTAAAGCAGGTGATCAACCCCAACAGCGGCCTGTTGATTAATATCCAGCGAGGACAGGAAGGCTTCTTTCTCGTGTTAAAGTAAGAATCACGCACGACACACATCGTCAAGCCAGATAGGTTTCGTTGCGCGTACCATTGACCACCGGACAGGTACGCACAGCGAAACCCTACACGCTTGGGAAACTTCTAATACTGAATCCACTAAAAGAATTGTCCACGAAAAGCACGAAAAATCCCAGCACACGATTTTTTCGATGGTTTGTTTCGTGTCTTTCGTGGATTATATTTTGTAAGGCAAGGCAATGAACCCCGAAAAAGACTTCATCCCGTTAACGATTGCCGTACTGGTCGTTTCCGACAGCCGCACCGATGCCGATGACATATCCGGCAAAACCTTAGCGGAACGTGCGACCGATGCCGGCCATTGCGTCATTGAAAAGAAAATAGTCCCGGATAATATTTACCAGGTCAGGGCGACCGTTTCCAACTGGATTGCCGCGGAAAATATCCAGGTCATCATCAGCACCGGCGGTACCGGCGTGACCGGCCGGGACGGCACACCCGAAGCCATCCAGCCCTTACTCGATAAAGTCCTAGACGGCTTTGGCGAAACCTTCAGGATGCTGTCCTACCAGGATATTAAAACCTCGACGATACAATCCAGGGCGCTGGCCGGCGTCGCGAACGCAACCTATATCTTCTGCCTGCCCGGCTCTTCGGGGGCATGCCGCACGGCCTGGGATTTGTTAATAAAAGAACAGTTGGACTTCCGCACCCGCCCCTGTAACCTGGTGCAACTGATGCCCAGGCTCTTGGAAAGATAATGCCCTTCTTATTGCTTGGCGCACTCAGCGCATTGACCGGAATCGGCCTGGGCGCCTTTGGCGCTCATGGCCTGAAAACCCTGCTTAGCCCTGAAATGCTGGCTGTCTATCAAACCGGTGTGACTTACCAGATGTGGCATGCGCTGGGCCTGGTCCTCACTGCACTACTATGCCGACACGTGCCGGATTCCAAATTACTGAACTGGGCAGGCCGGCTGATGTTCGCCGGCATCGTGCTATTTTCCGGCAGTTTATATTTATTAGCCCTGCTCAACCAGAAATGGCTGGGCATGGTTACACCTATCGGCGGCATCAGTTTTTTAACGGCTTGGCTCTTAATCGCCATTTTCGCCGCTATTAATAAACCCGCCAGCCCAACAACACGCCAATCCACAAAACAACAAAACAGGTATATCTAATGCGCGACGCGAATCCTCAAGCTATTTATTTAAAAGACTACACGGTACCCGAGTACCTGATTCATAAGGTCGAGCTAAGCTTTGCGCTGGATGAGGAAAACACGCGGGTCTTATCAAAACTGACGATGATGCGTAATCCCGCCAGCCGATCCAGCGACACCTCGCTGGTCCTGGCCGGCGAAAACCTGAACTTGCTGCGCGTCGTTCTCGATGATGACCAAGACCTGACCGCACAAGACTATAGTCAAACCCAGGATGCATTGATCATCAACCAGGTACCGCAACAGCGCCAGTTCATACTGACTATCGAAAACGAGATCAACCCCAAGGCCAATACAGCCCTGGAAGGCTTGTACCTGTCCAACGGCATGTTGTGTACCCAGTGCGAAGCGGAAGGTTTTAGAAAAATCACTTATTTCCTGGATCGCCCCGATGTCATGGCGCGATTTACAACCACACTGACCGGCGATAAAGACCGCTACCCGGTGTTATTGTCGAACGGCAACAAAATCGCTGAAGGCGATGCACCGGATAACCGGCACTGGGTAACCTGGGAAGACCCTTTTAACAAACCCTGCTATTTGTTCGCACTGGTCGCAGGACAGCTCGAATGCATCAATGACAGCTTCACGACGCAATCCGGCCGCCCCATCAGCCTCAAGATTTTTGTTGAGCAACACGACAGCGATAAATGCGCCCACGCGATGCAATCGCTGAAAAATGCAATGGCCTGGGACGAGCAAGTCTACGGGCGTGAATACGACCTGGATTTATACATGATCGTCGCCGTCGGCCATTTCAATATGGGTGCGATGGAAAACAAGGGCCTGAATGTCTTCAATACCAAATTCGTGCTGGCGCGCCCCGACACCGCAACCGACGCCGACTATGAACATATCGAAGGCGTTATCGCGCATGAATATTTCCATAACTGGACGGGCAACCGCATCACTTGCCGCGACTGGTTCCAGTTGAGCTTAAAAGAAGGCTTTACGGTATTCCGCGACCAGGAATTTACCGGCGACCGCAGCTCCAAAGCCGTAAAACGCATTGAAGACGTCATCAACCTGCGCACCCGCCAGTTTGCCGAAGATGCCGGCCCCCTGGCGCACCCGGTGCGCCCCGACGCCTATATCGAAATCAACAACTTTTATACCCTGACCGTTTACGAAAAAGGCGCGGAAGTCGTGCGCATGATCCATACCCTGCTGGGCGCCGAAGGCTTCCGCAAGGGCTGTGATTTATATTTTGAACGCCATGACGGCCAGGCCGTTACCTGCGATGACTTCGTTAAGGCGATGGAAGCGGCCAACGGCGTTGATTTGACGCAGTTCCGCCGCTGGTATGCACAAGCCGGGACCCCCGTACTGACGGTGCGGCGCGACTACGATGCCAGCGCCCAGACCCTGACCCTGAGCATTAGCCAGCAATGCCCGCCGACGCCGGGACAAGCGCACAAGGAACCACTACATATCCCGGTAAGAGTCGGCCTGATCCATCAGGACGGCTCTGTTGTTCCCTGTAAACTCCAGGACAGCCGGGAAGCTTCCGATGAAGTGATTTTGCAACTTACACAGGCAGAGCAGCAGTTTGTTTTTGAAACGAAAGCCACGCAACCGGTTATTTCCCTGTTAAGAGGATTTTCCGCACCGGTAAAACTCGTGATGGAACGCAGTGCTGAAGAACTGGCGTTTTTATTAAGCCGTGACCCGGATACCTTCAATCGCTGGGAAGCCGGACAGCAACTCTTAGGACAGGTTATTTCAGGATTGATCGCCGATGTGCAAAACGGCCGGGAGATGCATCTTGACCCCGTCATTGTCCCTGCCTTTAAACAGGTCCTGGAACAACCCTGGGATGATTTATCGTATTTTTCCCTGCTGCTAAACTTGCCGTCGGAAACCTACCTCGCCGAACTGATGACGGTCGTCGACGTTGTTGCGATTCACAAGGCCCGTGAATTTGTCAAATATACGCTGGCGGAACAATTGCAGCAGCAGTTCCAAACGCTGTATTTAAACTATCATCGCGATGAATCCGGGCGCTTTGATGCCGGTGCAATTGGCCGCAGACGCATCAAGAACACCTGTCTTAATTACTTATGCGCGCTGGAAGACCCGGCCATTAAGAACTGGGCGCACCAGCAATTTAAAACCGCCAAAAACATGACCGACCAAATGGCTGCCCTGACCGCAATAGTCCATAACCCGCACACCGCCAGACGACAATCCTTAACGGATTTTTACCGGCAATGGCAGCATGAAGCCTTGGTCATCGACAAATGGTTTGCATTGCAGGCAAGCAGCCCCGCACCGGACACCTTTACCACCGTGCAATCATTAATCGGCCATCCGGCCTTTGATTTAAAGAACCCCAATCGGGTCAGGGCGTTAATCGGGGCCTTCAGCCAGGCTAATCCCCTACATTTTCATGCGGCAGGCGGCGAAGGCTATCAATTTCTAGCCGACCAGGTCATCGCGCTTAACACACTGAATCCACAAGTTGCATCGCGCATGGTCAGCGCATTAACCTCATGGCGCCGTTACGACGAAAGCCGGCAAGCTCTAATGACGGCGCAATTGCAAAGAATCATGTCCACCGAGGCGATCTCGAAAGACGTTTACGAAGTGGCCGGCAAAAGTCTTGCTTAATGGCATCGTTAGTCATCAAATGCAATGGAACGCAGATGACGCTGATAATTAAGATAATGTAAGATTTTTCTCCTGGTTAGCAAGCTGCTTCAGCAGGTAGACGATAGGCTGGAGTCCTGAGCTTGCTCTGGCTATTTGAAGGCTCAAAGCGAGCTTTGAACTCCAATATCTTTGAGCCTAGCTGAAGCATCTTGCTAATCAGGAGATTTTTTGAATTACCTGTGCTTATCCTATTCAACTGCGTTCCATTTTTCGGCTACCCACATCAGCCGGGACGAAACCTTCCGGGTTTCTAAAACCTGGAAGGTTTGTCGCTCCTGGATGTCCCGGCTTAAACAGATGAGCCCATTTTTCTAACTGCTGAGTGCTTACCCGCTTTCTTTATAAGCACCATGTTCTTTCCAGTTTTCAATAATCGCTCGCCATACAGCCTTACAATAAATCAAAAAGTTACACTCGCCATCTTATCTAAATTCTAATTTCAATTGATTTTAGTGCAATTACCCCACACACTATCTGCAGAGTATTGCCGATTCCTCTAGCAGCATGATAGACTCGTTAAAAATGACGCCTGCAGAGCAATCCTTCTTTAAGTTAATCGCCGATGCGCGAACGAGCATTAAACTATCCATCGCACCAAAGATGATTTTGTTAAACCCACGCTCGAGCAGCAATCAAAAACCAATCCGAATGGCAGCGAAAATAACAAAACCGGCATTAACTAAAACCGGCATTACATTTCCAAATACTCCAGGCTTATCGGCCGTATGGCAGAAGCAATGATAAAATACGATTACGCGCACCCCAGGACGTCTCTTGCCATCACGTTGTCGGTATGGAACGCCCTTTTTTTGCGTGAAGCCGTCAGCCGCTTGTCGGTAGGCCGGATTGCATGGTTATGGTTATTGGCCGAACCGATCATCCAGATCGGCATCATGTTGTTCATATTCACCGTTATCCGCATGCGTATAGTCGGCGGTATAAGCACCGAAGCCTGGCTGATAATAGGCATGATTACTTTTTTAATGTTTAAAAGGCCTTCCGGGCAAGTACAAAATGCGTTAAGCGCCAACCGGGCGCTGTTTGCCTACCGACAGGTCAAACCGATCGATACCCTGCTGGTGCGCGCTTGGCTGGAAGGCTTTATTACGGTGCTGATAGCGATTATTTTCGGTATCGGCGGCACTTTTTTCGGGGTCGAGCTTATCCCGCACGATCCGCTTATGGTAGTAACGGTATTTTTCGGGATGTGGCTGATGGGGCTTGGCTATGGCCTCGTCACGTCAGTCGCGGTTGAATTGATCCCTAAAATGGGGACTTTCCTCGGCTTCTTCGGTGCATTTTTACATATAAGTTCAGGCGTCGTTCTTCCTGTTTCCACCGTACCGGAGCCCTATCGCGGATGGTTATTGCTTAATCCCTTGCTACACGGCACAGAAGCGGCCCGCGTGGGCATTTCCCCGTATTATCATGCGATACCCGGAATGGATATCGGCTATCTCTACAAATGCGCAATCGTCGCTATTTTCTTCGGACTGGCGCTGCATCGACGCTTCGAAACCAAACTGATTACCTTATGATTCTTGTCGACAATATACATAAACGCTATAAAACCAATCACGGTCCCGGCAAATGGGTATTGCAGGGCGTGTCATTCGTCATACCGCCCAATGTCAGCGTAGGCCTGGTCGGGCGCAACGGCGCAGGCAAATCCACATTACTGAGATTAATCGGCGGCACCGACCAGCCGACCAAAGGCCATGTCGAGCGCCGCTGCCGCGTCTCCTGGCCTATGGGCTTTGGCGGCGGACTGCAGGGCTCGTTAACGGGCCGCCAGAACGCCAAATTTGTATGCCGCATACACGGACATGAGGACGATATTGAAGACCGCCTGGCTTATATCCAGGATTTCGCTGAAATAGGCGACGCCTTTGATGAACCGATCAAAACCTACTCATCGGGCATGAAATCCCGTTTACAATTCGGGCTATCGCTGGCCTTTGACTTTGATGTTTATATCTCGGATGAAGTCACCGCGACAGGCGATGCCGCTTTTAAGAATAAAGCGGCAACCGCCTTCAAGAATTTGGCCGATCACGCCAGCCTCATCATGGTATCGCACGGCGAAAGCACATTGAAAGAATTCTGCAGCTCAGGCATCTTTCTCGACAACGGTAAGGCGCACTGGTTTGACGACATCGACGACGCCCTCAAAGCCTACAAGGAAAGCCGTTCGAAATGAAAAGCCCAGCATCTTCCGGCCTGTTGTCCGCCTTTCAACAGCATCGCCTG
>Ga0172373_10004249_pt1 | contig 20311 bp, 17 predicted proteins | sample Lak10m_2_FD_114546 | JGI IMG/M metagenome (GOLD analysis project Ga0172373, IMG submission 114546) | Freshwater microbial communities from Kabuno Bay, South-Kivu, Congo - kab_092012_10m | ecosystem: Environmental > Aquatic > Freshwater > Lake | place: Democratic Republic of the Congo...
CACACAGGCTAAAGTTTCCAATTGAGGTCGTGTTTGGGTAGTTTTGGTTGTGTTCATACTCCCAATCCTACCCCACGTCCTCACCTTTGCCCGGTACGAGATAATCTCACTGCACTACCTGTTGATGATTTGCGCCCCTAAACGCACCGGCTCGCCGCAGCGTGCCGTCACAAACTGGATACAGGCATCGGCATTGGCGGGCAAAACGCTCGCTTTCGCCGATTTCGATGTACGCTGGCACACCACATCCGGCGAATCAATTTTGCCCCCGCAGCGGCAGGCAATGGCTGCGATCACCAGCATCAAGAAGGGCAATAGCAGTCGTTCGTAATGGGCGGTTCGGCTCACGATAAAAACACCCCTGCGTAAACGTTCATCATCATTCACGAATACTATATGTATAACACTTGCGTTATGATTCAAATTATTGGGCTTCCCTCGTGCTATCGCGCCCGAAGGCAACCCGCGTATAATCCAGAAAAGGCTTGATGGCACACTCGAACGGGTTAAGGATGATCTGGTGAACGCCACGCCCCCTACCATACTCTATATCGAAGATGACGCTGCCAGCCGCCTGCTGGTTGAGCGCTGCCTGCGGTTCGCTGGCTATCATGTGCTGGTGGCGGAACGTGGCCTGCAAGGGATTGACATCGCCCGTCAGGAATTGCCCGATATGATCCTGACGGACATCAACCTGCCGGATTTGAGTGGCCGCGAAGTGACCACGACTCTACGCGCCGATCCTCGTTTCGCGCATACGCCGATTGTGGCATTGACCGCACTGATCGAAGGTCAGCAGCGGGCGCTGACAATGGCGGCAGGCGCGAACGGCTATATCACCAAGCCGATTGATGTCGAACTTTTTGCCGATCAGGTGGCCGCGTACCTGAAGGGCGCTCGTGACAAGGTGGATGAACAGGCGAACGCTTCGGCGCAAACGGCCTATTTGCAGGAAGTGACCGCCCGGTTGGAAAACCGGATGCGCGCACTGGAGGCCAGCAACCGCGAACTGACCCGCCTTGACCGCATGAAGGACACCTTCATTCAGGTGACGGCGCATGAACTGCGCACGCCGCTGACGCTGGTCTATGGTTACGATCGCCTGTTGGAAGAACTGCCGGCGGTGCAGGCGTTGGCCGCTGCTGACCCGAACGTTCATTACCTGATTAAAGGGCTGGGCGACGGCATCAACCGGATGCAGTCCATCGTCAATGAAATTTTGACCATCACCCGCATTGTCACCAATCAGGTAGATATTTCGATTGGTATGGTCAATCCAGCGGCAGTGGCAGCTTCCGTCATAGATGGTTATATTCCTGCCATGAAGAACCGCATGGTGAAAATCCACTTTGACCGCGCTCAGTGGCCGGTGCGCTTGCAAGGGGACGGCGATCTGCTGCGTCTGCTGCTTTCCAACCTGCTCTCGAACGCCATCAAGTACACACCGGACGGCGGCGAGGTGACGCTGGAAGCCTATGAGCGCGATGAGCAGGTGGTGATGATCGTGCGCGATACCGGAATTGGCGTCGCGCATGAAGACCGCGAACTCATTTTTGAGCGATTTCACACCACCAGCGACACGCTCACCCATTCCACCAGTAAAACGGCCTTTCGCGGTGGTGGGTTGGGGTTGGGGCTGGCAGTGTGTAAAGGCATCGTGGAGGCGCATCAGGGCAGCATCCGTGTGGAAAGTCCGGGCTTCGATCTCAACAACCCGCCCGGCAGCGCCTTCATTGTGACGCTTCCGCTGAATACGGCGCGTACTCAGATTATTGGCGCGGTTTGAGGAGACTACACCCAATTAAAAGGATCCGCCTGTGCGAATGAATTGGCGCGTCGGTGTGGGGCTGATGACCCCGCTGTTTCTGGGGGTGGCGCCCATCTTCGGCAAACTAGCGATCAACGCGGGCGCGGACTCGTTCACGGTGGCTGCGTGGCGCACGCTGATCGCGGTGGTGCTGCTGTGGGTGCTGTTCGCCCTGTTTGCCCGCCGCTACATCTACATTTATCCGGCGGGGCTGCTCGGTTGCGTGGTGGTGGGCGTGGTGAATGGCATCGGTTCGCTGTTCTACTACGGCGGGCTAGGCACGCTGGACGCTTCGCAGGCGCAGCTTTTGAACGGCATGTACCTCATTTTCGTGGTGCTGCTCACCCGTATGGCGGGCGAAAAGCTGGATAAGCGCACCATCCTGCGGGTGGCGCTGGCGCTGGTCGCGCTGGTCATCATCACGGGTTTCGGCAGCGTCCCTTCTAACTGGCTCGGCGTAGGGCTGATGCTGGCGAACGCGCTGATGTTCGCGGGGACGGTCATCCTCAGCCAGTATGTGCTGTTCGAGATGCCCGCGCCCACCGCCACACTGTACATCCTGACCACGATGGCGATTGTCGTGGTGATGGTGTGGATCGCGGTTGGCAAGCCCATGACCGGCGAAATTCTGCAATCCGCGCTGCCGCCCATTGTGGCGCTGGCGATTTCTACCGCCCTGTCGCGGTTGGCCTTGTTCGCGGGGGTGAAGTTCTTTGGCAGCCTGCAAACGGCGGTGCTGGCGCTGGCAGAAATCGGCGTGGCGCTGGCGCTGGCCTTCTTTGTCCTCGGTGATCGGCTGACTCCGGCGCAGGTGGTGGGCGTGGGCTTCCTGACGGTCAGCATTCTGCTCATTCGCCCCAGTGACATTCTGCCTCGCGGGATGAACCCCAACCGTTTGATCTCGAATCTGGCGGATGTGCAGTTCCAGTGGATCGCTTTCGATCAGGCTTTTGGTCGCCCGTCCGATGTGGTCGGGGAGGATGATCGCCCCACATCACCCAAACTTAGCCCCGACGAGCTGCACCGGCTTCGCAGCATGCTCGGTGCCAGCAGCAAACCGGTGAATCCCATCTCGACCCGCAAAGACGATTACGGGCATATTCCACCCTCTGGAAAGACCGATGAGGAATGATGAACGAGGTTGTGTACGCTGATGCTCGGTAGAAACCCGCCCCCGCTGTCTGCCGCCGAAATTGCTGCCGCGCTGTCCGACCTTCCCGGTTGGGCACGCGAGGGGGATACGCTCTGCAAGACTTACCAGTTGCCCACCTACGCGGCTGGCCTGATCTGGGCGACGACCATCGGCACGCTTGCCGAAGGGCTGGATCATCACCCGGACATGCTGATTGGCTGGAAACAGGTGACGGTGCGCTTCACCACGCATTCCGTCGGTCACAAAATCACGATCAACGATGTGCAGGCCGCCCGCAGCATCGAGGCGCTGGCGTTCGCGCAACGGCTGGCGGCGGGATAAGCGCGAATGGCGTTTTTGCTGCGGCTGTATGGCTTTCCCCACGAAGGGCTGCACCTGCTGGCGCTGTGGCTGATCGGGCGGCGTGCGGTGGGCTGGAGTGACCATCATGTGGATGTGCCGGACGATCTCACCACCGGACAGTATGTGTTCGTGGCGGGGCTACCTGCGCTGGCCTTCGGCGGCATCACGAGCGCGGGCGGGGTGCTGCTGCTGAACGCGCCGGACGCGGGCGGGCTGTTGATCGGCGCGGCGCTGCTGGCAGTGGGCGGGTTCGGGCTGGCGGGTACGGTGGGGGACATCCAGCGCATCGCCGCCCGCTTGCTGGACAACCCGTGACGAACCCGGTGGTCGCGCCGTTCTGTGATGCACGTTGCTCGCTTGAAATCCACTCTCGCCCTTTTTTCCTCCGCGTTCGGAAAAATACATCACACGCGCTAGTGGCTGTGGCGGTGGTCTATGTCTGGCACATGAGGGTGGTCGTGCGTTAATGGTTCGTGCGTATGCACATGCGAATGCGTGCGCCCATCGCGCTCCATCTGCGGGTGTATGTGATGGTGATGTCCATCGTCATGAGCGTGACGGTGTTCGTGCGTGATCGGTTCATGCGTGTGGTTGTGGAGGTGGTTCTCGCGGAACAGCAACAGCGTGGCGATGAGCATGAAGGGCAGAGCGACGAAAAACAGGGGATTCGGAGCCTCACGAAACAGGAGGAACGACAGCACCATGCCAGCCAGCGGCGCAGTCCCAAAGAGCGCACTGGTGCGTGCCGCGCCCATCCCGCGCATCGCCCGGATGAACAGCACGATACTCAGGCCGTAACTGATGCTCCCCAGCAGCATCGCGCCTAGCACGATGCTCAAACGGGGCAGCGAATGTCCCAGAAGCAGCGTGAGCAGGAGCGAGAACGAACCGGCGCTCAAGCCTTTCACCTGCACAATCGCTAAAGGGTCTTTGGCTGCGATATTGCGGGTGAGGTTGTTATCAATGCCCCACAGAAAGCAGGCGGTTAAAACCCCTACCGCGCCCACCGACAACCCCCATTGGCCGCTGGTATCCCACGACAACAGAATACTGGCGGCGGTCACACAGATGATCGCCAGAACGGTCTGGCGGTTGATCGCCTCTTTGAACAGTATCCCCGCCAGCAGCGTCGTGGCGACTCCTTCAAAGTTGAGCAGGAGCGATGCGGTGGCCGCCGGAGTGACGCGCAGGCTGAACAACAGCACAATCGGCGCCGCCACGCCGCCCGCTGCCACTGATCCGGCTAACCAGCCCCAATCGGCGCGTTTAATCGGGGCTTCGCTGACCGTCCCTTTTTTCTGGACGGCTTTGAACAGCAGCATCCCTAGCCCGCTGCCGAGATAGAGAAAAGCCGCCAGTGAAATCGGCTCTACTTCTCCGAGCAGCAGTTTGGCGAAGGGGGCGCTGGCTCCGAACAACAGCGCAGCCAGTAGCGCCTGAAGCAAAGGGTAAATCGTCATAAGTCGCAGCACCCACCGGATAAGCAAGGATGATCGTATCCTGATTTTGGCGTGGGACGGGGAATCTGGCGAGTCGGTTGGACACCTCTATGATTTTACAGAGATTGGTTTATACTATGATGGTATATCCTCTCTCAGATCATGAGTAACGGATAGTCTTAAATAAAAAAGTAATGTAGTGGAAAACAAAAAAAATGAACGAAATGAGTGATGAGATTCTTCTCACCTTATGGAAGCAACCTGAGTCTGAGCGAGTTGAATGGAAACCGTCTCTATCACAAACCAACAGCATATACCGAACGATATGTGCTTTTGCAAATGATTATGCTGGATACCAACAAGAAGGCGTAATCTTTATTGGACGAGAAAATAATGGCAACTGTTCTGGTCGCGTGGTAGGCGATGAGGACATGCTCGCTTTTGTTGGCAATATTCGATCATCAGGAAGCATTTTGCCGCTACCACAAGTGAGTTTTCGGCAAGTCGAGATGGATGGTTGTCCTGTAGTTGCATTGATTGTGACTCCTTCATCATCCACGCCTGTTCAATATGATCAAACTGTTTGGATTCGCCAAGGGCCATCTTCGCGCAAAGCTATCCCCAGTCAAATTCAAACACTGACGGAACGCAGAATTAACTCTACTTTCGATGGCCGAGCAGCAAATGGTGCTCAATTGAGTGATCTTGATGATTTTTATCTTCAAGAAGAATACATCCCCAGTTCGGTCAGTCACGAAGTGCTACAAGAAAATAATCGCACTTTTCACGAAAAATTAGCTTCGCTCCGTATACTCACTCCCCAGATGGGTCCGACTATTCTTGGTATCTTAATTGCAGGTAAAGACCCATTGCGGTTCATGCCGGGAGCCTATGTACAATTTCTACGCATTGATGATGTAGACCTTTCTAATCAGTTCAAAGTTAAAGATAGTGCCCAAATTTCTGGGCGCTTGAGTGATGTTTTAAGGATCACATTCGAAAAATTAAAAGCTCACATTGAGATTTCTAGTAAAATTGATACAGAAGGACGGCGGACCGACTCTCCCAGTTATCCCTTCTTGGCACTTCGAGAGCTTGTGGTGAATGCAATCGTTCACCGAAACTACGAAACATCAAACGCGCCCACTCGTGTGACGTGGTTCAATGATCGGATTGAGATTTATAACCCCGGTGGCCCGTTCGGACACGTTACTGATCAAAATTTCGGTCAACCTCATGTGACAGACTATCGTAATCCAGAGCTTGCTGCGGCACTCAAAAATCTGGGATATGTTGAGAGGTTTGGTTCAGGAATTGCAAGAGTGCGGCGTGAACTCAGCGTAAATGGCAATCCCGATATCGAATTTGAACCACGAAAGAGTGAGAATTATGTGTTGGCGATTGTGAGGCCATCATGAAAGCTCCCATTGTGACCCTGTTTAACAACAAAGGCGGTGTTGGCAAAACATCCACGCTATACAATTTGTCCCATATGTTCGCAAAACGGGGTAAACGTGTTCTAGCGGTTGATCTCGACCCTCAAGCCAATTTGACATCTCTGTCTTTAAGTGATGACCAGTTGGACAAGTTGTGGGACTCTTCTAATCCTGAGTACCAAACAATCTTTCACGCGGTACAGCCTGTTATTGATGCAACCGGGGATATACGATTCATATCTCCTCAAAAAATATTGAACACGCTGGGGTATGAACTCATCCCCGGCGATTTACGATTAAGTCAATTTGAGGATAAATTAGCTATTGAGTGGAATGGCGCACTAGGAGGGCAGACGAGTGGATTAAACGTGACTTCCGTGTTTTCGCGCCTTATTCAATCGGTTGCTGAGACAAGTGAAGCGGATGTCGTATTTGTGGATGTCGGGCCGAATTTAGGAGCCATTAATCGGGCAGCACTAATCGCATCTGACTATGTGATTGTTCCTTTGGTACCTGATCTTTTTTCCTTACAGGGATTAGCCAATGTGGGAGAATTTCTGCTTCGATGGCGGAAGCAATGGCAACGTGGCTTAGAAGGAAATACCCAAAGTGGTTATCCCATTGGGAAAATGGAACCCGTCGGATACATCATTTTGCAGCATCGGGAACGTCAAAGCCGATTAGTGGCGGCTCATCAGCGTTGGGCAGACAGAATACCTGAAACGTATACCCAGAAAGTTTTGCAGAGTACTGCTGGAAATGCTGACCCCGATCCCAATCTCATTGGGCACGTGAGAAATTATCAAAGTTTGATGGCACTTTCACACGAAATGCGTAAGCCAATTTTTGACCTGAAGCCTGCCGATGGTGCCATTGGATCGCACAACAAAGTGGTTCAAGAAGCGGAAACCACCTATTATGAATTAGCTCAGGTTGTGGCTAAACGAATTGGCCTTCATTTCAATTGATTGCATTGTGTGCGTAACACTGAAATTCGTGCTGTGCCAATCCAGTCAAAGGCACGCTCGTGGGGGTGCATTTCAAGTTCGTGCAAAATTATATAGGCTAAAGTATCACAAAGTAGAAGGTGATGCGCTATGCCAACCAACCGGGAAATGCTTGAGCAGAAAATACTCGAACAAGCCCAACAAGTCATCCGCAAGCTGCTAGGTAAGCAACCCCGCACCTAAAGGTGGGGGTATCTCGCGCCGTTTTTGATGAAAGTGATAGCAAACAGCGAACGCAGTGGCTCAAAACCTACCAAGACCATCTCTATATGGGACGCATTCATACCATTATTGCCGTTTTATATCAGCGCGGACGTGACGATTTAGCTTCTTACTTTGAACACTACCAACGTCGAATGCAGTATCTTGAATTTCGGGAAGAAGGCTTGCCGATTGGTTCCGACACCGTTGAAAGCGGTGTCAAGCAGTTCAAGCAGCGTTTAACTGGCACTGGAATGCGTTGGAACGCTGGTAATGCTACCCGCACGAGCCGCTGTGCTAGGTGGTGATTTTGACGCCCTCTGGAACGCTGCTTGATTGCACGAACTTGAAATGCACCCACGCGGGGGTGCATTTGCCCTCGTTCCACAGAACAGACTATACTTAGATATAGCGATCGCAATAGATGACGCGCTGCCGTCAAGGTTGCCCGTGAAACCCCTGATTCCCAGCAGCAACCGTTATACCCACAATGCCCGTCGTGCGCTGGCGCATACGACTGCGCTCGCACGCGCCCTGCGCCATCCGGCGGTGGACAGCGGACATTTGCTAGGCGGCGTGCTGCACACCACAGGCAGCGCCGGACAGCAGGCGCTATACGCAATGGGCATGTCCGAAGCCGTCGTGTGGAACGCGCTCAACCAACTGTATCCCCAGATGCAAGAACTACCGGACGACATCCCCAACAGCAGCGACTTGAACGCGGCGCTGGCCTTTGCCGCCGATGAAGCCGCGCATCATGGCGATAGCGCACTGGGAACCGAACACCTGCTGCTAGGCATCACCCGCGCCAATATCGGCGGTGCGCCCGTCCTGCTGCGGGCGCTCAAGCTCTCGTCCGACCAGCTGCGCCGCCGCGCCCGCGCCACGCTGGAAACAACCGCCCGTGAACCAGATTTGCAGGCTGCCAAGCGCAATGCCCGCCTGTCGGAACTGTCGCGCCGCGTGATCGGCGCTGCCGAACAGGTGGCGGTGGAGCGTGACCATCTGACGGTGGGCGTGGGGCATTTGCTGTGGGCGCTGGCACAGGAAGAACGCAGCGCCACCGCCGCCCTGTTACGCACCGCCAATCTGGATGAAACGGGGCTGATCGCCCTGCTGGATGCGCCTTCGGAGTTATTTCTGGTGGGGTTGGAAGGGGTGATGGGTCAGTCGTTGGAGCAGGCCACCCGCGCAGGCAGCCACTACACCGGCACCGAACACCTGCTGCTCACGCTGGCCGCCGTACCGGAAGGAATCGCGCTGGTCAGTCATTTGGGTGTGGATGCCACCCGCCTGCGCCGCGCCGTGCGCGCCCATCTGAACGCCCTCTAGCCACCGCCCACAAAACGATCACCCTACCCCTGCTAATTCCGGTTTGCTCTAGCCTCGCGTAAATGGTTATAATGCACTACATTCTTTTAGGGGTACAGCTAGGGAGGGACGCACATGCAGCAGGGCAACGAGGTTTTTCGCCTGGTCGTCCGGCGCGGCCCGCAGCCAAATCAGGTGTTCGATCTGAACAAAGATGTGATGAACATCGGGCGCGACATCACCAACGAGATCACCATCAATGATCCCGAAGTCAGCCGCATTCATGTCCGGTTGACACGCGGCGCGGGCGGCTACACGATTGAAGACAAGCAATCCACCAATGGCACGTTCATCAACAGTCAGCGCCTAACCGGTGCGAAGCCGCTGGTGCATGGCGACCTCATCAGCCTCGGCGAAACCGTGACGCTGGGGTATGAAGCCCCGCGCCCCGGCATGTTGCCCGCGATGGGGACACCGCCGGAGATGATGCCCACCACCGCCAACCCTGCCGCACGGCAAGCGCAACCGCAGCCCATCGCTGCACAGCCTTACGACTACAGCCCGCAGCCCGCGCAGGTGCAAGCGCCGCAACCCTATTCGCCCCCCGGCGCGTATGAGGCGCAACCGCAGCAGCAACTTCCTATCTCGCCCTATGCGCAACCGCCCGCTTCGCAGCAGTCGGTTGGCGGGTACGCGCCCCAACCCCAACCGCCGCCGGCGGGTTATGAATATGATCCCTACGCCGTCCGCGAGGATGAACCGCGTAACATGACGCGCTGGATTTTGATCGGCTGCGTGGGGCTGGCGCTGTTGTGCTGCTGCTTCTCGGTGATCGGCATTGTGCTGGTGGACAGCCTGTGCCTGTACAACACCCTGCCCATCATTTCGGACATCATCCGGGCAGCCGGTTGGACGGTCACTTGTAATTGACGAACGCCTGTTTCCCACACCCCGCGCCGGTTGACCAGCGCGGGGTATTTTGTGAAGCGTGCTACCCGTTCTTGCCGCGCAGGTAGCGATCCATCCACACGACAATGGCGCTATTGCGCTTGCGCCGCCCCGCGAATGGCCCGATAGCCGTGCCGTCATGTGAGCTATTCGGCAGGCGAATCATGGCGGTGGTGCAGTCGTTGGCTTTGAGCGTGGTGAAAAACTGTTCGGTTTGTTCCGCCGGACAGCGGTGATCGGCCTCGCCCACGATCAGCAGAGTCGGCGTGGTACAGCGGTGCGCGTAGGTGATGGGCGAACAACGGGCATAGACTTCCGGCACCTCGAACGGCTTCCCGCCCAGTTCGCGGACGGCGAACACCGGCCCAATATCACTTGTGCCGTAGAAACTGACAAAGTTGGTGACTGCGGCTTCGGGCGCGGCGGCCTTAAAGCGGTCGGTCTGCCCGACGATCCAGCACGACAGGTAGCCGCCGCCGGAAATGCCGGTGCAACCCAACCGATCGGCATCCGCGATTCCCAACCGGATCGCCTCATCCACGCCCGCCATTAAATCGGCGTAATCCAGATTGCCCCAATCGGCATAAATGACGGTAGCAAACTCATCCCCGTAGCCGGTTGATCCTCGCTGATTCAAGAACAGCACCGCATACCCCGCGCCGGACAGGATGAGGAAGTCGAAATGGAAGGCGTGACCATAACCGGCATGGGGGCCGCCGTGAATATGCAGCACCGTCGGGTAAGGCGCGTCGCCCTGCGGCAGCAGCACCCAACCTTCCACCGGAGTCCCATCCACGCTCTGACACTGAATCGGCTGCAACGTGGGCATTTGAATCCCATCCAGCAGGGCGCGATTCAGGTCGGTCAGGCGCGTTTCCTGTCCGCTGTCCAGCGCCACAACGGCTAGTTGAGTGGGGTCGAACAGCGTTGAAATGCCGAACACCACCCGCTGTCCAGCGCGGCTAAAGGCGAGGCAGGTGCGTTCGCCCTGCGTGATAACCCGCGCCGATTCCGCGCCGTTCAGCGCCACCGCCACCAGATGAATCTCGCCGCCCTGCTGCACGCACACCACCGCATCCGGCTCATCGGCGGCGGTCAGGATGACCGGGGCGCTCATATTCCAGTAGACGGGCAAATCATCGTGCATCCGTCCGTTGATCCCGGTGGCGAGTCCGGTTGTCCGGCACTCAATCTGGCTACCATCGGCAGTCATCACCCACAAGTCCGCTTTGGAACCGTATCGCTTTCCGGCAGTCATGCCGGCGAAAGCAACCCGCCCGTCACGCAACCAGACCGCGTTCTGGATGATCCCCCACTCGTTCGTAAGCAGGGTGCGCGATTGTCCGGCAAGGTTCACCGCCAGAATTGACGGTGAGGTGAAGATCGAGTCCGGGTTCAGGCTCGCCAGATACAGCACTTCCGCCCCGTCCGGCGACCATGACACGGGCGTGTGATTCCAGTCGTCATCGGTCAGCCTGTCAATCCGACCGGACGCCACATCCAGCACATGAACATTCTTGACGAAATCATCCACCAGCCCCGCCCCGTCAAAACGGTAAATGGTGCGGGTGATGGTGTGGGGGTGTGCGGCGTCGCGCACGTTCGAGCGGTTGGCGCAAAAGGCCAGTTTGCTCCCGTCCGGCGACCACAACAGCGTTCCGGCGCAGCCTTGTGCCAGCGTGGTGAGCTTACGCGCCTCGCCACCGCGCAGCAACAGGCGGTAGATTTGAGACTTCCCCTCGCGGGTGGAGAGGAACGCCAGCATGTTCCCATCCGGCGACCATGCCGGAGCATAGTCCGACCAATCGCCATAAGTGAGCTGCACCGCTTCGCCGCTTTCCAGATCGTGCAACCACAGGTTCGAGAACTCTTGATCGCGGGATTCGTCGGTACGCATCACCGTGTAGACCACAAATCGCCCGTTCGGGGCAATCTGCGCCTCGGTTGCGTACTGAAAGCGGAACAGGTCATTGACTTCAAACGCACGCTTGGGCGAACTGCTCATGATGAACCTTTCCGGTCAACTGACCGCATTCCGTATATGCTGAACAATCGCGTCGCCGACTTCGGTGGTGCGTGCCTGCCCGCCCAGATCGCCCGTGAGCGTCCGGCCTTCGGCGGTAACGGCAGCAATGGCCTTCATCACCCTGTCCGCCGCCTCTTTTTCGCCGAGGAACTCCAGCATCATCGCCGCGCTCCAGATGGCGGCGATCGGGTTGGCGATGCCTTTTCCGGCAATATCCGGCGCAGAGCCATGCACCGGCTCGAACAGGGACGGATAGCGCCGTTCGGGGTTCAGGTTGGCGCTGGGCGCGATTCCCATGCTGCCGCATAAGGCGCTGCCCAGATCGGTCAGAATATCCGCGAACAGGTTGGAAGCCACCACCACATCCAGCGACTCCGGCTTGAGGACGAAACGCGCCGCCAGCGCGTCCACCAGCATCCGGTCGGTCTGCAAATCGGGATAGTCCGCCGTCACCTCGTCGAACACCTCATCCCACAGCACCATCGAATGACGCTGCGCGTTGGACTTGGTGGCGTTGGTCAGCTTTTTCTTGCGCGACAGGGCGACTTCGGCGGCATAGCGCACCACGCGGCGGATGCCTTCGCGGGTGAAAATGGCCGTCTCTACCGCCAGTTCCAGATCATGCCCTTTGTGGATGCGCCCGCCCGCGCCAGAGTATTCGCCTTCGGTGTTCTCGCGCACCACGATGAAATCAATATCGCCCGGTTTCTTATCTCGCAACGGCGTGGGTACACCCGGTAGGAGCAGGCTGGGACGCACATTGGCGTACTGCTCGAAGCCCTGCCGCACCGGTAACAGTAAGCCGTGCAGCGAGATGTGATCCGGTACGGTGGGGAAGCCCACCGCGCCAAAGTAAATGGCGGCGAACGGCTCCAGAATTTTGAGCGCGTCATCCGCCATCATCTTGCCGTGCTGAAGGTAGTATTCGCAGCCATAAGGGAATGCCTCGAACGTCAGGCGAAACCCGCCCAGCAAGTCGCTGACGGCGTTCATGACCTTGATGCCCTCTGGACAAACTTCATGACCGATGCCATCCCCCGGAATTAATGCGATTGGATAAATTTTCATGGGTGTTTTGTGCCTCAAAAACAATCGGTTGCAATAAGGTGCATCTACCTTACCGCACTCCTCCGCACTTCGCACGGTGTCCAACAACCCGTTGGGCATTCGCGCCTGACCCTTTGCGACCTTGTAGTGAGTTTTGAACAATCTGCAAAACGCTTGACAAGGCGCGAATATTCACGCTATCTTGAAGGGCATTGATCGCTGTGGGAGTTTGTTCGAGCATGACCGCTGCTGTTTGTGGTTCGCTGTGTTGTCCGATCTGTATAGCGTCTCTACACAGGCTTCCGGGTTAGTGCGGCGCATCATGCTGCTGACGATGCTTATGAGACCCCGGACGCTGTTCCGGGGTTTTTGATTAGTGATTTCGCTAGGGTGTCATAAGGGTAAACAATGACCGGAAATTCCGCCGCGCCAACCTATGAGGCTGAAATTCGCCAGTGGCAGCAGGATATGGATACCAAACTCCGCGCCGATGACGGTTGGCTGACGCTGACCGGCCTGCACTGGCTGCATGAGGGAACCAACACCCTCGGCAGCGATCCCCTGTCAGACGTGGTGCTGCCCGACAGCGCCCCCGCGCAGCTAGGCGTGATCGAGTTTGCGGCGGGACAGGCCGCGCTGCACATCACGGCGGACGCGGCGGTGACGGTGGACGGCGAGGCGGGACGGACGGCGGCGCTGCGCCATGACCACGCACCCGGCGGCGCGTCACTGGTGCAAATCGGTTCGGTGGCCTTCTTCCTGATCGAGCGCAACGGCGACTATGCCATCCGTGTGCGGGATCGTCAGCACCCCGCCCTGCAAGCCTTCACCGGACGCCAGTGGTTCCCCACGCAACCTGCTTACCGCGTGGTGGGGCAGTTCGCGCCACATGCAGAGCCGCGTGTGGTGCAAGTGGTTACATCCAGCGGGCATCTGGAACGAATGACCAACGTGGGACGGGTGCTATTCACGTTGAATGGGCAATCGCTGGCGCTGGAGGCGCTGGAAGCGAGCGCAGGCGAAATCTGGTTCGTGTTCAAAGATGCCACCAGCGGGCATTCGACCTATGGCGGGGGGCGCTTCCTGAACGCGATGCTGGACGAAGATGGCCGCGTAGACCTCGACTTTAACAAAGCCTATCACCCGCCCTGCGCGTTCACGCCGTTTGCGACCTGCCCGCGCCCGCTGCCGGAAAACTGCTTGACGATGGATATTTCAGCCGGGGAACGGTATTAATGACGGGAAACAGGCGCGAATGACGCACGTACCTGCACAGGACTGCGCCTTCCGGGTGAGCAACCGCAAATCACGCAAAAGGATACTTGCATCTGAAGCGAAACGATGTTATGCTTCCGGTCGGAATTTGTACCACGCCTGTGCCTTAACCATCCAACACCCGCTTATCATCAATTAATGCGGCCCAGATGAACCTGAACGGTTCGGTTGTGCAACCACACACCATATCTTTATCAATTTACAGTGACCTCCTTCATTCACGAAAACTCGGAGCCGACTAGCGATGGATATTGCCCAACTTGAGCAGCGCACCTTAGAAGAATTACGACAGGTTGCCCGCGAGAATAATGTCGCGGGCTTCAGTCGGTTGAAGAAACAAGATTTGATCCTGTCTCTGCTCCGCAACAATGCCGAAAAGCAGGGGTATGCCCTGCGCGGCGGGGTGCTGGAAATCGTGGATGACGGCATCGGTTTCCTGCGTGCCGAGCATTACCTACCGGGGCCGAACGATGTGTACGTCAGCCAGACGCAGATTAAACGCTTCAATCTGCGAACCGGCGATATGGTCATCGGGCAGGTGCGTGCCCCGAAGGACTCCGAGAAATACTACGGGCTGTTGCGGGTGGATGCGGTCAACGGGTTAAACCCGGAAGAAGCCAAGAACCGCCCCAACTTTGAAGACCTGACCCCGATTTACCCGCTTGAACGCTTTAATCTCGAAACCAACCCCCGCATCCTGTCCACCCGACTGCTCAACCTGATCGCCCCCATCGGACGTGGACAGCGCGGGCTGATTGTGTCGCCGCCCAAAGCCGGTAAAACCACCGTGCTAAAGGAAATCGCCAACGCCATCAGCAAGAATTATCCTGATGTGCATCTGATGATCGCCCTCATCGGTGAGCGCCCGGAAGAAGTGACCGACATGGATCGCTCGGTGGATGCCGAAGTGATCGCCTCGACCTTCGATGACCCCGTGCAACATCATGTGCGCGTGGCGGAAATGGCAATCAACCGCGCTAAACGGCTGGTCGAAAGCCGTCAGCATGTGGTGGTGATGCTGGACAGCATCACGCGCCTCGCCCGCGCCTATAACCTCGTCGTCCCTACTAGCGGACGCACGCTCTCCGGCGGTCTTGACCCGTCGGCCATCCATCCGCCGAAGCGCATTTTCGGCGCGGGGCGTAACGTGGAAGAAGGCGGCAGCCTGACCGTGATCGCCACCTGCCTCGTGAACACCGGCAGCAAGATGGACGATGTGATTTACGAAGAATTCAAGGGTACGGGCAACATGGAGCTGCATTTGAACCGCAAGCTCCAGGAACGCCGCATTTTCCCGGCCTTCGACATCGAACAGTCGTCCACGCGCCGCGAAGAACTGCTGCTGGGGCCGGATTTGCTCCAGCGTGTGTACACCCTGCGGCACATGGTTTCGCGGCTGACCGAGGACGAGGAAAGCGGTATGGTGGGCGCGTTTGAACGCTTCATCAACACCTTCCGCCAGAGCGAGAGCAACGAAGATTTCTTGAACTCGCTGCCCGGTTCTAACGTCGGCAACCGCAACCTGTTCTAGCCGCTGGTTCGCAATCCCAGCCGTTTCCGCGCCCGATGGGTTTCCCTGTCGGGCGCGTTTGTTTTTGCGCGAGTCTCCGCCGCCCGTTTCAGGGTCGGTTTTTGAAGAACCTCACCCCTCAGTCCCCTCTTCGTAACGCGGAGTACCGCTGGAGAGGGGAGGAGTGCTATGCCACCGTCGGCGGGTGGAAAAAAGTGGCGGCAGGCATGGAATCCGCAGGAGGAATAACGGCTGTTTTATCGCTCGCTAGTCTGCAACCGATACCTAAGACTCACGCCATCTGTTTACCTGTACCGCTTGCTGCACTCGTTGCACTCGTAAGCAGACCTGTTCGTTTCCGCGTATGAGTGACGATTTCGAAGAAATTTAGCATCACTGTCACTGAGAGGGAAGAAAACCGATGTTACCTTCCCTCTCGTCATGGCGATTATTCGCTGATGATCGTGTGGAACGATACGGACAAGCTGGTCATATCGATAAACGACATGAATTGTTTGGAAATATCGCTCGTATCTGATCCACCAGCTTTTTGAGCACTTTCCACATCCTTGTAGCGCAGCACCAGCAAATATTCTCCATCGTTGGACACAGTCGCTTCGCGGCGGATCAACCCCGCAAGTGTTGGCACAACTTCACGCTGAAACCGTTCATTGAGCGCCTGGAACGCCTCGACATTGCTGCCCGCGTTGAGCTTAAAACGAACAATTTGAATAGCTGCCATTGGAGTTTTCCTCTCACTTTGCTATGATACGTTAAAATACGTGACTACGCACGCAATTATATGTGCGTGCGCACGCACTTGTCAAGATGGTATAGGATAAAGGAATATGGAACATTTCTCTGCACTGGAACGGGCATCTTGGGGAGAATTCCTCAGCACCTACGCAATGCTCGACCGTATCATTGAGGCTGATCTACAAGACCATGCGCGTATCACGCATGTTGAGTTCGAAGTTTTACTGCGCCTTTCCAAGCAAAATCCTCACAAAATGCGTATTCAAGACATCGCCGCGCAAAGTATTCTCACGCGCAGCGGCGTGAGTCGGGTTGTTGAACGCCTTGAGAAAGCAGGCCTCGTTATTCGTGAGACAGCTGATGAGGACAAACGCGGTGCGTATGCTGTATTGACCAATGCGGGCATGGAACGCTTTCGCGTTGCGATGCAGTTTCATTGGGAATGTGTACAGCGCAATTTTATTTGCCTGTTTAGCGATGAAGAACTGACCCAGATGGCCGGATTTTGGAAGCGAATCAAGGAGCAGCATCATTCTCAAAACGAATAGGCAAGGCATGTTGATTTAGCAATAGAATGAAGGCTATTCAGGCACTACTTGCCCTCTATGCTGTAGATGAGCCACAGTTTTGAACAGCGGGCTTTCAGGACAATCTTTCTCTTTACTTCAAGGGGTAAAACTCACTCCTTCATCCGGGATTATCGCACTCGCGCCAAGCTGACTATAATGCGTATCCAGAGAACGGCACAGGAGCATACCGGGCATGGCAGATTTATTTCTTTCCTACTCGCGGCGCGATAAGGTTTTTGTCCAACGGTTAGGGGATGCACTGACCGCACAGGGGCGCGACCTGTGGGTGGATTGGCAAGACATCCCTGCCACCGCCGACTGGTGGAAAGAAGTGGTCGCGGGGATTGAAACTGCCGATAGCTTCGTGTTCGTCATCAGCCCGGACTCGGTGCAATCCGAGGTGTGCCGCCGCGAACTGGAACAGGCCGTCGCCAATAACAAACGCTTCGTGCCGCTGCTGCACCGCGACATCTCCGCTGCCAGCGACCCCGGCAAGATGCACCCCGCCATCGGCTCTCACAACTGGATTTACTTCCGCGAAACCGATGACTTCGATGCGGCGCTGGCGCAGTTGAGCAGTGCGCTCGATACCGATTTGAGCCATGTGCGGATGCACACGCGGTTGCTGATTCGCGCCAAAGAATGGGACTCGAATCGGCGCAACGGTAGCTTCTTGCTGCGCGGAGAGGATTTGCGCCGCGCTGAAGAATGGCTGGCGGACGCAATCGGCAAAAAGCCAGCGCCCACCCCCCTCCATGCCGACTACATTGCCGCCGGACGCGAGGCCGAAACCCGCCGCCAGCGACAATTGTTGATCGGCGTGAGCATCGCGCTGGTGGTGGCGCTGGCGCTCACCGTGCTGTCGCTGCTGCTGTACACCGAAGCCAACGTGCAGCGCGGCATCGCCTATAACAACGCGGCCACCGCTACCTTCGCACAAGGGCAGGCCGAAATCAACGCCGTTACCGCCACTGTCGCACAAGGGCAGGCCGAAATCAACGCAGCCACCGCCACCTTCGCGCAGGGGCAGGCCGAGTTCAACGCGGCCACCGCCACTGTCGCACAAGGGCAGGCACAGCAGGCCGCGACCACAGTGGCAGACGAGCGCAACAGCGCCCAGTCTATCGCGGTGGCGGGGCAGGCGCAGGTGGAAATCTTCGGCCCGCTGCCGGATCGTGCGCCGCTGCTGGCGCTGAACGCGATCCAAGCACGCTATACATGGCAGGCAGAACGGGCGCTGGCGCTTTCGGTGCAGGACAAACTGGAACAGGCCGTTCTGCGCGGGCATCGCAACATTGTGACCAGCGTGGATTGGTCGCGGGACAGCCGCTTTGTCGCCACCGCCAGCGATGACGGTTCGGTGCGCATCTGGAACGCCGCCGGTCAGAATTTGCTGACCTTGCAAGGGGTGGATGCGGCGGTCAACCGGGCGATATGGTCGCCGGACGGGACGCGCCTTGCGGCAGTCTATGCCGATGGCACGGCGCGGGTGTGGTCAGTGGGCGGGGCTTACGAAGCGCCGACGACCGAAGTGCAATTCATCCTCAGTGCGCCGGACAGCGCCTTGCTGAATCTGGCGTGGTCGCCGGATGGCAGCGCCTTAGCCACCAGCAGCAGCGGCGGCACGGCGCAGGTCTGGAATATGACCAGCGGCGAATTACGCGCCTCGCTCATCGGTCACAGCGGCGAATCCGGCAGCGTGGCCTTCTCGCCGGATGGGACGAAGGTGGTAACGGCCAGCAGCGACGGCACCGCCCGCATCTGGGATGCAGTGACAGGCGACGAACTGCTGCGGCTGATCGGGCATTCCCGGTCGGTAATACGGGCGATGTTTTCGCCGGATGGCACACGGGTGCTGACGGCTTCGGCGGATAATACGGCGCGTCTGTGGGATGCGGTGGCGGGCGAACAACTTTTTGTGCTGACCGGTCATACCCGCCGTGTGACGCGGGCGGCCTTCAGCCCGGACGGAGCGAGGATCGCCACCGCCAGCGACGATAGCACGGCGCGTATCTGGGATGTGCAAACCGGAACGCTGCTGCGAACCATGTTCGGGCATACCGGCACGGTGAACGGGCTGGTGTGGTCGCCGGGGGGTCGCCGCCTGATTACTGTGAGCGAAGACCGTACAGCGCGTATCTGGGATACGGAAAGCGGCGGTCAATTGCTGGTGTTCAGCGGGCATACGGATGTGATCTTCAGCGCGGCATGGTCGCCGGACGGGCAGTATTTCGCCACTGCCAGCGCCGACAACACCGCCCGCGTGTGGCAAATCTGGAAGAACGCGCAGAACTTGGTCACGCTGGCGCGGCGCTGCTGCGCGGGACGCATTCTGACGGACGAGGAAAATATCCAGTTCGGGCTGCCCACCGCCACGCCCGCCCCTGTACCCACCGCCATCGCAAGCTGCACCGGCATTTTGCCCTCGCGCCTGTATCCGGGCGCACGCGGAACCGTAACGACGGAAGACACCGCCTCGGTGCGGGTGCGGTCTGCGGCCTCCACTGATGCAACGCGCATCGGGCAAGTGGCGCCGGGGCAAACCTTTCAGGTGTTAAGCGGGCCGGTGTGTAACGAGAATATCGCGTGGTTCGAGATTATCTACGGCATCGGGGCGCTGCACGGGTTCATCGCGGAAGGGCAAAACGATGTGTATTTCGTAGAGCCAATTTTGCCACAGCCGCCCGCTGGCTATTGAGCAGGCACGCCCAACCCTTTCACGCTCACACTCACGCACCGAACGGCAGGGACACGACGCAAGCGTTGTGTCCCTGTTGATTCCAGCGCCAGAATAAGCGGACGCGCATTACACAGCCTAAACGGAAACGGTGATAAGCCGGGTGTTTTTGTGTCGGTTGACTTCTCGGTTGTTCCAATTGACACCGCACATTTACAAATCACTGAAAAAGTTAGTTTTTTGTGAAAATTGAAACCCTCAACGGTTTAAAGGTGGTTTTAGGGTTAGCCTAAGGTTAGTGTAGTTTGGTTTAGTCAGGGAGAAAGTAGATCATGATGCGCAGTATAGTTCGTGTTCTGGTCGTCGTGCTGGCGCTGCTGGCGCTGGTCGGCACCGTATCGGCGCAGATCAATAGTCCCGCCAACGGGTTCATGGGTGGCGACAGCCTGTTTTGCAACAGTGTGCGGGGCTGCTGGCTGCTGAATAGCAACCGCCCGGCCAACGGGTCGGTTCCCGCGCTGCTAGGCGAGTTCCCGCAGGCCGACATTCAGGCGGCGCTGACCACCTGTGCCGCAGAAGGGCATAATGTGGAGATCGGCACGATCAACGGCACGTATGGCCCGTTCACGCTGTCGGCAGTCTATGATGGCCCGAATGCCGATCCGGTCTGCTCGTTGCAGGTCAACGGCACCGAAGCCGAAGGCAAGCCAGCCAAGCCCTACAGCTTCGCGCCGAAAAGTGACGGCAACTACAGCCCCATGACGGTGCCCGCCGAGGAAGAAGTCGTCAACAGCATTAACGTTGCAC
>Ga0172373_10004250_pt1 | contig 20301 bp, 9 predicted proteins | sample Lak10m_2_FD_114546 | JGI IMG/M metagenome (GOLD analysis project Ga0172373, IMG submission 114546) | Freshwater microbial communities from Kabuno Bay, South-Kivu, Congo - kab_092012_10m | ecosystem: Environmental > Aquatic > Freshwater > Lake | place: Democratic Republic of the Congo: South-Kivu...
GAACCGCGTTGTGATCGAGGATCTCGAGCGCCTGACCCGCGAGATAGCCCGTATTGGTCGCGTGGGTATCGTTGCCACCGGGACGACCGGCGAAGCCACCCGTGAACCAGTAGCGGCCGGGCGTGATGAGTCCGAGCCCCTCGTCTTTCTCGTCCAGCAAGGCGGACCACTGCTCGGTCCCAATCCAGAAAGTCCATGGGTGTTTTGTCACGGAAGCCGGCATCAACGCCGCGGCCTCGCCCGAGTGGGGCCGCGCCCCCGAGTAGCTCAGGACCCGGTGATACGCGGCGTTCGCATAAAGCGCGGGGAGTTCCTGAAGCCGGGCGGAGTATTGGGCCCGGTCACTCCGCGCCATGGTCAGGCGCGCCCGCGCCTTGAGCACCGACCTTTCGAGCTCGAGCCACGACTCGAAGAAACATTCGCCGGGCACCCGGTCCAGCGGCCATTGCAGCGGCAGGCACTTCACGTAGATCGAGCGTCCGTCGTTGCGGTGCTCCAGCACCTCGGAGCCGTTGCGGAAATCATCGCCCGACTGGATCGGATTCCACCCGAGATGACGCCAGTGCTCCGAGGGTTTCTGCTCCAACGTTTCGAAAGGAACCGGCCCTGAGAAGTAGGAAAGCTGGATCTGCCGCCCGTGGTCGAAATTGTTGACACGATTCACCCCGTCGGGGCCGGAAAGCCACGTGATCGACCCACCGAGGGAGAGATCGACCCCCAGCTTGATCTCGCCGTTTTCCAGCCAACTCATCCGCGCCTCGGGTGTCGCCGCCCACGCTGGCGCGGCAGTCATGAGCAGGGAGACCGCCAGAAGAATGATTTTGTCAGGATATCTCTTCATGTCTTCGATGGGAGGGATCGGCCTCGGCGAGCTACCCGGGTGGGAATTGGAAGCGGTCTTGAACCCGTCAGCAAGCCGCGGATCCAGAAGTCGCACGGTCTTTCCTCGCAAAACTTCACCGGCCAATGGAAGCGTCCGCGAAGGAGCCGTCCAGCGGAAAAGGCGTGACCCGATCCCTCGATACAAAGCCACCGGGTGGGGCCGCGGGCTGCTTCGGGAGGAAATCGGAGACAGCGCCCTGAGCCGGGGCGGCCGTGCAGCGCTTGCAGGACGAGAAATTCCGCATGAACCTTCGCCTCTTTCGTCTCTTCCTCGCGACTTCACTTTTCCCTCCCGAAAATCCCCCCGAACCTTGGCCGCCTCCATGAACTCCGCCCACCAACTGCAACGCCCTGGCGAGTCTCAACTCCGAGCTCTCCTCATCCTGACCGCCCTGCTCCTTTTCGGAGCGATCTTCACGGCTCAGGCGGCCGATCCCGTCATCCGCACTTATCAGGGGCGCGCGCTCTACCAGTGGGACGGTCGCTACGTTTCCCAATACCAGGGCAAACGCCTCCATGAATGGGACGGCCGCTACCTTTCCCAATACCAAGGCAGGCGCCTTTACGAGTGGGACGGCCGCTACCTTTCCCAATACCAAGGCCAGCGCCTTTACGAGATCGACGGGAACGGCGTCCGCGCCTATCAGGGAAAAAACCTCTTTTCCTGGGACGGACCCCACATCGCTCGCTATCAGTCCAGCCGCTTCCTCACCGTGGAGGGCGCCGTCCCGCTACCCGTCCTCGCGCTGATCGCCGCGGGGATGCTGTGAGTTCTCGTCCACGGCTCGTCTTTTCCAAGCCGGGGAGGCGGGCGCCGGGAGGGCAGCACCGCGCTTGCTACAAAACCGACTTCCGATTGTAGTGGGCAGCGCCGCGTTGGGGTTGATCTTGCGCTTCCGACTCCCTCTTCGCCGATGAAACCGCTCGCGTGGCTGCTCACCATCCTCTTGCTCGAGGCTCTCGTGTATGTGCTCGTTTACAGATCGTGGGGCGTGCCCGGGCTCCTCTTTCTCGGGGCACTCGACTTCGCGCTACTCGCCCTCTTCCAACACCTGCGGTTCACCGCCCCATCCTCTTCATGATCGGGTTTCTTCTTCTCATGATTCTTGTCGCCGTCTGGCACTTCGGCGTTGGCATCGGTGATGGTTTGCGGTAACGCGCGCCGGGGGAACCACAGGATCCGATTCGTTCCGATGCAGCTTCACGTGATTGGCGCCGACGCGCACGCCATCTCCTATCTCATCGACTCCGGGGCGACCCGTGTTCTCGTCGATTGCGGCGTCCCCCCGGCGACGATGCGGACACGACTCCTGGACTACGGACTCGATCCGCTCTCGATCGACGCCGTCGTCCTCACCCATGAGCATGAGGGCCATTCCCGAGGTCTCAAGCACCATCCCTTTCGAGACGCCGTGCCCATCATCGCAAGTCATCACACGCTCGCCTTGATGCGGGAGGACCGGACGATCCCGCGAGTCCGCTGGTGCCCGGCGGCACCTGAGATCCCCTTTTCCATCGGCGACTTCCTCCTGGAGGGTATCCCGGTCGCCCATGATGCGGTCGACCCCTTCGCCTGGCTCGTCGGGGAACGCAGAGTCAGGGGGAGCCTCGGAATCACCGGCGACCTCGGACAGGTTTCCCGGCGTGTCACCGATCGCTTTCTCGAGGCGGATACCGTCATCCTCCATGCCAATCACGACGATTCACTCCTGCGGATCGACGCCTCGTCCGACCGATCCAGCAATGCACGATCGCACGAGAGAGCCAACAACCTCCATGGCCACCTCTCCAACGATCAGGCGGCCGCCCTCGTTGGTCAACTTGCGCTCCGCGGCCGCCTGCGGGGCGTCTTCCTCTCGCACCTTGAACCCCGCTGGAACAGTCCGCACCACGCACTCGGTTCGATCGGGGCCACGCTGACCGCCATCGCCCGAACCGACATCCCCGTGCGGTGTCTGCGCAACGGCGAGACTCACCGTTGGGGGGCGGCGACCGGCGAATGATTCCTCAGGCGGGAAAGCCTCGAGGGATGCCTGTGGGAATTCACGATCGAGCGGGTGATGGAAATCAGGTTCGATTTTCCGATAATCGTTGACCTACCCGAGGCGTTTGGATATCGTCGCGGTTGTGTCGTCGAGAACTACCGCTTTCCTGATCGCATCCGCCCTTGGTGCCCTCCTTCCCGCCAGTCTTGAGGCTCAAACAAATCCCGAAGGCGTTCCCTTTCCGGTGCAAGCGTTGCGCAAGATCGCATCGGGCGCCGAGATCCCCGGGCTGCTTGGTATGGTCGCTCCGAGGGGGAGATGCGCCAATTGTGCCTCCGCGAAAAGTCGCTTCGCGCCGACCGCCAAGGCCGCCTCCACTTTGTCTGCGAGGGGCTTCTGCCCCTTCAGAACGTCGCCGCGGCCAATGCAGGCAATGCAGGCAATGCAGGCAATGCAGGCAATGCGGCCGTGTCCGGCGGTGGAACCGCCAGCGGAACCCCGACTGCAGCAGATGCCTTCACTCTCCACAGCAGGCCCGGTGCCACAAAGGTAATCTATCTGGACTTCGACGGCCACGTCACTTCCGGCACCTCTTGGAACAGCAACTTCACCGGCGGCGTCAACATCGTCACCCCGCCCTACAGCAACGATTCGACCGTCACCACGACCTTCTCGACGACCGAGCTGAACAACATCGTCTCGATCTGGCAAAGGGTTGCCGAGGATTTCGCCCCTTTCGACGTGGATGTCACGACTCAAGACCCCGGCATCGAGGCGCTCCGTAAATCCACTACCTCCGACACCCAGTTCGGCGTCCGGGTATGCATCGGCGGCAGCAGCTCCGACTGGTATGGAGCGGGTGCCGGAGGAGTCGCCTACCTCAACTCGTTTTCATGGAACACCGATACCCCTTGCTTCGTTTTCACCGTCCAACTCGGCTCCGGCAACGTCAAGTATACCGCCGAAGCTGCCAGTCACGAAGCTGGCCACACCTTCAACCTCTCGCATGACGGGCGCGTTGCCTCCGCCACCAACCTAGCTGAGGGCTACTACGAGGGCCACTCCAATTGGGCTCCCATCATGGGCGTCGGTTACTACCGTGAGGTTTCGCAATGGAGCAAGGGCGAATACGCCTTCGCCAACAACACCCAGGACGACACTGCCATGATTGCCGGCATCACTGGCTATCGCCCTGATGCCCATGGGGATGCCATCGTCAACGCCACGCCACTGGTCGGGACCGCACCGGTCGCTTCCGGCGTCGTCGAGACCCGGGTGGACGCGGATCTGTTTGGCTTTACGACCGGTGCCGGCACCGTTTCGGTAACCGCCAGCCCCGCGCCCAACTCACCGAACCTCGACATCCGCCTCTCGCTCTACGATGGCTCCGGCAATCTTCATTCCTCGATCAGTCCGTCGACCCTTGGAGCCACGCTCACCGCCTCGCTTGCCCAAGGGACCTACTATGCCTCCGTGGAAGGCGTTGGAACAGGGGACCCGAGCACTGCCTACAACGACTACGGAAGCCTCGGAGAGTTCACCCTTTCCGCCAACCTCATCCCGGTGAATGGACAGCCCCCCGTGGCTGTCGCGCAGGCCACCTCTCCGACGAGCGGCCCGGCCCCACTTTCCGTCACCTTCAAGGGCGACGGCAGCAGTGACCCGGACGGCTTTATCGCCTCCTACGATTGGGACTTCGGTGATGGCACCTTCTCGAATCTTGCCAATCCCTCGAAAACTTACCAGACCCCTGGGACCTATCCCGTCACCTTGGTCGTCGTGGATAATGCCGGTCTCTCGAGCGCCTCGCAGCCGATCACGGTGACGGTCGGCACAAACAAATTTGTCTACGTGGCCGCGATCGACATGACGCTGTCCTCCTCAAGATCCGGCTATCAGGCCAATGCCAGCGTTCGGGTCTTCGATCAGTCCGGTAAGGCCGTGCCCAACGCGACCGTAACCGGCTCATGGAGCGGGCTCACCACCAGCACCGCGTCGAGGACGACCGGGCGGACCGGAGCGACGACCTTCTCCTCCTCCCGGACGAGGAGCCTCGGCACCTTCACCTTTACGGTCACGGGTATCACCGTCACCGGCAGCAGCTACAATTCTGCCGCCAACATCGAGACGAGCGACTCGATCGCCACCCCGTGATTTTGCCACGGGGAGCCCTCCTCCAAAGTCCGCCTTTCCGTTTCGGGCTCTCGCCGGAACTCAAGCCGCCAGGGAACCGCGTTCCCGGTGGTCGTTGAGGAGTTGTCGGACCTGAGTCAAGGTGAAAGGCTTCGGAAGAAAGGCGTCAAAGCCTTCGCGTTCCCTGGAGACATGAGGCACGTGTTCCGAGTATCCGGAGCAAATCACCGCGTAGACCGACGGATCCACTTCGCGCAAAAGCTTGAGGGTTTCCTGCCCGCTGATGCTCCCTGGAATCGTCATGTCGAGGATCACCAGTTGGAAGGGCTCCCCGTTCCGCATCGCATCCCGATAAACCGCAACGGCATCCGGACCATTCTCGACCGTCACCACCTCCTGACCGAGCCTCTCGAACATGCGCTTGGAAACCATGCGGATGGGAGCCTGATCGTCCATCACGAGGATTCGGGAGGGAACCAGGGGAGTATCCTCTACGACCTCCGGAGCAGCGATCGATGCCAGCGGCGGAAGGAAGGGGAGGAGAATACTGAAGCGGGTGCCCTTCCTGCCGGAAGAAGTGACCGTGATGCGACCTTGGTGGCGCTTGATGATCGAGTGGCAGGAGGCAAGACCAAGACCCGAGCCGCTGGCCTTGGTCGTGAAGTAGGCGTCCCAGATCCTCGTGAGAATATCGGGTGGAATTCCGGGTCCGTCGTCTTCGACATCGATCCTGACGTAGGGGCCTGGTTCGAGCAATTCGAGGGGACGCGCAAGTCGGTATTCCGAGATCCGAATCTTGATTTTACCAGTCCCGTTCATCGCCTGAACGGCGTTGATGCAGAGATTGTTGATGACCTGGGAAATCTGGCCGGGATCGAACTGAGTCAATGCCTCTGGAATCCGGCTGTCGAAGTCGAGATTCACCTTTGATCCGCTCAGCGAAAATTTTGCCGCCTTCTCGACCGCCAGCACCAGGTCGGCGGTCTGCGTGATCGGGTCCCCTCCCTTGGCAAAGGTCAGCAGCTGGCGCGTGAGTTGTTGGGCGTTTTTGCAGGCCTCCTCGGCGTTCACGAGGGACTCTTCGAGGAAATCCGGCGTCTCCCGGGCCAGAGTGATGTTGCCGAGGATCGAAGTGAGGTAGTTGTTGAAATCGTGGGCGATGCCACCGGCGAGGATTCCAACGGAGTCGAGACGCTGCAGGCGCTCTTCCTGCTGCTGATGCTCCAGATCCTCGCTGATATTCTGAAAGATCACCAGCCAACGAGACCTCGACGGATCGGAATCGGTGAGAAACGTGACCGTGCACCGATAGACGTTCTTCCCATCCTCAAAAAGGAAACGGCGACCGGACTCGCCCTTGTCGGATCCTTCGATTTTCGCCCAGATCTCTGCTGCCTCATCGCCGAAGAGATCGGAGAGCGGGACCCCCTCATCATCCAATTGGACCAAGTTGCGACAGGGAAGGTCCATGCCGCCTGCGAGAAGCACCCGACCGTCTTGCCGGATCACCAATGCCCCTCCTTCCGGAATGTTGGTGACGAGGCTGGCGAGCAACTGCTGCCGGTAAGCCAGGGAATCATACTGCTCCCGAATACGGCGGGCAAAAAGCTGCGCGTCCTTGGCGTGGTTCTCCTGAGCGTTGAGCATGAAGAGAAAGTCGGTGACGCCCTGATGCACCGGAAAGTCCTGAAACTGCAGCCCAAGCCTTTTCAAGTCACCGGAAGCCGTGATCCACGGCGCGGCCGCATAGAGACTCACGTTCTGGTCGGGCAGGAAGATCACCTCTCCCTTCAAATGCAAGGAGTGGTCGTTCTTCCGAAGAACCACGGCCCGGCCGACGAGCCGTTCTTCAGACCAGGAGTCGGTCCGGCGCGGCTCGATCAGCGTGAACACCTCAAGGACGTTCTTTCCGGAGAGATTCTCTCCCGGCAGCAGTCTCGCCAGTCGATCGCCGTAGCGGACGATGTGAGCGGAATCGTCGATCACGAGATGGAACGGGAAAAGCTGATTCAGCTGCGTGGCGTTGAATCTCATGCTCGTTCAAGGCCGGCGATCAAGTCGATCCCGGCGCAGCCGTTTGCCAAGTGACGAAGAACTCATCGTGATCCTGCTCGACGGAGCGGGCGCTCCGCAGCTCCACGTTGACAGGGGTCCCAAAACGCTGGCCCAATCCTTCGAGCAAACCAATCACCATGGGCGAAAGTCCCGGCCGATCACTCCAATACCGGAGGATGAGGGAGTTCTCCCCTCGCTCAAACACCTCGAACTGCGGAGGCTCCAGCTTCGGCATGGCCAACTTCAATCGCGCGTGCATTTGGTTGAGGTTGTCGAGGAAACTGCCAACATCCAAGCCCCAGCCGTCCATCAACTCCCCGTAACCCCGGTCAGCGGTGTAGGTGATCCATTTGCGGCCGAATTCCTTCAGGATTTCTTCCTGCGGCACGTCCAGCAACCGCGAGGCACTGCCAATCAGCGCATAGGTGGACGCGTCGGAATACGACTCCATGGCGACGAACTCGTCTTCCTGGACCCCGGCATCCAGGTGGACGCGTTTCCAAGCGGGTTCGCCAGCCCGTTCGATGACGAAGTCTTTAATGGCCCTGTTGATCAACCCATACATCGCGAGGCAATAAAAACCATATTTTTAAAAAATACAAATGTTTTATGATTTTCGCTCTGAGTAGGCTGAGATCCGCTTCACCCCTTTTCGGCGAAGGACCACGGTGCGTGGCGGTCGCACCGATCGGACGGACCGGACCGTCTGATGAATCGAGCGATCCCTGTGAAGGAAGGGACAAACCGCCGAAACGACGCCCTCTGACGCGTTTTCCCGACCTCAGAAGTATCGTCCCCGGGGATGGGTTCCTCCCCGGAGCCTTGCTGATTCACCCATCCATGTCAGGGGCTGGGAATTCATGCCCAGCCGACCAACAAGGCTCGGCGGAGAGTCGGCAGCGATCTGGAGCAATCGTTACGGAGTGGTGTTGATCTGAAACGTGGCCGTGTCGGTGTAATTCGCGTCCGTCGATGCGGTTACGGTGACGTATTTGGGACCGAAAGTCCGCGTTCCCCAGACGATGGTCCGGCGTCCGTTGACGATGGTCCGATCCATGATCTGCGGATTGGTCCGGTCGGGAACGACACGGGCCGACAGCGCGACCGGGGCATCGCTCGTTTCGATCACCTGGGTCAGGGCCACCCCTGCGACAACGCCTGCCGTCACGTTCTTCCCGGCGAGTGTGTAGGAGATCCGGAAACGGCTGTCCGGACCGGGACCGGCAATCCGCATGGCATCACCGAGGGTCCCGTCGTTGTCAATGAGGAAGAAGACAGTCTTCGGAACGGCCCGGCGCGAGACGATCAGGGCGGATTGCAAGGCGGAAGCCGGACCATGGACGTCGATCCCCGAACTCGCGGTCGCGTCGGCACCGACGGAAATGTCCGGCTGTGGTTCGGCCGGGGAGACGGTATCGACGTTGAGTGAAAAGGTTTCCGATGCGATACCGGGATTCGAGACCACGAGCCGGTAATCCCCCCAAGCGAGAGCCCGGGAGAAAGTGATATCCCCCGATCCCGAGCGGACTGCACCCCCCGCCGAGTCGAACAGGGTCCACTGCAGCCCAGCAGTCGCTCCGGACCCGGTGAAGATCGCGGAGGTGCTGTCGGCGAGCGTGAAGGTGATCCCCTGGCTTTCACCGGATCTGACAACCCGGTTCGTCAAGGCGGCGATACCGGAGGAGAAGGTGAGACCCGTGTCCGTCGTGAAGAAGCCCGCGTCGGAATAGGATGTACCGAAAGGGGTGGTCACGTAGGCTTTGAAAGCGTAGGCGGTCGCGGCCGAGAGTCCGGACACGGGGCGCGTGAAGGTGCCCCGTCCTCCCCCGCGGATCACCGCCGTGACGCCGCTACCGCCCAGAAGAGGGTTGGCGTTGGTCGCTACGGGAGAGTAGACCACGCCCCGCTCGAGCGCCCAACCGCTGCCGAGAGACGAAACCGTGCCCCCCAGGCTGGCGCTGTTAGCGGTCACGGCCGACACTGTCGGACTCGCATTGACCGAAGCGCGGGCACCCACCGTGATATCGAAACCCTGCCGAGCCACGACGCCGGACCCGAGGTTGAGAGTCAGCGAGACTTCATGGGCTCCAATCAACAGGAGCGTCCCGGGAGCGGGAGTCTGCACGACCGTGCCGGGTGACCCACCCGACCAGGTGGCTTGGGAACGGTAATCGGGCAGCGCCGCCTGCGTGCCGGGAGCGGTGCCGACGTTGAGAGGCGTAAAGTCACCGCCGAAGTCGAAGGCCCCGGGCGACATCTCCCCCGCAAGGTGGGTCATCACGACCGACCCCGCGGAGCTCGCTCGTTTGCGGTGGGAAAACTCGATCCCGGTCACCTGACGGCCGCTCAGGTTCACTTGGATCCACTTGCCCGCTTGGGTCTGCGAGGCCGGAGTCGCCCCGTTCTCCACCGTGTTGTTGGAATTGGTGAAGGTCGGGGTGTGGCTGTAGGTGAAAACCGAAGAATCGTTCCATGGGACCGACACCTTGGTATCGGTCGCGTCCCAATAGGAAAACCCGGAGAATTGCTCCGCCTGCTCGGCGTCCTCAAAACGGAAGATGACATTCTTCAAATACTTGAATTCCGTGGTCGAACCCGGCTTGTAGAAGCGGAAGCTGACCTGGGTCACGGCCCCGCTGGACGCGCCGGTGATCGACCAAGAAGGCTGCCCGGCGATTAGCTTCAGGCCCGAGGCCGACATGCCCGTCGCCTCCAGACCGACATCGAAAAGGCCCTGACCCATACCCTCGAAAAGCAACGGGTAAGTCGCGTCCGCCGCGGCGAGGGTTGCATCCATCAGGGAATCCTCGGGAAGGCTGCCGGAATCACCCCACTGGATCAATTTGACGACATCGTCATCCAGCACCGGGTAGCCCGGATCGGTCGGATCGTTGGCGGTGGCGGTGAGATTCGCGGCCAGGAAGACCGAACCTTCTTCGTCGTCACGGATCGTGCCGGTTCCGGCGCTCGAAGCACCAGAGAGAGCCGCCGCGATGAAGGTGAAGACTTCACTCCCCTCGAAGGCATCGTCCTGCTCCGTGGCTGTGCCCACGCGCACGAGAAGCGTGCCACTGGCTGGCACCTCGATGGTATCTACCGAGTTGTGGGCAACCCATGCGGTGCTGCCCGCGTCCAATGTTTCGAGGGTAAACCCACTCACTGTGGCGTTGGCCGTGAGCGGATCCGTGTCCTGTCCGACAGAAACGAACAGAACCTGCTCCGCGACGGCCGCGACCTCAAAGACCGCGTAGCTGGAAACTTCATTGACCTCCACGTCGGTGACCGTCGGGGCGCGATCATCCTCCTGAACCTGCAGCGACAGCAAAACGGTCCCGGTGCTGAAGGCAGAGGAACCTCCCTGGGCGGTGGCATCGACGACCGTTTCTGCCGCGCCCGCGGTCTGATCCCACGCCCGCAAAGTCAGCGATGCGGTTTCCCCGCCATCCGGCCCTGGATATTCCGGAGTGTAGCGCAGGCTGTGCGAGCCAGGCAAGAGCAGGGCCGAAGCGTTGCCGACCGCGCCCACTGCCGCCCAGCTCACACCATCGGCGGAATACTCCCAGAGCCCAGCGCCCGCGGCTCCGACGACGGCCACACCCGCGGCATCGGCCGCGTCCTGATCGAGGTAGGTGACGGAGGCGTCGGCGAGCACATCAGCCACCGTGACCACCGTGGGAGTCTCGTAGTCGTAGACCGCCGGCAGGGCGACCGGACCACCCGAGAGCGAGGGGGCGTCGTTGCCGTCATTGATTGCGATGGCGAAGATCGCCTCATAGAAAAGAGCGGCGTTCGCCTGATTGGTCGTGCGCACGCGGATGCTGTAGGTTGCCTGAGTCTCGAAGTCGGGCGAGGCACTGATACGCAGGGCGTTCCCGCTGAGGTTGAAACTGGCATTGTCGGTATCACCCGCGCCGGCAACGAGGCTGTAGGTATGCGTGGCGGCGACGTCCGCATCGGTCGTGCTGAAGGTGCCGACGGTGGTGTTGGTGGCGACGTTCTCGTCGACGCTCGTGTCCGAAAGGTCAAGCGCCGTGGGGGACTCGGGCTCGTCGGTAATGGTCACGGTGATGGCCTTCTCGAAGGTCGCACCGGCAGCGTCCTCAGCCTGGACGCGGACGCTATAACTCGACTTCGTCTCAAAATCAGCGCTGACGTCGAGTTGAAGCGAGGCACCCGAAACGCTGAAATCGGCGTTGTCGCCGTCGCCAGCGCCTGCCACCAGAGCGAAGGTGTGAGTGTCGCCCGCGTCCGGATCGATCGCAGCGAGGGTGCCGACCACGGCTCCGATGGCATTATTTTCCTGAAGGCTCGAGGGGGTCAGGCTGATGTCGGTGGGGGCCTCGTTCAGGTTATCGACCGTGATGGTGAAGGTCTCCTCATAGGTGAGACTGCCTTGGTCGGTCGTGCGCACGCGGATGCTGTAGCTCGCTTTTGCCTCGAAGTCGGGCGAGGCACTGATGCGCAGGGCGCTGCCGCTGACGTTGAAGCTGGCATTGTCGGTGTCGCCCGCACCGGCGACGAGACTGTAGGTGAAGGTGTCGCCGGCGTCCGGATCGGTCGTGCTGAAGGTGCCGACGGTGGTGTTGGCGGCGACGTTTTCGTCGACGCTCGTAACGGGCAGGTCGAGATCGGTGGGAGCCTCGTTGGCGTTGGTGATGGTGACGGTGAGGGCCTTCTCGAAAGTCGCACCGGCGGCATCCTCGGCCTGAATCAGAACACTGTAGCTCGGCTTCGTCTCGAAGTCGGCAACGACGTTGATGGTGAGCGAACTACCGACGATGGAGAAATCGGCGTTGTCCTCGTCGCCGGTGCCCGCGACCAAGGAAAAAGTGAAGGTGTCACCCGCGTCCGGATCAATCGCGGCGAGAGAGCCGACCGGGGCTCCGGCGGCGTTGTTCTCCTCGATGCTGGAGGGGGTCAGGGTGATGTCGGTGGGGGCAGAATTTGCCTGTGCCTCCGCCTGCCGGGGCGCAAAAACCGCGATCAGGAGAAGACCGAAGCACCAGGCGAAGCCGAGACGTTTGAGCAGGAGTGTGCGAGTGTTGGGCGTGTTCATGGAGGGAGCCGATCCGGCTGAGGGGTAACTAAGACGGTTGCGGAGCCAACGCTCCAAACCAATCCAACGAATGGCGAAATCTGAGGATTTACCTCGGGCGCGCGACAGAGTTTCAAACGCGTGGAGGAAATGGCATTCATGTTTTGGACCTCTCTTCCACACTGCCTGACGATCGGGTTTCAGACTAGGTAATGTCAACCTGAGTTTCGTTAAATCAACGGCGCAGGAGGTGGCCAGCGCCGCAGTCTCCCGTGTTCCAAGCCCCCCTTACGGCGTCGGAATTCCCCCAAGGCCACCCGAGAACTGGCTGCCACGGAACCCGTTTCCCGAAGTTGCCTTCGTTTGATGGTTTTGAGTGTTTTGATTCTCTCGGAAGCCCGTTCCTTTTTGCCCCTCCCAAGAGGCCTCGGATGCATCAGAGTGAGGTATGTGCGGCGCGGGCTTGGGGTTGAAGGATGCCCCAAGTCCCGACCACGTCTCGCTCGGCATCAGGGAACCGCGTTGATCTCAAAGGAAACCGTGTCCGAGAAGTCCGCGTCAGAGGCAGCCGTGGCCCGGACATACTTGGGCCCGAAGGTCTGACGTCCGTAAACGACGGTGCTTCGGCCATTGATGATCTCTCTCCTCTGGATCTGGGGGTTGGACCGGATCGGTGTGATTCTTGCGGTCATGGCCACAGGGGCATCCGCTTCGCCGATGACGGCCGTGGTTGCGGTTCCGGCGATGACCGCGGCAGTCACATTCCGACCGGCCAAAGTGTAGGAAACCTTGAAACGGCTGTCGGAATCCGGCCCCGAGACACGCATCGCGTCAGGCAAGGTGCCATCGTTATCGATGAGGAAATAGACCGTTTTCGCCAAAGCCTTGCGGGTTTCGATCTCGACTTTCTGGGTCGACAGGGCGGGACCATACTCGTCCACTCCCGTGGTCGCCGAGGCGTTCGGTCCTACCGAGACGTCTGGACGCGGATCGGCGGGAGCGGTGACGTCGAGGCCGAAGGAAACGGTCTCGGCGGTCGCCCCCGTGTTCGTGATCCGCAGTCGGTAGTCGCCCCATTGGAGAGGCTGCGACAGCGAGACGTTCCCCGTCCCCGAGGCAACCAGAACGCTCAGCGCCGTGCGCAGTTCCCACTCCATCCCGGCGGTGGCTCCCGTTCCCGAGAAGACCGCAACACTCGAATCGGCCAGGGTGAAGTCGAAATACTGACTCTCGTCGCTACGGATCAGGCGGTTGGAGACCGAAGTGAGGCCGGAAGTGAAGCTCAGGACCGTGTCCGTCGTGAGGTAGCCCACGGACGAGTAGGACGTGCCCAGAGTCGTGGAAGCGTAAGCCCGGAAGGCATAGACGGTGCCCGGCGAAAGACCCGAAATCGGAACTTTGAAAATTCCCCGACCACCGGTGAGGGCCACCTGGGAAACCCCGGCACCCCCGATTTCCGGCTCTTCGTTGGTGCTTGCCACCGAGTAGACGATACCCCGGCCGGCCGCACGCCCCGGCCCGGTATCGGTCACCGTGGCGAACAAGGTCGCACTGGTGCGAGTCACGGCACCGGCCGTCGCGTAGATGAACGGAGAGTTCATGTAGATCCCCGGCTGGATCGAGATGAAATCACTCGGATCAGCGGCGGCGCTGGCGAAGAGCACGTTTGCCCTTGTCGCCGGACTGACGTAGCTGTTCGGGGTGATGTAAATCACTCCCTCCCGCAGGATCACCTTGCCATAGGTGCCCTCGTCGACCTTGTCGAGGACCTTGTCGGCAATCAGGTAGAGATTGGCGAGGGTGGTGCGATTGTCGAGCACGATGCCGTCGAAGGTGTTACCGGTCGCGAGGAGAGCCGCCCCCTCACTGAACTGGGCGATGGCGTAGGCCGGAGATCCTCCGGTGGTGGAGGAGATGAAGGTGTTGCCCGAGAGGGTGATCGATCCGGCCTGGGCTCCGGTGGTTCCGGACTGGCGTCCGGTCAGCACGTTGTTGACGACGGTGGGGGTTGCGGAGGTGTTCGGCTCGACGAGGATCCCGGAAGAATAGGGTGCGTTTGGTGAACGGGTGACGTCGTTGTAGGTGATCGAATTGTTCGAAATGGTCGAATTGGCCGAGGGCGGGAAGTAAGTGGTATCGGCGGAGCGGCCACCGGCGATCACGAGGGCCGCGGTGCCTCCGATGCGGCGGAAGGTATTGCCCGAGACCGTGGAATCGACCACACCGAGGTAGGCACCGGCCAGGTTGGAAGTGTAGTCCGCACCGGGATTGATGTCTTGGATGGTGTTGTTGCTGAACACCGAGCTCGAAACCAGGGTCGGGAGATCCGGACCACTCCGGCTGTTGCCGATGAGGTTGTTGGTGAACTGCGCCCCGACGAGGCGAGTCTGCGGCTGCGTTTGGACGATCGTCTTGTAGGTCGCAAAGACGGTGTTGTCGTCGACCACCAGACCGGTGTAGGCCAGCGACGCGCCGCCGTCGCGGAAGAGATTGCCGAAGACGATGCCTCGCGCTCCGGCGATCGAGGGGTCCGAGGGCGTCGCCGTCGAACTGGAAGTGATCAACTGGAGGTAGTTGTCCTCGATGGTGACGTTCGCGATCTCGGCGCTATCGGACTGCGGGGAGTTGCTGGCGTGATCCCCGAAAACGACTCCGTTCACCTCGTCGGTGCGGGACGCGAGACTCGCGTAGACCCAGTTGTTGCGAAGGGTGATGCCGGTGCGCAGCGCCGAGGCGGCCGGGGCAACGGGGCTTCCAGTGAGGACGTTGATGCCATCCCGGGCGGATCCGCGCACTTCCACCTTGAAGCCATCGAGAATGACGTTGTCGGCCTCGATGGTGATGACCTTGCCGGCGCTGTCACCGAGCCCGTCTACCACCGTTTCGCCGCCGCTACGGGCGGAACCGGTCGCCTTGATGCCGGACTGGGCCCCGAGAAGCGTGAGCGACTTGTCGACAACGAGGTTTTCGCTGTAGGTCCCCGCCGCCACGGTGATCGTGTCGCCCGCGGCCGCGGCGTTGATCGCGGCCTGGATCGCGGTGTGGTAACTCTTCACCGTGGTCGTGCCCCCGGAAATGGTGGCGACGCGCACCGGTGGATAGATGAAACTGGTGAAGGCACCTTCGTTCCCGAGGAGCGCGGTGAGTTGGGCCGAATTCATTCCGGCGATGGCGAGGACGGTGTTCGATCCGGAAACGAAGCGATTGGTAATCGCCTGCAGTTCCGCCGAGGTCGTGAAGACCGTGTCCGAGTTCACCTCAAGCGTGCCGAAGAGTTTTTCGGTGGTCGTGAGCGAGATCGCAGAGTTCAGCGAGGCGTATTCGCTGCCTCCGGTGCCGACGACGGCGATGGTGAGGTCGGAAAACTGCAGCTTTTCCACGTTGGTGACGGCATCCGACCCGACCGCGATCGTCGATCCGACGGTGAGGGTCGATGGAGCGGTGGTCGAGAAGACGGCGGTGTCGATGCCGGTGGATCCGTCGATCAGATCGCCTCCGCCGCCGGCCTCGATAACGTTCACCCCGCCATTGCCCGTCACGGTGTTGGCGTTGGTGTTGCCGGTGACGTTGAGGTCGGCGTCGCCCGTGAGCGTCACCACATCGGCCGTGCCGAGCACGAACGAATACCCGGGCGCACCCGAGGAAGGTTGCGCTCCGTTGATCGTCAGAACCTTGTCGAGCGTGACGGCTCCATCGGTGTAGTTGCCGGCCTGCACGTTGACGGTGTCGCCTGCCGTCGCCGCCGCCACCCCGCGCTGAACACTCGGGGCGGTGGTGAGCGGCGCGAAGAAACTATTGGTCGAGACATAGATCTGACCCGCGTTGACACGCACCAAGCCCATTGACGGGATGTCCAACTTGTGTCGGATCACATCCTCGATCGCAAAGAGATTGCTCAGCGATGCCTTGGAGATCACCCCGGAGCCATCGTGGAAGATGACGTCCGTCGCATCGATGTCCGCCGTGGAACTGATCGAACGAAGTGTCGTATTGCCCGCGTCGAGCGTCCCCAGCGTGTCCGCCGAGAGCTGATACCAGCCCGGAGCGTTCGTCACCGCGGACAGGTCCACATCCGTCATCGTGACGTTGGCCAAGGTGGCGTAGCGATAGAAGTAGATACACGTCTTGTCGATCGTGCCGTTGAAAACAACGTCGTTGAACGTCACGTTCCCGGCGGCGGGCCACTGCGCGGTCGTGGTGTTGTTCCAGCCGTTGAAGACGATGCCGTGGGCCCGCTGGTTCCCCGTGATGTCGACATTGTTAAAGGACGCCGCTCCACGGAAGGCCCCAAAGAACAGCTCATGATTGTTCGCTCCGCCCGTGGTGTTGTTCCCGCTAAAAGTCGAATTCTCAAACACAAACCCGCTCGTCGCCGCAGCGGGATCCTGGTTGGTGTTCGATGCGAAACCCTGCGCTCCGTTTCCGGTGATGCTGCAGTTCGAAAGAGTGAATCCATCGATGCTGTGGGTGGCCGTACGAATCCCCACCGCCCCGTTGCTGGAGAAGGTCGAATTTTGAATGACCATGTCGGTCAGGATGCTGGCGGCCGGGGCCACGTTGGAGACAAGGCCGCTCCCGCTGTTGCCGGTCGAGGTCACGTTGTCGAGCGTGAAGTAGCCCATCGAGCCTCCGCTGAGCAGGATGCCGCTGTTGTTGTTGCCGGTCCCTCCCGAGGCCCCGGTGATCCGGACGTCCTTGAGCACCTGGCGGTTGGTGGCATCGTCACCTCCGATGCCGTAGATGATCGTGGCGGTGCCCGCGGCGGCCGCCGTGATGACGGTGTTGGCGGCGGCATCACTCCCGCTGCCCGCCCCAATGAGGGAGAGACGCTTCGAAATCGAGAGGTTTTCGGTGTAAGTCCCCGCCGCCACAGTGACCGTGTCGCCCGCACTCGCCGCGTCGATCGCCGACTGGATCGTGGTGTGGTAGCTCTTCACCGTGGTCGTGCCTCCGGCGATGGTGGCGACCGGGTTGTTCGTAAAGGCGGTGAAGCCCGCGAGGTTCGCGTTGACCGCAGCGATCTGATCCGACGTCATGCCGAGGAGGTTCGCGGTTGTCGTCGAACCAGGTGCGAGGCGCGACAAGAAGCTCGAGACGATCGCAGTCGCCGAAGTCGAGGCCGGGAAGCTCGCCGAGGTCAAAGTGAAATTGCCGGAGAAAGTGACGGACTTAGTGACGGCCGTCGTCAGGGCGATCGCCGCACCGTCTTCCACGTTAATCTGGTCACCGTCGCTGGCGGCATCGATGGCGCGCTCTAGTCCGCCCGAAGCCGCCGCTGCGACGGAGACGAAGACGGTCGCGGACTTCACACGCACGAGGCCGAGCGAGGAATCGTCGATCTTGTGCGAGATCTTGTCCTCGACGTCGTAATTCGCAGCGAGGGTCGCCGCCGCCCCGGTCGAGCCGGCGAAGGCGACGCCGGTCGCGTCGATTTCAGTCGCTGGATTGGTCGCTCCGGCATTCGAGAGCACGAAGTAGGTCGCGAGGTCGGCCGAGAGCGAAGCCGGCGATTCGCCGGAGAAGCTGACGCGGGCTTTGGCTCCATTCAGGGCGATACCGGTTCCGACGCCACCGACGGCCGTCGAGCCCTGCACCGTGAGGGTGCAGGGGCCGAGATTCGAGCCGGTTCCGGTCCAGTGGACATTGACCGCGGTTCCACCGGCGGTCGTCGAGAAACTCGATCCCGAGACGCTTCCGACGTTGCCCGTGCTGTAGGAATTCGCCGCGTAGGCCGCGTCGTAGTCGGTGAGGTAGAGTCCGTTCGTCTTTGCGTCGCTGAAGGAACTGCCGGAGACGAGCGTTTCGCCTTGCCCATCGTTGTTCCACAACCAAAGGCCGGTGGTCAGCGTGCCGGCGCAGTTGATGGTGTTGCCGGTCGCGTGAGTCGATCCACCGAACACCATGGAGGTGATGCGGAGGCCTTCGCCGGGATTGACCAGCGACGCGTCGGCAGTGATCGAGTTGGTCTCGACAAGCATGCGGGTCGAGGTGCCGAAGCGGTGGTTGACCGAGATACCCATGTGGCGCGAGGTGCCGCCGAAGGTCGTGAGGTTGATCGTGTTGTTCGCGATCCGCGGCTGAAAGCCAGTCGCAGCAGTCGTGCCGACCGAACTGATCGCGACGCCGACATGGACCTGGTCCATCACGTTGCCGGTGATCACGACATCGTATTCGCCTTGTGCGTAGATCGCGCGGAAGCGCATCCTCTGAAACAGGTTATTGCGGACATAGTTGCCCGAAGAGTTCGGCAGGGTGCCGTTCTTCAGAAGGTAGTATCCCGTCGTCGTGAAGTTCCGCACGATGTTGTGCGACATGTCGATGCCGCTGACGTGGATGCTCGTACTGGCCGAATCCTGATTGTGAAGGGCGCGGGCGCAATTCGAGTCAATGCCGCCGAAAGCAGTGCCGCCCGAGATCGCAACGTTGTCGCCGTCCAGCGTGAAGCCGTCGATCGAGATATCGTTCGCGAGCACCTGGATCAGCTTTCCAGCGGTCGGGTTGTTCGAGGCCGGGACGATGACAGCTTCCTCGCCGCGTGTGCCCGTGTTCGGATTGACGCCATAGTTCGGGCCGCGCAGACTCAGCGCCTTCGCGATCGTCAGGTTTTCCGCGTAGGTCCCCGCCGCCACTTCGATCGTATCCCCCGCCGTTGCCGCGTCGATCGCCGACTGGATCGTGGCGTAAGTCTGGCCGGGGCCGACGTTAAGGGTGGCCGCAAGGGAGAACCCGCTCGAGAGAAGCCAGACGAAAAGGGCGGCAACCGGAGAACGAAAAGAGCGAACTTCAAAGAGCGCGGCGTGGCGGAACCACGTGGTGAGAAGACGGGAGGGGCAATTCATGGGAAGGAGCGACGGAACAAAAGAATTTTGCCCCTTCGCTGTTTCGTGTGGAAAACGGCTTGGCAGGGGGCTGAAATGAGTTCCGTTGAGGGATGAACCCGAACGACCTCTTTGCCGAAGCCCTTCCGTTGCGCCGCCCTTGGATGGTGGCGGACAGCCGCCTTGAAAGCAAGCCCGGAGAGCCTCGCCGCCTTCATTTGGTCGTCGCCATCGAGGAGGGATGTCGACGGCTTGCCTGTCCCGCGTGCGATGCTTCGGAATGTCCTATCCACGACCGGGTTGAGCGGCAGTGGAAGCACCTCAATTTCTGGCAGTATGAGACGATCCTCTCCGCGCGGGTTCCCCGCGTGAAGTGCGACAAGTGCGGCGTCCATCAGGTCTCCGTTCCCTGGGCGCGGGAGGGCAGCGGCTTCACCCTGCTCTTCGAGGCTATGGCGATGCTCCTGAGCAACCACATGAGTGTCGCGGAAGCCTCCGGGATGCTCGGCGAGCACGACACACGGATCTGGCGCGTGGTATCCCATTACGTGGACAAAGCGCGTGAGGCTTGCGATTGGAGCGAAGTGCGCCGGGTCGCCGTCGATGAGGTCAGCCGCAAGAAGGGCCACGTCTACGCGACGAACTTCGTCGACTTGGACACCGGCAAGCTGCTCTTCATGACTCCCGGCAAGGACGCCTCCACCCTCGGGGACTTCGCCGGAGAACTGGCGCGGCGCGGCGGCAGCGCCGCCCAGATCGAGGAGTTGGCCATGGACATGAGCAAGGCCTTCCGCAAGGGTGCCGCCGAGCACTTCCCCGGGGCGAAGATCTCCTTCGACCGCTTCCATGTGATGATGCTTGCCGGTGAGGCCGTCGATGCGGTGCGCAAGGAGGTGGCCCTGCGCGAGGGCGGACTCGAGAAAGGGGCGATGTGGTCGCTGCGGGGCAACCTCTCGCGTCTCTCGGAGGGCGCCGCCGAGCAGCGGCGGCGGCTCTGCCGCGACTACGCGGAGATCGGCCGGGCCATGGGCCTGCGCGAGTTCCTCCAGGACACTTGGAACTATGCCTCCCGCGAACTGGCCGAGGGGCATCTCGGCTCCTGGTGCTCGTGGGCCTCGCGCTGCCGTCTGGAACCCTTCAAGAAGCTCGCCCGCACCGTCCGGGAGCATTGGGATGGCATCCTCAACTACTATCGCAACTGGACCACCAGCGCGGCCATCGAGTCGCTGCACTCAAAGCTCCAACTCGCCCGCTCAAGGGCGAGGGGCTTCCGCAACTTCGACTACTTCCGAACCATCGCCTACTGGATAGCCGGAGGTCTCACGCCCGGCTCAGGCCTGCCAACACCCATCCCATCGGCATTTTGAGCTCCACACGAAACAGCGACGCCCCA
>Ga0172373_10004251_pt1 | contig 20301 bp, 20 predicted proteins | sample Lak10m_2_FD_114546 | JGI IMG/M metagenome (GOLD analysis project Ga0172373, IMG submission 114546) | Freshwater microbial communities from Kabuno Bay, South-Kivu, Congo - kab_092012_10m | ecosystem: Environmental > Aquatic > Freshwater > Lake | place: Democratic Republic of the Congo...
CAAAGATATTTGGAAGCGCGGCGGGAAACTGAAGCTTCTTCAGTCGAGTCCAACACGAGCTTTTTACTCTTCAAGGTGCATCACGTTGGACTCGCCTGAAGAAGCTTCAGTTTCCCGCCGCGCTTCCAAATATCTTTGTCGGACTGCGCATATCTGCAGGACTAGCAGTCATCGGTGCAGTTGTTGGTGACTTCTATTTCCGTCAAGGCGGAGTCGTTGGTATCGGCGCACAAATTGACATTTATCGCAACCGCCTGTGGGGTGCAGAACTTATTGCATCCATCATCATGGCGAGCGCATTAGGTCTGGTGGTGTTCCTCTTTTTCGGATGGCTGTCTCGTGCCGCCATTGGAAAGTGGCACATCACCACAAGGGGTCATTGACCCACCACCACACAATCAGGAGATCCACCACTCATGAAAATCAGACCACTACTTGGAGTCGCAATCGCGGCGTCACTCACGCTCGCGGCGTGCGGTGGCAGCGATTCGTCTACAGACACCACCGCCGCGCCTGCTGCAGAAGGCGTCGACCTTGCTGCCGCTGGTTGCCCAGAGACAGTCATCATCCAAACCGACTGGAACCCAGAAGCTGAACACGGCAACTTGTACCAAATGATTGGCGACGGCTACACCGTCAACACCGACAAGCTCAGCGTGACCGGCGATTTGGTTTCAGGCGGCGAGTCAACCGGCGTCAAAATCGAAGTTCGTGCAGGCGGACCAGCGATTGGATACAGCCAAGTCACGGCCGAGCTCTACAAGGATCAGGAAATCCTTCTCGGATTCACCAGCACAGACGAATCCGTGTCCCAGTCTGGTGGCGATTTGCCCACCATCGCTGTTGTTGCTCCATTCAACATCAACCCGCAAATCATCATGTGGGACCCAGCTACGTACCCAGAGGTGAAGCAGATTGCCGACCTGAAGGACAAGGGTGTGAAGGTTCGCTACTTCAATGGTGCTGCATACATGGACTACTTCACCGCAACCGGAATTCTCGACAAGAAGCAGACTGACGGAACATACGACGGTGCTCCAGCATCGTTCCTCGCTGCAGCCGGCAAGGACGCGCAGCAGGGATTTGGAACCGCAGAGCCATATTTCTACGAAAAGGTTCTGAAGGAATGGATGAAGCCAGTTGGTTACCAGTACATCCACGACGCAGGCTGGACCGCATACGCTCAGTCGCTTGGTGGAATTCCCGCAAACATTGAGAAGTACGACTCCTGCTTGAAGGAACTCGTTCCTGTCATCCAGACAGCAATGATTGAATACATCGCTTCGCCAAGCCGTGCTAACGCAATCGTGTTAGACGCCGTGAAGCAGTACAACAATGGTTGGGTCTACGATGCCGGCCAGGCTGCATCAGCAGTTGAGCAGATGCAAGCCGACAAGTTGGTGGCCAACAGCCCCGACGGAACACTCGGTTCATTCGACATCGACCGAGTCACAAAGTTCATCGAAGTTGCTGGTCCTGTATTTACATCGACTGGTGCAAAGGTGAAGGACGGCCTTGTTGCAGACGACATTGTCACCAACAAGTACATCGATCCATCAATCAAGCTTCCCTAGAGAATCTGAAGATCTGGGGAGGGACCGCAAGGTTCCTCCCCTTTTCTTTTATCTACCGAAATCGAATCGACTGATCTCGCGCAATGCATCACCTAAAGATGAGGCAGCAGAATCAAACATTGTTTTCCCAACTTCAGGATTTGCGCCCGTTGGATCACCGATATGACCTTCTGGGAAGAAATCGTTTGACAGCCAACCGAAAGCAACTCGGCCTCCGAATCGAACCTGCTGATTATCCGCTAATTTTTCAGGGACTCGACGAACAGCGAGCGACATATCAACAAGCTCAGGACGAAGATGCAACATCACAGAGGTTTCGTCCATGCCACCGTGAACACCCATTCCCAACTCGGATGCGGCCGATGAACCACCCTGATCAGCTGGCATATGTGGATGCGCAAGAAATGTTTGTAAGCCCCACTTCAAGCGAATTTCCCTATTCATCATTGCCGTCAGTGCACTATTGCCGCCATGACCATTCACAAACAACAGTTTTCTTGCCGGCGTTGAAGCAACGCTTCTCGCAATGTCATCGAGAACTGCCATGAGAGTCGATGCAGATAACCACATCGTGCCCGCAGACCACGCGTGTTCATTTGATTTTGTGAACGGAAGAGTTGGCAATAGCCACGCCTGCGTTTCTTCTCCTACCGCGTTCACTGCCGCACGCGACACTTCATCTGCCACAACAAAATCAGTATTAAGCGGCAAGTGTGGACCGTGCTGCTCAATTGCTCCGAGGGGAAGAACAATGATGGATTCCTTCGAGAGTGCCGATGGCAATTCCGGAGCGCGCAATGCGGATAAATCACGGGACGAAGTCATACCCCTAACCTATCTGAGTGAAAGAATCTGAGCATGACGAAAAGACCCGCCAGCGACTTTGACGCGATTGTTATTGGTGCAGGTCACAACGGTCTCATCGCTGCTGCGTATTTGGCAAAGAACGGCCTGTCAACTCTCTTGATTGAAGCGCGCTCTGAAGTTGGCGGAACAGCTGCGAGCGAACACTTCGCTGGAGCTCGCGTCAATATTTGTAATTGCGATCATTTGACTTTTCGGACCACGTCGGTCGCAGATGAGCTATCGCTCGACAAATACGGATTGTCATACATAGACGTTGAACCGCCCCAAGTGAACCTCGATTGGTCGTCGGAAAAACCGTGGGAGCTATGGCACGACGTTGAACAAACTGTTGAGTCCATCGCCCAACAATTCCCAGGCGCTGTCAGCGATTATCGAAACTTTGCACGAACAATGATTCCTGTGGCTCGTCTCATTCTTAAGGCATCATCACAACCGCCGTCGCGCATGTCGCTCATCGGCACGGTCGCCAAGCAACGAGGCCGCGGTATGAGCAATCTTCTCAAAATGAGTCGCATGTCGGCAGCAGATGTCATGCGTCAGTTCTTCACCGAAGAAGCAATCATCGGGCCAGCAATGGTGGAGGGTCCTGTTGTGTGGGGCCTATCTCCAGAGACTCCAGGAACCGGACTTGCGGCCGCAGCGTTTGCGCTTCGTCATGTTGCCCGCGTTGGACGCCCTATTGGAGGAAGTGGTGCACTCCCCGAGGCCTTGAAGCAATCTTTCCTGCAATCAGGTGGCCTCTTGCGAACTGGAACAAAAGTTGTCGGAGTCGTATGTGAAGGCAACTCTGTACGTGCCGTGCAAACAAGTGATGGTGCCACCGTGACCGCACGAATCGTCGTTTCTGCATGTGATCCAAAGAGGACATTTGTTACGTGGCTGAAGAATCCACCAAGTCGCGCTACTGATCTCGTTGCTCGATGGGCAAACACCGATTCAGGCGAAGGATACGAATCAAAGATTGACGCAGTCACCACAGAAGCCCCATCAGTTCTTGGGCTTGCTCCCGTTGCGTCGACAATTGTTGTCAGCCCATCACTAGCTGAACTTCATCGTGGCGCACAATTGATGAAAGAGGGTCGCCTCATGCCGCGAATGGCGTATTTGGCGAACTCACCATCAATTGCCGATGCATCGCTTGCGCCGCAGGGACAACATGTCTTCAGTTTGGAAGCACTCTTCACCCCATACTCATTCACCGATGGTTGGTGTTCCAACACAGAACCTGAACGTTGGCTTCGACAGTTTACAACACTCACTCAGCCGACGTTCTTCGACTCCATCGTTGATTGGCGAGTCATGACACCAGCTGACTACGAAACAAAGTTTCATTTACCGAAAGGTCATGCCACTAGCTTCGCAGGCGGACCACTTGCAGCATTTCTTGGCACGCAACCAGAACTAACGAGATATCACACACCCATCAAGGGTCTGTACCTCACGGGAGCCGCCACATTTCCAGGCGCCGGGGTATGGGGTGCAAGTGGGCGAAATACCGCGCTCACGATTCTCAAAGAGATGAAGTAATTAAGCGTCCTTGACAAGATTGTCGCGCTTGACCACGGGATCTTTGTCGCTCCACGGAAAGTTGATCCACAAATCTGTGTGCTTCCATACGTAATCACACTGCACCACTGAATGAGGCTTTTCGTACAACACTGCCGAGCGAACTTCCTTCACTCGACCCTTGAAGAAATCCTGCACGATCTTCAGCGTGTGCCCGGTGTCTGCAACATCGTCAACGATAAGCACTCGTGCAAAACGAAGTTCCACAAGGTCTGGAACCGGTGGAAGAATCATTGGAACAGGAAGGCGCTCGTCAACTCCTGTGTAGAACTCAACATTCATGGTGTAGAGGTTCTTGACGGCCAGTGCGTATCCAAGTGCACCAGCAGCAAGAAGTCCACCACGGGCGATTGCGAGGATGATGTCTGGTTCGTACCCCGAATCGGCAACACTTGTGGCAAGTTCACGACTTGCATTTCCGAAGATGTCCCAGGTCATGATTTCGCGTTCGCTCACACCCCCAAACTAGTCCGACACCATCGCACTGTCCCATTTCAGACGTGAACGATTTGTCAAACTTTTATGCGTTGAACGTCGGAGGTCGCCCCTCTAGTCTCGCCCGACGCATCTCTCGAGCATCATCGGAGAAAGTCGCCATGATTTGCTGTCGATTCTCCAGATCGATAGCTGCTTGCAATCCTGGAATCTCTAAGGCCGACCACATTCCCTCTTTCGTAAGCGCAACGCCAATAGGAGTGTTCTGCATGATTTCTTCAGCCTTGGCGAATGCCGCGTCCATCAACACATCGTCCGGGAAAGATTCCACGACCAGCCCGATTCGCGCAGCTTCATCGGCGCTAATGAGGCGACCAGTCAGCATCAATTCTTGGGCCCGCGATGCTCCGATGAGTCGGGGCAACAACCAGCTTGTCCCAATGTCGCATGCCGACAAACCAATTCGAATGAAAGCCGCATTGAACTTTGCTGATTGAGCACACAAACGCACATCCGACCCCAGCACCAAAGCAAAGCCACCTCCCGATGCGGCCCCATTCACCGCTGCGATGACAGGCTGAGGAAGAGAACGCAATCGAGGAATCAGCGACGCAATGTGCTTCTGTACCGCGAGCCCTTTCTCCATCGCGCCATGCCATTCAAACCCTGGCGCATCCCCGTAACCACCCAAATCGAGTCCTGCGCAAAACCCACGGCCAGCGCCTGTCAAAACCACGACACGCACATCTCGATTCTTTCCAATGGCATCCAAAGCTTGATGCAGGCTTTCCACCATCTCGGCTGTCATCGCGTTCAATTTGTCCGGACGATTCAACGTCAGCAAGGCGATTCCGGGACGGGGTGTAGTGATCTCAACGACGGCCATGACATATCGTGCCACGACTACTGTTGATTCATCGCCACGAACGATGCCTCTCCCCTCTTGATCCACACGGCATCTGCTTTTCGTATTGGGTTGAATGACCCCACCATCAACATCTCAGATTGCGACATCTGGCGCGCGTCTATCACGGCACACGGCCCAGCGACACTTCACATCCACAACTGGCGATCTCCTACACCAACCGTGAGTACGTACGGCCCCGGAGCAGACTGGTTACGTACACACGCTTTGGAACTTCTCGGAACGCGCGATGTTGTTCCCTCAATTGACGCAGTGCATGCACCAGTAGCCGAAGCGCAAAAACGATTCGGCCAACTTCTCCTTGGTCGCAGCAACACCCCGTATCACGAGTTGTTGCACGCCGTACTCGCACAACGTGTCACAAGCATCGAAGCTATTCGCCAGTGGCACGACATTGTCCGAACATATGGAACCGCCGCGCCCGGACCCCACCCTTCCTTGATGTTGCCACCTACACCAGAAGTTCTTGCATCACTTCCGTATCACGAGTTTCACAAGTTTGGGGTGGAACGCAAACGAGCAGAATCTCTTATCTCGGTGGCAAAGCATTCTGATTTTCTTTCTCGAATCGTTGAAGACAATCTCTCGCCTAGTGCATCAACACAAAAACTTCAGTTGATTCCTGGTGTTGGCGTATGGACAGCGGCGGTGGCCGGTGGACTCGCGTTCGGAGATCCCGATGCACTTCTGGTAGGCGACTTTCACGTGAAGAACACCGTGGCATATGCACTCACCGGAAACATCCGGGGCACCGACGAAGAGATGGAGCAGACCCTTGCGCCGTATGCGGGACAACGCCACCGTGTGGTGCGTTGGTTGCAGTTAAGTGGCGTTAAAGCACCCGCTCGAGGCCCCCGCAGGCGTATTGTTTCCATTACCCATTTGTAGGGCCTTATGAACACTGCAACGTCGTCTCGTCTCTCTTCTCTTCGCTTCTCGTCGTTGGTTCCCCCATCGTCAGACCCCTGGGGACGGGCGGTGCGCCGAGGTGCCGTCGCCTATTTGTTGTCACGTCTCTTTTCAGTGATGGGCGCGGCCATTGCCGTTGCGGCACAGGCTGTCTGGGCGCGATGGAACGAAGAAGAACCCGTGAATGGGCTCACCGGTCTTGTTCAAGTCTTCGACAGTTGGGATGGCCACTGGTACCTCGATGTGGTGCGAGAGGGTTATCCACACCACATCATGCCGAACGTCACCTACTTCGTGTCTGATGCGCGTGCAGCATTCTTCCCTCTGTATCCACGCCTCGTTCACTATCTCGACAACATTGTCCCTGGTGGCCCCGTCAGCGTGGCGCTGCTCATCAACCTTTTGCTCGGCGCAGTGTTCATCTACCTTGTCGGAGTCTTGGGCCGAATGCTCTTTGACACAAAGACCGCCGAAAAGGCAATGATCATTGCCGCGATATTCCCAGGAAGTTTCGTGCTGAGTTGGGCCTACTCCGAAGCCTTGCTTCTCACGATTGCGGCACTATGTTTCATTGCGCTGACAAAGAGAATGTGGATGTGGGCCGGAATTCTCGCAGCGCTTGGCACCGCATGTCGCCCGAATGGAATCGCTTTAGTTGCTGCTTGTGGAATTGCATCTCTCATTGCAATCAAGAATGATCGCGAATGGAAATCCTTGATTGCTCCCATTTTGTCGCCACTTGGTTTTGTGGGCTTCATGGCATTCCTTATGCATCACACTGATGAAAACTGGGCATGGTTCCGAGTCCAGAGTCAAGCATGGAAAGAAGGAACCAGCTTCGGAGCAACTGCAGTCAGCAGAACCTTTGACTTCATCTTGAACCCAACGGGCTCTCCCACCAGCGTCCTCACTGCAGCATCAATGGCTGCGATGATTCTTGCCTTAATCGCATTATGGAAGCACAGAATTCCCGCAATGTACGGCGCCTACACAGCCGTTGTATTGGCGTTGATGCTGATTCCTGCAACGGTCACCGCACGACCACGATTCCTCTTCACAGCATTCCCACTGATCTTTCCTGTTGCTCGCGCACTACGCGACGATGATGACAAATGGTGGCCAATCGTTGCAGCAATCTTTGTCACCGGTCTCGTCACCGTGACAGGAATGTACGGCGTCAGGGCCGCCATCCCCTGACCTCTACAAAGGAAGTCGACGCCAAATAGGCAACGGCATGTTCTTCAAGATGAGGAACATCCAACGAAGTAGCCCAGGAGCCCATACAACTTTCTTGTCGCTTGCGATTCCCTTTTCAACAATCATCGCAACAGAATCTGCATCGGTGGAGAATGGCGCCTTCTTCATTCCTGCGGTCATCTTTGTAGTGACAAAGCCTGGGCGAACCACCAGGAGTGATGCACCTGTACCCGCCAGCTCATGATCGAGCGCTAGTGCAAAACCATCGATGCCAGCCTTTGTTGCGCCGTAAGCCGGATTGCCTTTTCGCACTCGTTCACCTGCAACCGATGACAACAAAACAATCTTTCCGTAGCCCTGCGCCTTCATCTGCGCAGATAACGAATACAACAATGTCATCGTTGCCGTGAAATTGACATTCGCCATCTCAACCAATGCTGAAGGTGTTGAGTAATAATCAACTCCTTCGTTCAACAAACCTTGAGCAACGATGGCGACATCGATGTCACCGATTTCTTCGGTAATTGTTGAGACAACATCAGCCATTGATGCGGCGTCTGCAGCATCAAAACGAACATGATGGAAATCAACTTCTGGAAAACGATCTGCCAATGGGTTCGTCACCGTTTCAGCAAGGTCAATGTTGCGACTCACCAAAACCACTCGAGAAACACCGGGCTTGACGACTCGACGCAAAATTGCTTGACCAATTTCGCTTGTACCACCAAACAGCACAATGTTCTGCGCTACTCCAACTCCGTTTTTCATGACACCCTCCTTGGGTCAACAAGACCTAGACGTCGCGCCAAGTCACTTCGCCACACAACCTGAGGATCCATCTCATTTCGAGTGGACATCCACTCATCGAAACGTGGATACCCGCGTCGAACAGCACTTGGTGCAACATGCGAGTCCTTCGCCAAATAATGACGACCGCCCGCATCAAGCACCATGCCATCTACCTCCGACAAGAGTTCCGGTAGCCCCGATAGACCCGCCGCCATGTCAAGGGTCAATGTCCAACCTTCAGTAGGAAACGACAAAGGCGCCAAATTCTGAGGGCCCATGCGTTTCAACACAGCAAGAAATGACGCAACTCCGGCAGACGAGAAACGCTCAATCACTCTCTGCAGCACGTCCGTGCGATCTAGCGGAACAATGAATTGATACTGCAGGAACCCTTGTGGCCCGTAAAGACGATTCCATTTGTTCACGCCGTCAAGAGGATGAAAGAACGCAGGAATCGACTCAATTCCAACATGTCGTTTCGATGGCGCTTTTCGAAACCAAGCCTCGTTAAACGCCTTGATGGTCCATTTGTTTAACAAGCCGTTCGGCACCCAACCCGGTGCTGACACCGTGAGCCTCGGGTCATATGCCAACGGGTCATCGCCCTTTACTTCGGAGGCCTCAGCATGATCACCGCGCGTGAGAACACCTCGACCCATCGATGCACCCGTTGCCAACAAGTCCACCCAACACACCGAATATCGATACGTTGCGTCATCGCCGTCACTAGACATTGTGGCGCACACTTCATCAAAATTTGCGAGACGCTCGGTTTCAACGCGAACGCGCGACGACTGTATGGGCAGCATGGCAACAGTTGCTCGCAAAATCACACCTGTGAGACCCATGCCTCCAACTGTTGCCCAGAACCAAGCCGGATTCGATGTGGGAGATAACTCAACAATCTCGCCACTCGCCAACATCACAGACATCGAACGAACGTGTTGGCCGAAACTTCCATCGAAGTGATGATTCTTTCCATGCACGTCTGAGGCGATTGCACCTCCCACCGTGACGAATCTGGTTCCGGGCGTCACAGGAATGAACCAACCGCGTGGAACACAGAGGCGCAAGATGGCATCAATGCTGACGCTTGATGCAACGTCCAACAATCCAGTGACCGGGTCTAGAACTGCATCAGCGCCCAATGGGTCGTGCTCGCTCGTGAGTTCAATAACGTGTCCACCAGCGTTCTGCGCTGCTGCTCCGTACGAGCGTCCGAGACCGCGAGGAATAACGCCGCGTTCAGAACTTTCAGCCACGACAGAACGAATTGAGTCTGGGTCAGTTGTTTTCACAACATCAGCAACAGTCCAAGCTGTTCGACCCCATCCTGACAGGCGTTCACGTGGCATTAAACGATTCTAGCCCTCGTCAGAAATGGGATGCCTGCTACTTCTAGGCAAATTACGCGACGTAGACCGCAAGGGCATAGACGATCACCCAGGCAAAACCATATAACTGAATGGAACGATCTCTCAGAAATACTTCTTCCGGCGCGCCGCCTCCACCGTTTTCCAGCACCATGAGATACCGCAAGAGTGCTAGCACCATCGGCACGATCGACAATGCATGGAACGGCAATACCTCTTCCGCATTCGAGGCATTCTCAAATGCCCACATGCAATATGTAACAACGGTGGCCGTACAAGACACCACGAGAAGTTGACGCAAGTACGACACCGAGTAGTCGCGCAACGATGCGCGAGTCGACCCAGCGTTCTCCCCCATCTCCACTAATTCAGCAAAGCGCTTACCGGTGACGATGAAGAATGAACCAAATGTGGTGCAAAGGACGAACCAATTTGACATCGGAGTTTCGGTTCCCGCCGCACCTGACATTGCACGAAGCACAAATCCGCTGGCAACGATAGCCAAATCAAGAAGCGCGACATGTTTCAACCATGAGCTATAGGAGATTGTCAATACCGCATACAGAGCAACAATGGCTCCAGCTTCAAGCCGAACAACTCCAGCCACGACAGGCCCACCTATGAGCAGAAGCGTTCCAATGACTTTTGCAAGTGTGAGTGGGATTGCCCCACTCGCAATTGGTCGGAACTTCTTCTTGGGATGGAGCTTGTCTTGCTCGACATCTTTGATGTCGTTCCAGTAATAGGTGCCGCTTGCGGTGAGACAGAACGCGACGAACACCACCATGGTCTTCCAGAGAGGCTCCCACTCGTTGAGAACTCCCAACGCGCCAGGCGCTGCGAAGACCAGCGCATTCTTCATCCACTGATGTGGGCGCGCTTCTTTCAGGATGGGCTTAATCACACAGGCTCCTTGGACAGTTCAACATGCTTCACCAAGCAACCTTGTTTCGCTGCTTCCAAAAGCGCATCATCGCCGCGCGAGTCACCGTACGCATACTCCAATGCATCAAGAGGGATGCCGGCCGAGTTCATCCACTCGTGAATTCGACGAACTTTTTCAGTGCCGCGACAATTACTGCCGAGAAGTTTCCCAGTAAACAGACCTTGCGATTCTTCAAGTCGCGTGCAGAGGACAGCATCAACTTCGCACAAATCTCCGAAGGGCTGTAGATATGGCTCCAACGAAGCAGACACCAAAACCACCACATGACCCTGTTCCTGATGCCACCTCATTCGTTCGGCCACATCGCTACGCATCCACGAGGAGACGACGTTGGATGCGAACTGAATACCGATTTCATTCACGTCATCAACATTTCGCCCAGAAAAAATCTTTTCTACAAAATGAGCCTTAATGACATCTCGATCACGACGGAAAACCAAACCGACGAGAAACATGGGTCGCGACAGGCACGACGAAACAAAACGAACGGGGCCAGCCACTTTCTGCATGAACGGGACGACACAATCACGAACCGTCAGAGTGTTATCCACATCAAATGCTGCGACGACGACGTCCATTTCTTCAGGCTACTTCTGCTCGTTCACAGAAGAGAGGATTGGCGTCATGTCGTCAAAGTAGGACGGCCACGATTTAGTGACAACATCTGCGTCATCCACAACTACTTCAACACCGCACAGTGCATATAACGACAAAGCCATCGCAAGCCGATGATCGTGGTGTGTCTTCACTACCGATGACCGAAACATAGATGTGCCCCGAATGGATAAACCATCTGCATCCACCACAACTGAGGCACCACACTTCGCCATCTCTGTCGCAAGATCACCGAGACGATCGCTCTCCTTATTGCGAATAAAGCCAACTCCAGTGATGCAACTCTCTCCTTCAACCGCAGACAATGCGACAGCAACCGCGGGCACCAAATCTGAGCAGTCAGTCATTGACACATTGATGGCTCGCAACTCTGAGTCGACAGATCTCTCCACAACAATGTCTTCTCCCATCACCGATACAGAACATCCAAGGGATCGAAGAATCTCAAGAACCGCGGCATCTCCTTGAAGAATTCCTTTCGCCAAGCCTGGGATGCGAACGGAACATGGCGTCAACACCGGCGCCATCAACGGGAATGCCGCAGAGGAAAAATCTGGCTCCACCCGATAGTCCTGCGGAACATATGAGCCTTCGGGAACCCGTACTTCTTGCTCTGAAACATCCACCACAACACCAAATGAACGCATGACCTCGGCAGTCATCTCTACATACGAGCGAGAGACCAACTCATCAACAATGTTCAGCGTGAGACCGCCCTGCAAAATTGGAGCAATCAACATCAATGCAGAGATGAACTGACTAGACACATCTCCCTTAATGGAAACGGAACCGCCACGTAGCTGCCCGCGAGACACCGCAACCGGAAGATGGTCACGTTCACCTAACCATTCCACGTGCGCACCCAATTCAATGAGAGCTTGATGCAGATCCCCCATCGGACGTCCTCTAAGTGGTTCATCTCCATCAATGACGGTTGTCGTACCGAGAAGCGCAGCAACTGCAGTGAGAAACCGCGATGATGTTCCCGCCAGCTTTGCATCAACAATCCCTGGCAATGACGGACGCGCATCTCCACGCACCACTAACACATCACCGTCTCGCGAGATTCGTTGTGTTGCACTTAATGCATCAACAATGACTGTGGTGTCGTCGCCATCTGGCACGCCAGTAAGGCGTGATTCACCTTGCGCCAACAGAGCACACACCAGAGCCCGATTCGCCACACTCTTCGACCCAGGAACGTTGACAACGACCGAACCAGACAATGCTGCAGAGGAGACGCGGCGCGACGCACCCATCACTAATACTCCTCGCAACTTTCCGAACTAACGGACTGCGTGAGTGCTCGGACTTCTTCTAGCGTTAACGAGCGCCAACGACCAGGTGGCAAACGAGTGTCTCTTAGCGGACCGATACGAGTACGAGCGAGTCGAATCACGGGATATCCGACTGCTTCACACATTCGACGAACTTGTCGGTTTCTGCCCTCGTGAATGACGATTCGCAAGACACCAGATTCAGGCTGCCCCACTTCGGCAGGCGCAGTCATTCCGTCTTCAAGCATCACACCATCACGTAACTCACGCAATGCACCCGCAGATACACCCGACGGACCACATTCAACTTCAGCGATGTATTCCTTTTCAACACCACGACTTGGATGCGTGAGATGTTGAGCGAGTTGACCGTCGTTCGTGATGATCAACAGCCCCGTTGTGTCCCTATCGAGCCGACCAACCGGAAAAACGCGAGGTTCCTCTGGCACTAGTCCGAGAACTGTGTCGCGACCGTGTTCATCGGAAGCTGTCGTAATCACCCCTTCAGGCTTGTTCAACAAGTAATACACCAAACCAGGAAGCACCCCAACAGGTGCTCCATCGACACGAATGTCATCAACCAGGACATTCACTCGCCGCCCCAACACGGCGACATCACCATTCACCGTGACTCGCCCATCGCTAATGAGGTCTTCGCACACTCGACGTGAACCAAAACCAACACGCGCCAATACTTTTTGCAGTCGATCACCTTCGTCTGCAGCATTTTTCGCACGTTCAGCCAACTGCTCCCACAATGGTGGCTCTGGTACCGCGCCTCCCGGCGGGGTGTTTCGTGGCATTACTGCGCCTCTTGCTCTTCGGGAGTGTCTGCGTTTGCAGCAGCCGGGTCGGCCTCAATGCGCAAGGTTTTCTCTAACGCCTCCACAAGAGATGCGTCAGGAACAAACGATGCAATCGGCGGCATGTCGGCGAGCGACGCAAGCCCCAACTTCTCTAAGAACAACTGAGTCGTACCCCACAAGGTTGCTTGGCCAGGACCATTGTCACGTGCAACGGGTGCGATGTAACCGCGACCATGCAACGTGCGCATGACCGCATCTGGATCAACACCGCGAATCGATGCAATCTGCAGACGAGAGATGGGTTGCTTGTACGCAATGATGGCGAGAGTTTCCAGTGCGGCGCCCGACAATCGAGCACGCTGACCATCAAGAATGAATCGCTCTACATATGGCGCTACATCAGGATGAGTTTGGAAGCGCCAACCACCAGCAATCTTTGCGATTTGAAACCCATGCCCTGCCGCTTCGTACGTTTCTGCCAAACGTACACACACTTCTTCGATGCTCGCGCTTGGCATCTCAACAAGTTGAGCGATGAGGTCTGTCGGGACAGGTTCTTGAGCAACCAACAAGATGGCTTCTACTGCACGCACAACTTCTGCGGTTACTTCAACACTCATTCTTAACCCTCGTAGGTATCAATCTCTAACGGGCCGGAATGCCCTGGCCCAATTCCCGTCCATTGAACAGTGATGTCACCGAATCGATCTGCTTGATCAATTTCTATCCATCCCTGCTTGTACATCTCCAGCAACGCCAAAAATCGAACAACCACTTCAAGGCGTTCAACGAGACCTTTGGTGATGGAACGAAATGAACTACTGCCCATACGCGGCAGTTCATCCATTAATTCTTCGACAGCTTCGGCAACGGTGAAACGAATTGGCGAAACGTGGAAGAGATTCAATTCATGGCGAGGCCGTGGAGTAATCGCACGAATGAATCCGTTCTGAAGCTTGTCGAGCGTGATGCCTTCCAACAAATCAGGCGTGACGTCGGAGAAACGCTCGTCAGTACCCACGTGGCGGGCATACACACGGTCTGCGTCATCAACGAATGTGGCCAAGATCTTTGCGACGTCTTTGAACGTCTTGCATTCCAGCAGTCGCGCCAACAACAAGTCGCGCTCTTCCCAGAGAGCAAGTTCTTCATCGAGGTCAACGTTTTCTTTCCCAGGCAGAAGTCGTCGGGCCTTCAGTTCAATCAATGTGGCTGCGATGAGGAGAAACTCAGTGGCGATTTCCAGGTCGAGCTCTTGCATCTTTGCAAGCCCGGAAAGATAGGCATCAACGATGGTGGACAGCGAAATCTCATGAATATCCACCTCCTCTCGCATGATGAGGTGCAACAAGAGGTCAAACGGGCCTTCAAAGACCGGAGTTGCCACTTCAATTGCCACGGGGTCAATGGTAGTTCCCGCCCTTATAGGGGTTGCTATTAATCATGACGAAAACGACCAAAAGAAGTAGCGTTTCAGCGTGACTCGTGTCCTTTCTTGCATCCAACCCACCGGTTCAGTCCATCTCGGCAACCATTTAGGGGCACTCGTTAATTGGGTGTCAGGTCAGCACGACGGAAACGTCTTTCACGGAATTGTTGATCTCCATGCCCTCACGGTCACCGACACCCCTGGCGTCATCGGTCAGCAGACCCTCGATCTTGCCGCCATGTTGTTTGCCGTGGGGCTCGACCCCAATGTGGCAACCGTATTTGTGCAAAGCCACATTCATGAACATTCTGAACTTTCATGGATTATGGAATGCACCGTGTCGTATGGCGAACTCAGTCGAATGACGCAATTCAAAGACAAGTCCGCCAAGCGTGAGGGTGACTTCATTTCGGCTGGACTCTTCACCTATCCAGCACTCCAAGCAGCCGACATTTTGTTGTATGACGCAGATGAAGTTCCCGTTGGTGAAGATCAGCGTCAACATATTGAGATCACACGTGACATCGCGATTCGCTTCAATCATCGATTTGGTGACACCTTTGTATTACCAAAGGCAACTCATCCAAAAGCCGGAGCGCGAGTCATGGACTTGCAAGACCCAACGTCAAAGATGTCCAAATCGGCAAGTACAGACAATGGCATCATCTATCTTCTCGACGACAACGCCACCATTGAAAAAAAATTCAAGCGCGCAGTCACTGACTCTGATGGAGTCGTTGCATACGACCGGGAAAACAAGCCTGGCGTCAGCAATCTCCTCGACATCCTCTCAGCGGCTACTGGCGACAGTGTCGAGTCTCTCGCCACCAGCTACACCCAATACGGACCACTGAAGAAAGACGCTGGAGACGCTGTCATTGCCCTAGTAGAACCAATTCGAACTCGCTACCACGAGCTCATGGCAGACCCGTCCGAGCTCAGCAGATTGCTGATGATTGGCAACGACCGTGCTCGCAATGTCGCGGCCGCAACGTTAAGCCGAGCCCACAAAGCAATCGGCCTTCTCCCCCGCGTGTAACTACACGTTGTCGGCGCGACGAAGCGCCACAACGACTGAATCCTCATTGTTGCCCTGCAACACTTCAAGAGTGCGTGGCGAAGAAATATCTGCCAGCAATCGCAGTCCGATCTCCTCGTGATTGAGATACGTGCGAAACGCAGACGTTCGCCCACCTAATATCGTCGCGGCTATTCGACCCCACCAGCCAAGCGTTGATTCACACTTACCAACGTCGTGCAGGAGTGCGGCCGCACTCTCCTCACGCGATGCAGATGGCACCAGTGCGTTAAATCGATGCAGTACATCCAGCGAATGGCGTTGGTCGCGGTTCTGCATTCGTAACCACAGCTGGAATTCGTTGGGCAACAAAATTGACTGGGCCAAGGACACACCAGAAGATTCCACCGCATGGTTTCGAAAAGACGTCAAAGCGCGTTTAGCAAGATGCAACATCTTCTACCCCTTTGCCCGCGGATGTGCATCTCGATATACATTCAATAATCGCTCTTGCGACACCTTCGTATAGATCTGAGTTGTAGAAATTGTGGCGTGACCCAACATCTCTTGCACGATGCGCAGGTCGGCACCATGTTCCAGCATGTGGGTTGCACACGAGTGTCTCAACACGTGTGGCGACAGTTCGCGAGTGATTCCGGCATTCACACCCGCTTCTCTCACAATCGACCATGCCTTCTGGCGATTTAATCGACGGCCACGATTGGTGAGGAAAATCGCATCTCTGTCCGATGACTTCGCCCAAACATCAGGAACAAGCATGTCTCTCCCCTGTTGCGACAAATACTCTCCGAGGTGTTTCTCTGCGGTTCGACCAAACGGCACAATTCTCTCTTTCGAACCCTTGCCGAAAAGGCGCACCACCCGCGAGGACATATCAAGATCACTGAGATTCACATCACATGCTTCTGAAATTCGACAGCCCGTTGCATACAGGAATTCCAACAAGGCCTTGTCTCGCAGAGCGACGGAATCTGCGCCAGTCACCGTGGACAAGAGAGAGTCCACTTCTTCAAGGGAGAGCGGCTTTGGAACACCAGTTGGCACACGAACACCTTCAACCCGAGCAGCAGGATTATCTGGTCTCACATTCTCTGCAACCAAGTGCGTGTGCAACATTCGCACGGCGGCCAATCGTCTCGCAATGCTTGCCACTGCATCCCCACGCGATTGCAGATGCCTAACAAAAGCTTCAACGTCTTCTTCACTACACGCTGCGACATCAGATTTTCTCTTCGATAAGAACTCTTCGTACCGAAACAAGTCACGACGGTACGACGACACGGTGTTAGCGGCACGCCCACGCTCCACTGTCATCCACAACAGAAATGATTCTGCTTCGGGAGAAAGTGAGATGTCAGCCATGTCCTCCGTCAGCGTACGAGATGGGGATACCGACGAGCGGCCAACATCAACCCATATGCGCTTTTCGCATCTGTGATCTCGCCCGTCTCAATCATTTCCAACGCACGAGAGAAGGACACTTTCTCAACAAACATCGTGTCTTCTTCGGGTCCGTGTGGCTCAGCGTCACCAGCAACAAGTCCCGTTGCGAGATACACCTCCACCGATGAATCAGTCACACCGGGAGACGACAGGCATGTTCCGAGAAGTTCAATAGATGACGCCGAGTACCCAGTTTCTTCTTTCAACTCTCGCACTGCGGTGGTGGCGGGATCCTCCCCATCTACATCTCGCATCCCAGCGGGAATCTCTCTCACGAATGAATCCAATGTGGCGCGGTATTGGTGCACGAAAATCACCTCACCATCATCGGTGACCGCCACCATTCCCACTGCACCAGGCGTGCTTACAAATGTTCGCTCGAAATCGTCACCGGCAGGAGAGGTCACTCGACGCTTGATGAGTCGAAACATTGCCCATGAATGAACAACGTCATCCGCACGGGCCCGAAACCCATGTGCACCGGTCATGTCACGCGGACTGCGTGACAGATTGACCCTCGCGCGCAAGACGGACCTCGCGGTGTGCAAGCGATGCGGCAATCAATTCACGGAACAGAGGATGTGGACGGTCTGGGCGACTCTTGAACTCAGGGTGAGCCTGTGTTGCCACCCAATATGGATGGTCTTTCAATTCAATGAATTCAACCAATCTCTTGTCTGGAGAAGTGCCACTGATGACGAATCCTGAATCCTCGAAACGGGCGCGGTAGTTGTTGTTGAACTCCCAACGATGGCGATGACGCTCGCTGACGACTGATTCGCCGTAAGCGTTTGCCACCTTGGTACCAGGCTCGAGAACCGCCAAATAGGCACCAAGTCGCATTGTTCCGCCCTTATCGGTGACATCACGCTGGTCATTCATAATGTCAATCACTGGATGCGTTGATGCTGGATCAAACTCAGTGCTGTTTGCATCTGCAAGCCCAAGCACGTGGCGCGCATATTCAATCGTCATGACTTGCATTCCAAGACACAGACCAAGACACGGCACCATGTTCTCTCGCGAATACGCAGCAGCGGCAATCTTGCCCTCGATACCTCGTTGACCGAAACCACCAGGAATCACCATTCCGTCTAAACCGTCGAGACGACCTCCAGCCAGAAGTCCTTCAACATCTTCGGCTTGAATCCAATCAATCTCAACTTTGGCACCATGATGGAACCCCGCGTGCTTCAAACTCTCCACAACAGAGAGATAAGCGTCTTGCAGTTCTACGTACTTACCAATGAGACCAATGCGGACCGGCTTCACGGCGGCATCAACACGATTAACCAATGTTTCCCATTGCGACAAATCTGCTTCGCCATCAATTCGCAACACATCACATGCAACGGTGTCCAAACCTTCTTCATGCAAGATGAGTGGAAGTTCGTAAATGTTGCGAGCGTCAGCTGCATTGATGACAGCGTTTGAATCAACGTCGCACATGTGCGAAATTTTGCGCTTCAACCCAGTGCTGAGCGGCTCTTCGCTTCGGCACACAATGATGTCTGGCTGAATACCACGTGAGCGCAATTCCGTGACGCTGTGCTGGGTTGGCTTGGTCTTCTGTTCGCCACTTGGCCCAATAAATGGCACCAGGGTGACGTGGATGTAGCAGACGTTGTCGCGGCCGGCTTCGTTGCGGAACTGACGAATCGCCTCCAGGAAAGGCAAAATCTCAATGTCACCAACGGTTCCACCAACTTCGGTGATGACCACGTCGGTGTCTTCGGTGGCAATACGACGAATGCGACGTTTGATTTCATCGGTGATATGTGGAATCACCTGAACGGTTTTGCCGAGGTAGTCGCCACGACGTTCAGCAGCAAGAACAGCTTGATAAATCGAACCTGTTGTCGCATTTGATGAACGCGTGAGATTCTCATCGATGAAACGCTCGTAGTGGCCAAGGTCGAGGTCAGTTTCGCCGCCGTCGTCGGTGACAAACACTTCGCCGTGTTCAAACGGATTCATTGTTCCTGGGTCGACGTTGATGTACGGATCAAGTTTTTGCATGGTGACGCGAAGACCACGCATTTTGAGAAGTCGACCAAGCGACGATGCGGTGAGTCCCTTACCGAGGGAACTTGCAACGCCACCCGTCACGAAAATGTGCTTTGGCATTGCTTCTCCCGCCAACTCGAACTGCTAACGGGATTTCATCATAACCGAACTCGTGGGTTGGCCATGCAACGGCTAGGCGCTCGCCTTGCCTCTTTTCTTGCCACTTGGAACATCTGACCCCAAGTTCTTCAACAAATCTTCCGCATGAGCCATGGCTGAGTCATCTGCCACTCCTCCCGACAGCATGCGAGCAATCTCTGCGACGCGCTGGGTTGGAGAAACCGCTGATGCCGACCCAAAGGTCTTTCCCGACTTCACGGCCTTTGATACAGAAATCTGATGGTGTGCACTTGCTGCCACTTGTGCAAGGTGTGTCACCGCAAACACCTGATGATGACGTCCAAGCTCTCTCAACGATGACGCCACAGCGACAGCGGCTGCACCGCCAATGCCGGCATCAACTTCGTCGAAGACCATGGTGGCGGGTTCACTCGTGAGAACAAGACGTAGCGCCAACATGACTCGCGCCAATTCACCACCACTTGCCACCTTGGTGAGGGGCTGTGGGGCGCTTCCAGGGTTTGCGGCCAGCAAGAACACCACAGATTCGCCAGATGGGTCAGATTCGCCGTCGCCCACCGACACCCGGACCTCAGCATGAGGCAAAGCCAGCGTTCGAAGCCGTTTCTCCACGTTGGTGGCGAGCTGAGACGCCACGGATCTGCGGGCATCTCCAACACGAATCTGGGCCGCACGTAGCTTTTTCAACGCCGCAGACTTCTCGGACTCCAACTGAGCTACCCGTTCTGCATAACCAGTCAGTTCGTTCAACCGAACTCGCGTCTCGGCACCAAAGGACTGGACATCTGCGAGTGTGTCGCCGTACTTGCGCATGAGATCACGCAGCAACTGACGGCGAACAAGAATCTCTTCCAGACTTGGAGGATTCTCTTCAACGCTTTCCGCCGCAGCACGAACCGCATGTGCAACATCGTCTGCCTCTGCGAGGAGCGACTGCAATCTGTTCTGGAGGTCGCCTAACGA
>Ga0172373_10004252_pt1 | contig 20301 bp, 13 predicted proteins | sample Lak10m_2_FD_114546 | JGI IMG/M metagenome (GOLD analysis project Ga0172373, IMG submission 114546) | Freshwater microbial communities from Kabuno Bay, South-Kivu, Congo - kab_092012_10m | ecosystem: Environmental > Aquatic > Freshwater > Lake | place: Democratic Republic of the Congo...
CTCTGCCGTTGGCAAAAACAGGCTGATTTTTTGTCAGTTTTTGCGTTTTTGAAGGCGCATAGCCGGAGCTACGTAACTGAAAAAAGGTGAAAAATGGCGAAAAATGAGCCGTTTTTGACTCGGCGAGAGAATCCTGAACAAGCTCTAAGACTTGAGCGAGTCCTGTCAATTTCCGAGCTTCTTCTTTAAATACCAAACAATGATGCCGCAATAAGGTTTGAATTTACCGTCAGAGTCTTTTTGTGTCCACAGTTGATACCTCTCTCTCAAATCGGATTCCGACCACTAATTTTTTTTTCCCCAGAGCAACTCTTACGCCTTCGAGTGCTTCACGGCGATTTGCTTTGAGCAAGGGATTATTCAAATTTAGTAAATGATTAAGCTCTCGCTCCCATAATGGATTTGATGACCTGATTTCACCTGACTGACTGGTGTAACTAATACTATTTTGCACCTGGATACTGAAGAGAGGTAAAGAGAGATCAGATGAGGCTTGCGATTTATCACAATGCGCTTCACCATTTATGTTGCCAGGACAACAAACCACCATGTTTGAATAATCCAGTTTCCTGTTTTGATTATTTGCCCTCGACTCAAGATGTGCGATTTTGGAAAACTCATTTTCACCAGGATCTGGGAGTTACACCTAATATGGCCTGAATTATTGTAGATGCATCGAGTCCATAGGCGTCTATATTTCTGGCAGAATAACCCTCTTCACTGGTATAACCCAGTTTGATTATCCTGTTATTACCATTTGATATAACACCAGTCATGACCATAGGTGCGTGAGAAGTGATAATAAACTGGACGCCAGGGAAACCCCGCTGAAGCCCCTTCATAACTGATGACTGAAGTGCAGGGTGCAGATGAAGATCAATCTCGTCTATCAATACAGTGCCTTCCGTCATGGCGCAAGCATTAATTCCGTAGATTCCCTTGTTCAATAGCATGCAGCGAAAGGAGATATCTATAACAATACTGACAAGTCTTCTATAGCCATCTGACAGATTATCTGAATCCACCGATCTCCCATCCGTCAGGTGATAATAGACTTTTCTTTGTATCGGTCGTATATCAATATCTGTTACAATATTACAACCTTCGGGCCCTAGTGCTGATTTGAGAGCATTTACTACCCCACTAATTTCTGTTTCTCCGGTTCTGGCTTCACGGAGTGCAAGGAGACGTAATGTCCAGTATTTCATAAATCCATCTCCTTGAAAACACTCGAAATATCCAAAGGACGGTTTATGTTCATATTTTTTGAATAAATGGCTACCGATCCTGCGTGGCTTGTGAATATCCGCCGTCGAAAAACTGGTAATAAGAGGTAGGGCCTTCACCTGTTTGCCATCCAGAAAGAGGTCTTTATACAAACTGGCACCCACTAGTTTCAAATCCCTGAGCGGCCCGGTGAGCGTCCTGCCTTTGGGTGAGTTGAGTACCAACTTTCCTGTTTTTTCCAGCCATTGAAATTCCACACAAACAGGCTTTTCGTTTGCAAGACCATTTTCTGCACTGACAACCCTGAAGTCTTCCTTGTTAAGCCCGGCAAACCGGGTATTATCGTCACTGAAACCAGTAAAAAAGGAACCCAGAGCAGCACTTAATGCACGAATAATCGTAGTTTTCCCACTCGCATTATCTCCTACAAGGAGATTCACTTTTTCTGAAAAATCGAGTTTGATTTTTTCAAAACAACGGAAATTATTTAATGTGATACTTTTCATGCTTGTAGTTTCATGAATTCAGTTTTGGGAAGAGTATTCTTTTCATGAAGAATACCCCCAACAAAGGTATAAAAATACAACATTTTTCACAAACACAACGACATTATACCACTTCCAACACGGCGAAAATCATATTTGCGATGCGCTCGTCGTGCGTGGGTTTCATTGTCCTGATTGATTGTCACTCTGGCGAAGATACAAACTCATCAAAAAAAATGTCCACATAATTGCGCGGTATCTTCTCCTGCTCAAGTCGCCAGTTGTTTGTTTTCAGCAGTTCATACAAAGCCAGCTCCTCTTCAGTGAGGTTCGGCAGTATCATATTGCCGGATACAGCGCCCTCATCATCCTCAAAAAAACGGTCAAAGGTGGATTTGTCCATCAAAACGCTTCTGGTATGCGGGAAGTAACCCCTGAGCCTCGACAGTATCTCAAATCCGTGTACATCCAGATCACCCCAGTATAATATCTCTGTTTCAGTTAGCCAGGAGGTATTTCTCAGGTTCAACACCGCATTTCCCTGGCCAAATACAGCTATCGTGCCGCGCATTTGCGGCAGGGTCAGGGTGGTAAGCGTTGTCTTGTTCTCAACAATCAGTACGCTCTTCAGCGGTAGATTCAGCGTTTCGAACAGACTGACAGGTATGGCCAGGTCATCTATACCCGAGAAGAACTGACGGGCCAGTGATTTGTCAAGCACCTTGAAACGAATCTGTGGCTCCCGGTATTTCAGGTTAAATCGTTTCTCAAAATGATTCTCGCCGGAATTGATGTACTCCGGAATGACAACATCAAGCAGTTCTCTGAGAACTCCCTGATGCTGCTCAATAAATTTGGTATGAACGGCAACAGGCAACGCTCTGATATACAGCTCAGGCTTCGGATTATCCTGAAAATAGCGACAAACCTTCAGAAGACTGTCCCATTTCCCGTGGTTATCAACAACTTTGCCCGGATTTTTTGCGATCCAGTCTCTGAGCGCAGGAAAAGATTCTGTGATCATGCTGACATCCATTTTGAATAGTTCAATCTCCTTTTCTTTGCCCAGAAAACGGAGGAAATCGCTCTCTGTCTCAAAACAGATTAGCCTGGGCAGATCCTGCACTCCGAGGTATCCGGTTTTTACCCGCTGAAACTCAAGTGTATAGCCAAAGCCTTTTTTCTCTTTGGAATGGCTGATTATTGAATCTATTTCCTTCTGAAAATCGGGCCAGGATGCGCGGCTGTATGATTTGTCTCCCGCGATAACCAGCCTTGAAAATGGAATATCCTCAACCAGTTCCCGAAGGAAGGTTTTGTACTTGTTTTCGGCTTTCTTCTTTATCTCGTCGGGCGTAATCATTGGTTAAGGTAGTTCGCTTTTTGTTCTTTGAATTGTTCGATAGGCATATCATACAGCCATGAGTGACGTTCTTCCTTCCGCTCTACAAAATGGACAAATGAAATGTCGTTCTCCACTATATGTATATTGTCGCTGGGTGTCACTACAAGCAGTTGGAGGTGTAACTGTTTGCAAAGCGTGACGAGATATCTGGCTTTATCTTCATCCTGCGCCTTGAAGGCCTCGTCTATGGCAATGAACCTGAACGAGTTGGTGTTCAGCCCCTCTTTGGTCAGTCCGAACTGATATGCTATGGCCGAGCCGAGAATGGTGTAGGTGAGCTGGGCCTTTTCACCACCCGAAAGCTGCCCCATACTCTCGTAAGTTTTGAATTTAGCCCCGGTTTCCCTGTAAAACTCCTCCGCTTTGTACCCGAGCCATCCGCGCACATCCATCACTTTTTTACGCCATTCATACACGTCGAGTTTTGCTATAAGCGGTTCTATGTGGTTGTAAAAATGGTTCCTGCGCCCGTCAACCGTAGAGTCCACCTCTCTTGCATTGGGCACAACGGAATCCAGCATCCTCCTGAACTCCTTTATATCCTCGCTGCTTCTGGCAGTAGTGGCAAGTTGAATATAAGTTCCGGGGGTGCTTTTAAAGTCTATTTCCCTGAGTGAATTATTGAGGTTTCGTATATTTTCCTCGATTGAATCAAGCCAGGTTTTGAAGAACATTTTGAAGCTGAATGCCTTGTTGGATATGGTATCGTGCAGGTAATCGTTAAACTTCTTTTCATATTTCGGGAGATTGTCCTTCTCCAGTCGCTGCAACATCTTCTGGTACTCACCGATCAGCTCCAGTTCACCGGGATCGGGCAGGCTGTGTACATCGGAACGCCAGTCCCTGAATTTCCGGGTAATTTCTTCCCCCGGATTTTTGAAGGCTCCTATTCTTACCACGACGTCCTTTTCCAGACTTTGTCGTTGTTTTTCCTGCGACGCCATCGCTGCGTCAATTTCCTGGTCAAAATTTCTGTGGATCGTTTCTATAGTCCCGTAAGTGACAGACTGCAGTTCCGGATATTGTGCCTCGAATATCGCGATATCGGTGCTGACCAACTCCCCTGGTTCTGACCGTTTCATGGCTATATCCCCTGTAATTTGCCGAAGTCGCTCTTCTGTCTGGTACAATTTCCTGTTTTTGTCGGGTATGTCAGTGGTTTCAATCTGCCGGATGTCGGCCTGCACCCTGTCGAGTTGCCGCTGCAGTTGCTTCACCTTGTCGCTGGTTTTCTCCAGGTCTTCCTTGAGCCTGGTTTTTTCCTGTACCTGTGTGGCATAGGTTTGCCAGTCAATATCCTCGTATTTCTCAAATCTGGAGAAAAGTTCGTGGCATTTTTCCCTGAATTCCTCCAGCGAATCCAGTTTCTTCCCGGAAGCCGTGATTTCTTTCCCGGTGGCAGTCTGCCGGTTCTGCAGGTCGTAATATTCTTTTTTGAGAGCGGCTATTTTTTCGCGGTTATCCCAGCCCAGCACGTGATTTTCTTTCCGGGATACATGTGGCCGGTCGTCTTTTTCGTGTCGTCCCTTTTTGAACTTGATCAGTCCGCTCCTGGTCAGCGCCATTTCGGTGTACAGATCGAATTCAGACAGATTGTCCACACAATCGAAATTAAACTGATTCCGAAGTTGTTCTTCAATCCACTTTCGATACGGCGTTCCCGGTTTTATTTCGAGTTTTTCGGGAAGTGATTTGTCTGAATCTGTACCGGTTCTGAAATTCTTGAGGTCGTCCTGATCTTCGTATTTGTCGTATCGCACGCGCCCGCGAAGGTCATTGTTATTCACGTACTGATTAACTTTGGAATAGTACTTTGCGGGTACAACAAGCCGCAGGGCGAAGTTGTGAAGCACCTTTTCTATGGCTGACTCCCACTCTTTTTCATCTTCTCTCACCCTGATCAGTTCACCGACGAAAGGAATTTCTTCTTTTTGCGCACCGAGAATTCCGAGCAGTTCATCTCTTATATCGGCTTCGCGACCGGCGATATTGTTTTTGTTTTTCTGAAGCGTTTCAATGGTAGTTCCGGTTTCCTCCAGTTTTGTCTTTATTCTGTCGCGGTCACTTTTTAAAGTATATATCCTGTCGTTTTCCTCCTCTATTCTCCGGCTCGTTTCCTGTTTCAACGATTTGGCCTTGTCCCTGTTTTCAAGGAATGTTTCCTCGCTTGGTCCGGTTTTCAGCTCAACAGCTTTTGCAATTTTGTCATAGGCATCGAGTTTCTGTTTCCTGCTTTCGCGGATTTTTTCCAGCCGGCTTATATCTCTTGAAAGATCGTTAATCTGATTGCCCACTTCATCTGATTTGATTTTGTAGGTGAGGTCTGCCTCTTCGGCGCGTTTTTCTGTTTTCAGATCATTCAGGCTTTCTATTTCACTTTTCAGCAGTTCAATCTGTCCTTCGCATTTTCCGGCTTCTTTCTCGCCGGTTTCTACAGTCTTTCTGGCAAACCAGTATCTGGCTATACGCTTTGTGTGATCCAGTTTTTTAAGATTACTCCTGATTTCTTCCAGTTTTTGGGCAATATCATTGACAGGCCGAAGTTGATTTATCTGTTCTCTGGCTTTTTCGATATTTGTTTTTGCTTCCGTGAGGGTGGTAAAGCTTTCTTTGAGTTGTTTGAATTCCTCTTCGGCCTGCAGTTCTTCCAGCATATTTGTCCGGATGAACTCGTCGAGATCTTCCAGAACTTTCACACCAACGATCTGATTGAACAGGGAGAGTGCCTTTGCCGAGCGCATGCCGAACAGACTGGCCATCCGCTCGGCGTAGTCGCCGGGGCCATCCGGAAACTCTGTTTTTCGTTTCAGGCTGTTGGCGTTATAGTTCTTTTCGAGGATCTTTTTCCAGTTTCCCTTTGCGTCAAAGTTGCTGAAATCCCGTTCTATGGTGAGCGGGACATGGGCTATCCCGAGTTGCTTTTTCAGTTCGCCGTTTGAAAACCAGCGCACCTGAAACAGCGTAACATGCCGCTGGTCGGAGTCGGAAAACGAGGCGAGGATGACGGAGTACGTAGTCTTGTCTCTCAGTGCCTGTGTGGAAGTGGAGAGCTCTCCTTCGCGCAGAATATTCCCGTAATGCCCCAGCACATACGTCTCCTCTGTACGGGCGCCCTTTTTCTCCACACCCGACGACTGATTATAGAATCTGTCGCGCTGCAGGGGGACCATCAGCGTAAGCAAGGCATCAATATAGGTACTTTTGCCCGATGCGTTTGCCCCGGTTAGCAGCGAGTTGTTTCCTTGCGGACTGATTCTGAACACCCGTTCATTAAAGGTGCCCCAGTTGTAAACCTCCATGTACTGCAGCCTGAAACCGGCCTTGTCCGAACTTGTACTAAACAGACTGAGCATATTCATTCAATTTTGTCTTGAAATTCTGCAGCTCGTCGAGCGTGATTTTTTCCTTGATAATACGGTGTATCTGGTATCTGGTTTCATTATCTCTGACGCTGACCTCCTTCAGATAGCCCAGATCAACAGCATTTTTAATGTATTTATCCAGTTCTTTCCTGAATTTCAGCCTGTTATAACCTTCCTGCAGAAACAGTTCCAGTTCCTCGCGGATTTCGGTGTCGGTGATAAATTTTTCCTGTGCCTGATAGCTGGTCGGACTGCTGTCAAACTCCTCGAGGCTCTGCCTCAGCACAACCAGCACGACAGATGTTTCAAATCCAATCTGGCGCCGTGTGACCAGTCCCTGGGTGTTGCCTTCACTGTCTTCGAACTGCGTTACATAGGCAAAACCCTCATCTTTCTTGACAATTAGCTCCAGTCCGATCTGACTCAGATAGTCCTGAATCTCGGCCTGATACGTTTTAATTGCGTCCCATACAGGCGAATCTTTCTCTACCGGCGAAGATTTCAGAAGCTTTACAATAGCCTTGCTGTATGGCTTGATATTTGATTCCAGACTCATCGGATCAGTATTATTTCGGGTATTTTGATTGTTTTTCCATTCTGACGGTCGAAAAGTACGCTTTCTGTTCTGTCAGGACTGATAGTGTGTTTGAATTCTTTCAGGATACCAATATATCCGAACAGTTCGGGCAGGCCTTTTTCAATTCCACCGCAGCTTTCAACCACTTCCAGCAGTGAAACCTGCGATTTTACCCTGAGCATATCTTTAACCCGCTTTCTGAGCAGTTCCTTGTCTATGCCGGTTTGCGAGAAAAGTCGTACCAGTTGGTTTGAGTGTATGATATTTTCATCGGCGACACGGGGCTTTTCATCATAAACAGTCTCTTCGCTCTGCTCGGTTGTGAGTTTTCTCTCAAAAGGAATTCTGATTTCGATATCCGTTTCCAGTTCAAAGGAAATATCGGGTTTGGTTCCCGTTTTACTGATTTCGACGAGCAGTTTCTTGATATCCTGTATCAGATTTCTGGTTACTTCTGATCTGGTCGCTTCATTTTCGTGGATAATACGGCTCAGTTTGGCGGCCATTTTATCGTTGGCCTTGTTCACTTTTTGTCCCGACTGGTACAGATGCCCCTTCATTCCCCTCAGAAACTGGTCGCTTACGGGAATGGATCTGTCGGCCAGCGTCTGGTAGAGTTCTCTTGTCAGGTTGTCCCACTCCTGCTGGAGCCCGGAATTCATGAGAAAAGCCCAGAAAGCATAGAAGCTCTTCCCCTGCTGACTTTCTTTCAGCATGTCCAGGGCTTCAAAGGTAAATTCCAGTATATCGCCCTTGGTAGTGCTTTTGTCTGCGTGTATCTCATAGATATTTCTTGTAATTTCCTTGAAATTGTCTTCCACTTCCCTGAAATCCGACAGCAGTTCGCGGGCCGACTGGCTGATCTGGTTAAAACGCGGCACTATTTCGTACTCTTCAAATACCTTCACATCTTCACCGGATTTGATTCTGCGGATCTGAAGCTCGATTTCTGCTTTGCGTTCTTTCAGTATTTCAATCCTTTTTTCCGTATTTTCGTTGGTAAACTCAACCAGTTCTTTCAGTTGATTGAAGATATTCCTGAATTTCGATTCTGTGCCAACATATTCTTCTTTTTTCAGGCTCGTGAGCCAGTCTATGGTTTTACTGGAATGGACGGAAAGTTCGTAATAGATTTCTCCGTACTCATCCTGATAGTTGGTCAAAAAACCTTTGTTGGTCCAGCTCTGTATGTATTTTTTTGATTTGATCTCATAGGTATCCATGGCACTGATTTCGCTTTCTTCATCATTGTCAATTTGCTTGAACTCTATAAAATCTGCCAGTTGACGATGCAGGGTATCAGCCGATACTGCCCTCGCCCCGCCAACGGGAAAAGTGGTGGCCAGGAAAGCGATAATCATTTCTCTGTTCCTGAGGCGTAGCAATTCAACACTGGGTGACTTTTCCAGTGTTTCAAGCATTTGCTGAACTTGTTTCATTCTTTTTTCCTGTTTTACCTGCCACAGGTACACACCACCGCACCTGAGGTGGTCGCGCACGCGTACACGACCACCTCAAGTGCGGTGACTACAGGTGCAATCCGGAGAAAGCGGCGACAGATAATATAGTATGACATATACAGACATCAGACAGCGGCCGCCTGTTACTTCGAGCTTGTTCAGGATTCTCTCAATGAAACATCGCCTCCACCCTCCGTGCAAAGTTAATGTCTTTGTCTGTTATTCCGTCTGCATCGTGGGTGCGCAGTTTCAGGATAACTTTGTTGTACACGCCCGACCAGTCGGGGTGGTGGTTCAGTTTCTCTGAAATCAGTGCCACGCGGGTCAGGAAGGCAAACGCCTCGCTGAAGTCGCCAAATACGAACGACTTGTGGATATGAACACCATCGTATTGCCAGCCGGACAACTCGCCGAGCCGGGCATGAATTTCATTGTCACTCATCATCTGTTTTTTCTGTTACCTTCTTCAGATTATCGTCGGGAACCCGGTCCACGACGTAATAATACGGATCAATTCCCGCCTGATATGGTTTTTCGGCTGTGAAGAAGGTAAAGGTTTCCTCTTTTGCTGTGATTTTCACCCGCTTCATCCCGAGTGCTCTGCCGTATTTTTTGCCCTCCCCGGGCTCAGCAAATACGCCCACGTCTATCCAGTCGCCCAGAACTGCGGGGGTCTCCCGTCCCAGTGAGTCAGCATACATTTTTGCCGCCTGTACCTTCAGGATGGTTTTATAGCCGCTGTCGGTCGGGATTGTTGTGGCTTCCAGTGCCCTGTTGTCGAACAGGGTGATTTTTCTGAACAGATCATCAATCAGGTAGCGCAGACTGTCAGGCGTTTGAGCTTCCAGCCTGTTCACCAGTTCCCGGGCATTCGGATAGGGCGGCTCCCGGTAGGCAAAACTGTCCACCAGACCCTTCAGGGAGGCGTTTACTCCGGACTCGCCGATCATTTCCCGGAGGTAATAAAGCACCACACTGGCTTTCTGATAATGGATATAACCCTGATTTTCCACTTCTTCCAGCGGACACTCTTTTTCTGCCTCTGTGCCCCTCGAGCCCAGGTATTCATCCATTTCATATTTCAGAAACTTGTGCATCTGCTCTTTTCCGTACATCTGCTCCATGACCATCAGGGCGGAGTACTGCGACAGTGACTCGCTCAGAAGGGTTGCTCCCTGCATATCGGCCCCAGCCACCTGGTGTGCCCACCACTGATGCCCCATCTCGTGCGCCACTACATAGGTAACCATGTCAATATCTTCCGGGTCTTCAAGGTTGGCGATAAAGCCGATTCCCTCTGAATAGGGCATGGTTCCGGGAAAGGCCTGTGCAAAACTGCCATACCGCGGAAATTCGATAATGCGCGCCTGCTTGTGTTTGTACGGACCAAAGTTGGCTGAAAAGTAGTCAATGGACTTCTCCATGGACATCAGCATTTTATCCACGTTGTACGGATGCCGGGCATCGTAATACACTTCCAGACTGATACCGTTGTGCATCTTTTTGCGCACTTCGTAACGGGCCGACATGAATGAATAGAAGTTGACGGATGGATGATCAAGCGCATATTCAAAGTAATTTCTGCCATTTTCGCTCCACTGACGGCGCAGGGAACCCGGTGCAATGGCAATCTGATCGCCCGATGTTCCGAAAATACTCCGCACACGCACCCAGTCTGAGTTATTGCTCAGATAGGTGTTCATGCGCTTTCCGGGGTCGTCACTCAGCAGCGGCATACGGATTCTTTGCGGCAGATCGTATTCCTTTCGTTTGTTTTTATCGGAAATTTCGTAAGCAGACTGGTAGCCTGTCTGCGGAAGGATATCGCCGTTGTTGAAGAAGGTACCGTTGTCAACGATGGATGTAACCGACACTTCGTTTTCCACACCCCCCGGACAGTATTTCATGGACATGTTCATCTCCAGCGAATCGCCCGGCAACAGCGGTTTAAAGAGCTGGTACATCGCAAATTTCTGTACCGTATCCATGAGCAGGAGCTGTGATCCCGGCAGATCTATGACTGAAGCATAAGAGGGAGAGAGGGTAAAAAACAGGGTGTCAATGGCCTCCCGGTGCTTGTTCATCAAGACCTGACGACACGATACCTCCAGCGCTCTCCTCTCCGGATACAGCTCTATGTGATAATCAAGTGAAGTGGTACGCGGCTGCGGACGCATCTCGTACTGCTTGTACATTTTTTCATAATTCACCTGCATCAGCTCCCGCTGGTCGCTGGTCTGATAGGTATTGATCACCTTTGTATTGTAAAACAGCCAGCCACCGCAAGCAACCCACAGTACAATCAGGGAAATCAGGAAGGGTCTGACGTGCTTCAGACGCTGCTGTGCCAGCCGGGTGCGGATTCCGAAATCCTGCTCGCGGCCCCGTACCCAGTACAAAAGTGCTCCTGCCAGCAAAATCAGCGAGGCGAGCGCCCAGTAGGCGTTGAACGACCAGACCGGGAGCAGGAAAGGACCGAATCCGTTCATATCCGAGTAGGTCAGAGAAGGCGTGGAGTTGAATATCGCCAGATTGCTCTGTACATCCAGTGCCGGCCACACGAAACTGTTCGCAATCAGTACAACGACAAACAGGAAATACCCCAGATACCTGTTATTCACCACCGAGTGGATGAAAATGCTCAATGCAATCACATTCAGGAATGAAAGGCCATCGTTCAGAACGAGCTCGGTGAAATAGACGTCCGGACGAATATCTGTGTATCCGCTGGTTAACTGTTTGACTATTCCGACAGCGCATCCGGTGAGCAGCAGGAGCAAAACAGTCAGCGATAATGCCAGGGTCTTGGATACCACCGGCAGCCAGTCAGGATAAGGCAACGCATCGTAGATATCGTTCACTTTCGATTCCCGCTCTTTCCACACAATGGCACCCGAGTAAAACGTGATAATGGCCGCAATAAACAGGAAAAAAGACCCCCTGACCGTGTCCACCATATTGTATGTAACCGGAAAAACCGTCAGTCCGTACCCGATGGAGGTGGCGTAATAAAGGGAGAGAGACAGGTTCAGAATTCCGAAAATGAGGATAACCAGAAAGGCGACGTTTTTCACCATGGAGATGTTCTCGATGCGCAACTGACTGATCAGTTGCCTCAAGCTCCATAAAAGCCCGAATTCGGGTTTGACTGTCTTCAGTTCGTTGGCTCGAACGGCAGCAACCGGGGGCTCGTCTGCCTTCTGTTTGCCCGGACGGGCAGTATCGGCAAAACTGAACCTGAAAAAGGTGAAAACAAACACGGCAGCACCCACCGCCATCCAGACCAGTCTGTTCAGCAGCAGCAGTCCCTCCAGTCCCATGGACATGGTGTTCCGGTCGTCAACCGTCCAGTATTTGGTAGCAACCATGAAGGTCCTGAAACCGAAAGGATCAAGTATGGCGCCCAAAGTTTCATTCTCTATGTCCCTGATCAGGCTTTGAGAAACAATATACCCCACCAGCAGTCCGAGCGTACCGATGAACGACATCATCGTGCTTCGCGTAAGCGCGGCGATACAGAATATGACCGATCCGGCAAAAAGCAAATTGGGCAAAACAAAAACCGACAGGCCCTCCAGATGGGCAGTCCAGTAAGTTGGTCCTACCCGCCCGGCATCGAGCCAGGGCATCATGCTGCCGAGGATACTTCCCAGCGAAACGCCCAGAAAAGGGATAATACTGACCACAAACGCACCCGCGAAACGGCCAAGCAGGTAGTCCCGCTTTTTCATCGGGGTGGTGAAGAATATCTGACTGGTTTTTTCGGAAAAATCGCGGGCGGCCGCGCTGTTGAAAAACGCGGTAATCATCAGCAGACAGATCAGCGTCAGGTTGGCGAAAAAAAACTCTACCACGTATGGCGCATTCTTGTGCACGTTGCCTGTACTGCCTCCAATGGTGATGTCGTCGGAACTGGTAGCCCCGAAAACAAGCAGCGCATTGATCAGAAAAAAGATATAGACAATGGGTTGACGCAGCCAGTAGCGCAACTCAAACAGAAATATATGGAAAAACATATTGCTGAAGATTATGCCTTTTCGGCCGGTTTATGTCCTTTGATGTAGGTAAAGAATACGTCCTCCAGGTCCGCCTCGGTCACCCTGAACCCGTCGGCAGGCGGTTGCTCACTGAAAACATGGAGCACCGGCTGTCCGGCTACCATCCGCGTGGATATCACCGGCAGTTCCTGCATCAGCGACTGCATGCTCGCGCGCGGAACCGCGCTGGTCCAGATTCTGTCGCGCACACCCTGCAGCGCATCGTTCGGACTCCCCGAAAACAACACCCTGCCCTTGTCAATGATGGCCATCTGCGGACAAAGTTCTTTCACGTCTTCCACAATGTGTGTGCTGAGAATAACTATCACCTGCTCGCCTATTTCCGACAACAGGTTGTAGAACCGGTTCCGTTCGCCGGGATCCAGTCCGGCTGTCGGCTCATCCACAATAATCAGCTTCGGATCGCCGATAAGCGCCTGTGCAATACCAAAACGCTGCTTCATTCCTCCCGAAAAGCCTCCGAGGGCCTTTTTGCGTACATCCCACAGATTTACACGCTTCAGCAAATCTTCCACCAGTTCTCTGCGCTGACTACTGATACCCTTGAGTATGGCGATGTGATCGAGCATGTCGTACGCACTGATTTTGGGATAAACTCCGAACTCCTGGGGCAGGTAACCCAGCCGCTGGCGTACCTCCGTTTTGCTTTGCAGCACATCCAGGTCGCCGAGCATGATACTCCCGCTGTCGGGCTCCTGCAGGGTCGCGATGGTGCGCATAAGAGTGGATTTTCCGGCTCCGTTGGGGCCGAGCAGTCCGAACATTCCCCTCGGAATATCGAGTGATACATCATCGAGCGCTTTCACGCCGTTGGAATAGGTCTTGGAAAGGTGTCTGATCTGAAGTTCCATAGTTTTATCCTGAATGCTGATTGTGGTGCAATATCAGAACAAACAGGTTCCGGATACCGCAAAAACCGACCAATATTGTGTTGTTTATTGACAAACATCAAAAAACAGCCACCAAACGAATGGCAGGTATATATTAGTCGGATGAAACCGGAAAAAGTTACACCTGCCTGCAAGAAGCGTGTTTACAGGATCGGTTGTACCACCAGCGAATAATCAGTACTTCGCCCACCCGGCTTGCCTGGTGCCAGCATACCTTTTTCCACCAGATCGCGGATGTCGCGAAGGGCGGTAAACTGCGGCCATTCGGGATAATCGTAGATGTACTTTGCCATCGCTAGCGAAATTTTGCGGCGAATAGTCACTGCCCCATCCGCCTCAGCAATCTCAAATGCGACAACACCCCGCCCGCGTATGTCGTGTGATTGGGCTGAATGTGTTGTTTCTCCAGTATTCCGTACACAATGCGGCTGATTTTCGGATAGTATATATGGTGGTAATTCGGGAAAAGGTGGTGAGCAATATGGTTGTTGAATCCGCCGAAAATGAAGTTGGCTACTGCACTGAACGGATGCATATCGTTGGAACTGCCCACCTGATTCATGAGCCAGGAGGCATTGATATTCCCCTGCTCGTCGGTGGTCGGATAGGTCGTTGTTTCAACGTGATGCGTCATCAGGAAGGTCATCAGCAGGAAGACCGACTGCGTCAGGTGCATCAGCAGAAATCCGGCCAGTACGGTCATGTTTGTCTGCGGAGCGTACAGCAGCGGCAACACCAGTATAAATGTGAAATACACCGTTTTCTGCGTCCAGAACGAGAGGTGGTACAGAAATCCCTTCCTCGTCGTGTATTCATCTTTTGAAAAGAGTATTACTGTGTCCTTGACAAATATCCAGAACAGGGAATAAATGGTGTATGCAAAAGGTGCATACAGGTGCTGATACCGGTGAAACCACCGTTTCGGACTGCCGGGCGTCAGTCTGATCAGACTGGTTATCTTCAGGTCGGAGTCGTAATGCTCCACATTGGGTGCGTGGTGGTGCGAGTGGAGGTGGCGCTCCTTCCAGGCCTCCGCATGCGCGCCCAGGAAGGTGTAAATGACCGTGTAACAGAGGTTGTTCAGCCGTTCAGACCTGAAGACGGTGCCATGCGCGAAGTCATGTGCAAAGTTGAAGGCCAGCAGGAGGGCCGAATACCCGTACAGGATGTAGCACAGCACAAATACGCCCGGACTCGCGGGTGCGTACAGGCGTGCATAAAAAAACAGCAGCAGAGCAAACCACCAGACAAACTTCAGTATCAGTTTGAGGTAGAAGTACCGGTCGCTGCCAAAATGCTGCGCTTCCACGCTCCGGCAGATCAACCGGTGCAGCTCGCTGTCCGACGCAATATGAATATGTTTAGAGCTTGTTCAGGATTCTCTCGCCGAGTCAAAAACGGCTCATTTTTCGCCATTTTTCACCTTTTTTCAGTTACGTAGCACCGGCTATGCGCCTTCAAAAATGCAAAAACTGACAAAAAATCAGCCTGTTTTTGCCAACGGCAGAGAATCCTGAACAAACTCTAAAACAAAACCGGAAGACACCGTGAGTTTCCTCCTAAAAGTCGGAATGCCGGGCGGTTTTTATTTTACAGGACAGTGGTCTGTCATTCCGACAAAGGAGGAAGATCACCTAGCCTTCATCTTCTCCCGAAGACCCTTCACATAATCAACCGTTAAATCGAACAGACTGGCTACTTCTTCGTCCGGCATTGCAGGCATTTTATGGAGAAAGGTGCCGATGGTAAGAGCTCGGGCCCTCTCTATGCCAAGAGCAATACCCTCTTCTCTGCCCTCTTCTCTGCCCTCTTCTCTGCCTTTTTGTATGCCTTTTTGTATGCCTTTTTCTATACCCTCCTCTCTGCCTTTTGCCATGATCTCATTCACATTGTCAATGCGTTCGAGCATCAGCCTGAAATACTCGGGGGTGAAGGCTTCTTTGAGATGATCTTTTAACAGAACTTCGTTTTCGTTTACCATGGGTCCAAAAATTAGGTTATTGAATTCGGGTGAAGTGCTCCTCAAGTACAGTATCGTAGTGTAAATGAAGTCCTTTTCAACGCCTGTTAACTGATTCGTTGATGCAAAATTACAAAATTCCCGCCATGAATCAACGGCAATGTTCGGATTACGACCACTTATCAGGGCTCTTACAAACAGCATCGTCAGCGCGGAGATGACGACTTGGTAGTGGTCTTCCGACCGATGGCTCATGTCGGCAACGTAATACACATAATGCGGTACTACCTCCCGGAATTCCTCGCTGTACTCCGTGAAAAGGTCCTCCATACGCTCCTTTTTGAACGGCTGAGTACCGTGATACAACAGAATCGGAATCACCACCGTCGCCTTCCGACTCTGTTTCAACTCCGAGGAGTGAACCTGAACGATGTAGCGCAGGAACTGAAAGTAAACTGCTATTTCAGGTTGCTCGCTCTTGTGCTCGAAGAGGATGTTCATGCGCACGGACGCGCCGTTTTTCGACTGCGCAGTGTAGCAGACATCGGCCAGGTGTTTAACCATCTGCTCATCTACAAAGGACTCCTGACCAAGCGTCAGCGTGGACATGTCTATTCGCTCGAACATGGCTGGCGGCACCGACAGCCGGATCAGGTCAGAGGCCACTTTGGGTATTCCGAGTGCATATCGGGCATACCGGTCATGCGGCTGATGCGGGAACATGTCCCGCGGTGGTTTCATTTTTGACATTAATGAGTGTTTGAGGCGTGAAATGATAATTTCATCTCAAAATTAAACCCTTTTTTTGAGAATGGCAAGTAGCGTAGCACGAAAACGAAATGAAAAATCATAAAAAACATACCAGTAACCGGAGGTAATTCGTTTCACCCCTCCGGGGCTTCCAATATTCGGGGGAGGCGCCTGGCTATCAACATTTCGCTCCTCCGGAGCTGGTGGCATACACCGCTTACAGGGCGGCCCGGGTAATTTTTGGCCTGGTCTTGTTTAACCGCAGAGTGGCGCTGAGTATCTTTCTCTGCGTAACTCTGCGGTTTTACAAACGCGAAGAAAGCTCGGGAAATGTGTAAAACAACTCCAAAACCGAACCCAACTCCGTGTCAAGGTGCTTCGACGTATGCCCATTCCGTCGGTTTTTGCCCCAATACTCCGACACAGTTTTCCAGACAGCCTCAAGCCATAATTTGCCGATTTTATCCACCATAACACCGATAAACAAAATCTATTAAAAAACAAATCAAATAAATAAACCTTTATGCCTCCTGTATGGTTAAATTTGCAAAAAGATTACAACAATGGAAAATACAAACCCTCACCACCCGCACAGCGAGGCAAGCTACAACGTCAATGGCGAAGCGAAATGCCCTTTCACTGGTGCGGTAACACGCCAGACTGCCGGCGGCGGCACCAGAAACCGCGACTGGTGGCCGAACCACATTAACCTTAACATCCTGCGTCAGCACTCCTCGCTCTCCAATCCGATGGGCGAGCAGTTCGATTACGCAGCAGAGTTCAAGTCGCTCGACCTGGCAGCCGTAAAAAAAGACCTGGCCGATGTGATGACCAACTCTCAGGAGTGGTGGCCCGCCGATTACGGACACTACGGTCCATTCATTATCCGTATGGCATGGCACAGCGCAGGCACTTACCGTATCGGTGATGGCCGCGGAGGCGCGGGAGCAGGTACGCTGCGTTTTGCGCCCCTTAACAGCTGGCCCGACAACGCCAACCTCGACAAGGCACGTATGTTGCTTTGGCCAGTCAAACAGAAATACGGCAGAAAGATTTCCTGGGCCGACCTCATGATTCTCGCCGGTAATGTGGCGCTCGAAACAATGGGCTTCAAAACCTTCGGCTTCGGCGGTGGCCGTACAGATGTATGGGAGCCGGAAGAAGATATTTACTGGGGTTCGGAGGGCAAATGGCTCGAAGACAAACGCTACTCAGGCGACCGTGACCTCGAAAATCCGCTCGCAGCTGTACAGATGGGCCTCATCTACGTCAATCCGGAAGGCCCCAACGGTCACCCGGATCCCGTTGCTTCTGCCCGCGATATCCGCGAAACGTTCGGCCGCATGGCTATGAACGACGAGGAGACGGTGGCGCTGATTGCCGGCGGTCACACGTTCGGCAAAACGCACGGTGCAGCGGATCCCTCCAAATATGTAGGTGCTGAACCTGCAGGTGCCAGCATCGAAGAGCAGGGTACCGGCTGGAAAAACACCTTCGGAAAAGGAAATGCCGAGGATACCATCACCAGCGGACTGGAAGGCGCGTGGACTACCACCCCTGTTCGGTGGAGCAATAACTACTTCGAAAATCTGTTCGGTTACGAGTGGGAGCTGGCCAAAAGTCCGGCAGGCGCCTATCAGTGGAAGCCGAAGGACGGCGCAGGCGCCGGACTGGTACCTGATGCACACGACCCCTCGAGAAAGCATGCCCCGACCATGCTGACCACCGATATCGCCCTCCGCATGGACCCGGCCTATGAGAAAATCTCCCGCCGCTTCCATGAAAATCCGGACGAGTTCGCCGATGCCTTCGCGCGTGCCTGGTTCAAACTCACGCACCGCGACATGGGGCCACGCGCCTGTTATCTGGGGCCTGAAGTGCCTGCAGAGGTGCTGATCTGGCAGGACCACGTGCCTGCAGCCCATTACAAACAAATAGATAACCAGGATGCTGAAGCACTGAAGAGCAAAATCCTCGCATCAGGTCTCACTGTATCCGAGCTGGTCGCAACAGCCTGGGCCTCAGCTTCCACCTTCCGCGGCTCCGACAAACGCGGTGGGGCCAACGGTGCCCGCGTCCGCCTGGCTCCGCAGAAAGACTGGCAGGTGAATAACCCGGTACAACTGGCGAAAGTACTCGGCGTGCTGGAGGGAATCCAAAATGAGTTCAACGGCAACCGCACCGATGGCAAACAGGTTTCCATCGCCGACCTGATCGTACTGGGCGGCAACGCAGGTATCGAACAGGCCGCCAGGAATGCCGGTAAAGACATCAGCGTTCCTTTCACGCCCGGCCGCACAGATGCCACACAGGAACATACCGATGTGGATTCTTTCGCTGTGCTGGAGCCCAATGCAGATGGCTTCCGCAATTACCAAAAGAAGAAATTCTCTGTCTCTACAGAAGAAATGCTGGTTGACAAGGCACAACTCATGACGCTGACAGCACCCGAAATGGCGGTGCTGATGGGTGGCCTGCGTGTTCTGAATATCAACTACAACGGCGCTCAGCACGGCGTATTTACCAAACGCCAGGGCGCGCTGACAACCGACTTCTTCGTGAATCTGCTCGATATGCGCACCTCCTGGAAGGCGGTTAACGATGACCAGGATGTGTTTGAGGGCCGCGACAGGGTAACCGGCGACCTCAAATGGACTGCCACCCGCGCAGATCTGATTTTCGGTTCCAATACCGAACTTCGCGCTCTGGCAGAGGTGTATGGCTGCTCCGATTCCCACGACAAGTTCATTCACGACTTCGTGGCGGCCTGGACCAAAGTGATGAATCTCGATCGCTTCGATCTGAAGTAAATAATACGTTCCAAACAGCGTAAACACGGAAAATGGCTGTCCGGGGTAACCCGCGATGGCCATTTTCTTGTGCGCTGTAACCACGGAAAAAGAACCAAATATCACCCTGAAACCTTTTTTTGAAACAGAGAAAAATAATAATTATAATTTTCAGAACAAAATATCAGAAATACGCATTAATATTGAATCTCCAATTCGGGGCAACACCTGTTTATCAGCCAGACAGTCATGAATCTGACACAAGTAATCAACCCGGTTACCATGAACAACCAGGGTATTTCTGCCAGGACCGGGATACATACGGCCGTTCTGTTGTTGCTGGTGGCTGCAGCCGCTCTGACCAGACAATACTGGAAAGACAGCCAGATGGAGTTCTGGCTTTCTTCTTTACTGATTATAGCGGCCGGCATTCCGCATGGTGCGCTTGATCATTTCGTGGCCCGCCATAACCGGAAGAAATTTGACCTGACAGTGTATGTGTTTCTGTATATCGTGTGTGCAGCGCTGTATCTGACTTTGTGGTGGTTCGCTCCGGGAATCGCCTTCCTGATTTTTCTGCTCATCACCGCCTGGCACTTCGGAGAAACCGATTTCTCCTGCTTCACTGACAATCAGGGCGCCGGCCTGTACAGCTTCGTGTACGGCACCTCCATCTCCATGTGGCTGCTGATGCAGGACAAACCCCTGCTGTTTCGATGGACTGCTCTTATTACAGGTGACAACCAGAATGCCCTGTCAATAGTGTCCTGGCTGGCTGTTGTGCCGGTTTACACCTGGTTCCTGATGCTCGGTCTGATGCTGTTTATGGTGGGAGAGAACAGGCGGAACCACCTTTGGGTCAAAATTCCATTTCTCCTGTTCGTCCTGTGCCTGAGCCAAACCTCTCTGCTGATGGGTTTCATCCTGTATTTCACAGGATGGCACAGTGTGAACGCACTCCTGCATATCAAAGACAGCGTCTTCAGGGATATGGACGGGCGGCTGATGCTCGAGAAAGCCATGCCGGCAACGCTGACTGCAGTTTCGTTCCTGATAATTATGGGGTTTATGAGCAACGGCGCCTGGCTCGACCGGTTTGGACTGCCCGCCCTGTTTATTCTGCTCTCTATCCTTACCGTTCCTCACATGATTGAAATGCACCGGCTTTATACACGAAGAAGCGGAAATACGTGATAAAGCCGGCGCTGAAAGTTAAGAGCTTGTTCAGGATTCTCTCGCCGAGTCAAAAACGACTCATTTTTCGCCATTTTTCACCTTTTTTCAGTTACGTAGCACCGGCTATGCGCCTTCAAAAACGCAAAAACTGACAAAAAATCA
>Ga0172373_10004253_pt1 | contig 20300 bp, 21 predicted proteins | sample Lak10m_2_FD_114546 | JGI IMG/M metagenome (GOLD analysis project Ga0172373, IMG submission 114546) | Freshwater microbial communities from Kabuno Bay, South-Kivu, Congo - kab_092012_10m | ecosystem: Environmental > Aquatic > Freshwater > Lake | place: Democratic Republic of the Congo...
CACGATTACCCCCTCACCCTAACCCTCTCCCTGAGGGAGAGGGGATCGGAAATCGGCTCCACAGGCTTCCCTCTCCCCCTGGGAGAGGGCCGGGGTGAGGGTGACAAAGACGCAATCCAAGTCCAATCGCGCTACGATTATCAGTTCTTCCGGAGTTTTGAGACAACCTCGCGGGTGCGCGCCGTACAACAATCTCTGCGGTGATAAATCCCCTTCTTCCTTCCTGGAAACATCCCCACCGTTACAGCACGGTTACCACCAAGGAGGTGATCTGTGGCGATATTGCCCACTCTGAGAGACGACAACGGCATTCCTCTGGCGGGCCGCGGCACCGAAACGATCACGAAGCGATTCGTCGGCGTAACCGCGAGCGGGCAAGCCCTCGCGATGCCCGTGGACGTCAAGGAAGTGCTCATCCACATCGAAGGCGTGACCGAAGTGGTGCGATTCATCGGGACCGCGACCGGTTGCGAACAGGTGCGCATCACATCGGACGGCCTCACCATCAGTGAACTGCCCATCGTGGTCGAAGCCGACCAAAGCATCATCACGGTTGCAGCGCCATCAGGTACGGTCAATGTCTCCGTGATCGGATGGAGGTGATCATGCGCGTTCACTGCGGAGAAAGGACAGCTCGGACGATTCCGGACAAGCCCGATCGAGGCGACCGGACGTTTCCGGCCGAGCCCGCGGCCCATTCAGGCTGCTCAGGCCCGTGCGCTTGCAAAGAAGTGACTTCCGCGAGCGACCGGTGTGCTTCCGAAGAGATGTCGGCGCTGCCGGCCGAAGCGGGCTGCTCAGGGGAAGATCCGGCGTTTGTCGACCCTCGTTGGAGCAAGCTGGTGAACCGTTTCCTTCTTGCTGCAATGAAAGAGCGGTCCCGCGCCAAGCCGCAATACCTGAGGACATTCTTTCAATTCGCTCAAGACCTGTACCCGGAGGGAGAACCGTGGAAGTAGGACGATCCACCGCGAGCGACATGCACGTCATCGAGATCAGAGACCTTTTTCACGAACTTGGCGTGGTCAAAGAAAACCTCGCACAGGTCCGCGCTAGGGTAGACGGCATTGTAACCGACGTGCGTGAGTTGAAGGCCGCAGTAGCGGAGCTGTGCCGCGGCTGCTCGTTGAGACACAAGAGCGTCGACGATGAGATCACCGACCTCAAGACTCGTCAGGCGCACTCCAATGGCGTTGCCCAGGCGAAAGGTGACCTGAACACGCTCGCGTACATCAAGCTGGGAGCGATTTTCACCGCCGTGTACACGGTAATCGTCGCACTCCAGTGGTTTGCAGGGAGTCTGAAATGAACCTCCTCAATCATCCTCTCGCGCTTGCGGGCGCTGCGGGCGTGTGGCTGTCGCTTCTCGCGGGAAGCGCTTTCCTGTGGGGCGCAGTAGGCGATCCACTCGCCATGGTGCGCTACGTTGTGCGCCTGCTCATTGTCGTGCCGTTGGCGACGTGCCTCGCGCTCGCCGCCGTGCTCCTCTTCGACCATTGGACCCCAGACGATTGGCTATTAAGCCTCACGGACGAACACCATGGCAACCTTGGCACGAAGCTGGCTACCGGCATTGTTGTGGCTTCTCTTGTCCTCAGCGTGTTCTGGCTGGCTATCCAGGGCTGAGGCCCTCGGACCTGAATACGCGCACCTCTTTGAACTGGAACTGGCAACGCTTATCCATTCACAACCTCGCTACGTCTGGGGCGGCATCGACGAAGAAACCGGCGTGGATTGCTCCGGCTATTTGTTCCTCGCAGCGCGGCGTGCCGGAATGCCGGTCCGGCGCACCACATCCGTTCGCATGGCCGAAGGCGAAGCAGGCTGGAGCGGCGTTGCGATTGTCCGCGGCGACCACCGGCACTTGGACCTGATCTTTTGGACGTTCAAACCACATCGACCCAACGGTCACACCGGCGTCGTCTGGAGGGATCCGAACCGCGTCACTCACGCAAGTCTCTCAAAGGGCCACGTAGTAGTAGCGCCCATCGTAGGCGAGCTTGATCGCGGTCTCACGAAAATCATCCGACTCACCATAGGAGATTGATCCATGAACGCACAGGAAACGAACGTGAAAGCCTGGTGGACTTCAAAGACGCTTATCACCTCCGCTGTTGCCTTCGGCGTCGCGGTTGCTTCGACACTCGGCGTAGTGGACGCCGAAGCTGCAGCGAAGATCGAAGCGCTCCTCGTGCCGCTGATTTTCGCGTTTCTGCGCATCGGTGACAGCACGCTGACGTCGTAGGAACGGCGCCTCGGTGCAGGGATGGGCGTCCCTCCCCGCGCCCACCCCAGGGCGCACGGCCGTTCGCCCCTACATCCGCGTGCCCGCCGCACAATGACAGGCGAGACGCCTGTCCCACCAGGGCCAAGATCGTAGGATCAACAATACGGTGGGGGCCGCCGTCCCTGGCGGCCCATCGAGAGATGATGGGCGGGCAGGGACGCCCGCCCCTACCATGGGGAATAACAGAGCCCACGGCCGTGCGCCCCTACATCCGCGTGCCCGCTGCACAATGACAGGCGAGACGCCTGTCCCACCAAGGCCAAGATCGCAGTAGCAACAACATGGTGGGGGCCGCCGTCCCTGGCGGCCCATTGAGAGATGATGGGCGGGCAGGGACGCCCGCCCCTACCATGGGGAATAACAGGGCGCACGGCCGTGCGCCCCTACATGCCGCTCCCCTAAGAGGTGACAGGCAAGATGCCTGTCCCACCATGCAAGCAACCGAGACAAAGAGGAAGAAAGGACCTTTGATGCGAACAACCGTCTGCGTGGCCACCAAGAACAGGACGGACATGCTCCATCAACTTTTGTGGAGCCTCATCCGCCAGCAGTACCCCGCCTGGGACCTCCTCATCGTTGACGATTCAGACGAGCCCGTCCCGTGGGACAGGATTGGTGTGTATCCGCGGCTCTTCAGCGAAATGAAGCGCACCGGTCATGATGTGCGCATCGCGGCCGGTCCGCGGGTGAATCGCATCGGCGCAGCGTTTCAGGTTGGGTTGACCGCATCCGATCTTGCGAACCAACTCTTTCTCAGAGTCGATGACGACGCATGGCTCGAACCGGACTACCTCGCACGACTCGTCTCCGTCATGGAAGATCCGGACGTCGGGGCGTGCGGCGGACTGTTCCTCCATCCCGGCGGGGAGCTGGAAACCCTCAGTCCTGGCGACGTACGCTATCGGCATACGGCGGTCGAGCATCTCTCCGATCGGGTGAACATCCAGTGGTTTCGTCATGACAGCGACGAACCCATACCGGTGGAACACCTCACGGCAAATATCCTGTTCAACCGAAAATGGCTCGAGCGGATCGGCGGTTTTGAAGCCCACCTATACTCTCAGCACCGAGACGAAACCCAGGTGAGTTGGCGGCTCCACGTTGAAGGCGCCAGGCTCTTGGTGAATCCCCGCGCGATCGCATGGCACCTGCGCTCGGTCAACGGCGGCGCACGCGGGCACCATCCGGACGTTTACCTCAACGACCACCGCACGTTCATGGCCCAGCGGCGAACGATGCTGCCGGGGATCCATCTTCACCTCGGGCACGCAATCGGCGACGGATTGATGGCAACGCCCATGCTCCATGTTCTGCGGAGAATGAACCCGGACCGTAACATCGCGGTGTCCGCGCCGTGGGCAACGGAAGTGCTGACCGGCAATCCCGCTGTGGACGAGCTCGCGAGCAACCCCCTGGACGCACAGCGCACGGTGAGGCTCGACCAGTCCGTATACGGGTGGGCCTCCGCACATGGGTGGAAAGGGCACCTCGCGGAAGCATATTGCCGGATGTTCAATCTGCCTGCTCCCGAAGACCTGACGCCGCGGTTGTATCTCGACGATTTGGTAGCGGCCGGCATCTTGCCGGTCGGACAGGAAGATTACCATCAGAGCTTGCCCCGAATCCCGGATCGCGGTCCGGGACAGGCTCGATCTGGGGATGACGGTGCTACCGTGCACCGCAAGGATGGCGGCGCAAGTCACCGGCAAGATGCCGGCGCTACCAAGAAATATGTCGTGATTGCGCCGTGGTCCACGGCGAAGACTTTCGATTTCTACGGGCCGAGCGGCAACAAGAATTGGTTCGCGGATCGGTGGGCGGAGATTGTCGCGCGCGTCCAATCCTATCACCTTGATGACAGCCAAACGGATGCTGTAGGGGCGCACGGCCGTGCGCCCGCAAATGACGGGCACGACACATCTCTCACCAACATGCAAACGGACTGGCGGGGACGCCCGTCCCTACAACAACGCACCGGTCCCGCCGTAGGGACCGACTGCCGTGCGCCCGCAAGCGACAGGCAGAGCCTGCCCCGGACTCGATCCGGGGATGCCTGTCCCACCAAGACAAAGATGGTAGGGGCCGGCGTCACTGCCGGCCCGCCACCGAAAAATCGTAGGCAGCCGGAGGATGCTGGGATTGAGCGTGCGCATTTGAATGGGCGGCCAGGGACGGCCGCCCCCACTGTAACTGTGCCCCACCCCACCATCTTTCCCACAATGGTTATCCAAATCCGCAGATCGGAAGACGAGCCCGTCATCGACGGCGTTGACGATGTCTGGACAGGCCGGCCTCTGCGGGAGGTGTTCCAATTGATCAAGAACGCGGCCCTTGTCATCAGCGTCGACACCATGGCTCATCATGCCGCCGCGGCGTTGGGAGTGCCTTCGGTGGTGCTTTGGGGCAGGTCAAAACCTGAGCATTTCGGCTATCGAAAGGATTTCATCGTCAACATTGAGGGGAAATGCCCCGGCCTGCTGATCGAACGAAAAATGGTAGGGGCCGCCGTCTCTGGCGGCCCGACGCCGACCATGGGTGGGCGGCCGGTAGGAGCGACCGTCCCTGGTCGCCCGTTCGCCAACGACGGCCCGACAAACAAGGATGGTGGGGCAGAGACGCCCCACCCCACTGTACAGGTTGTGAAGGTACGGCAAGACCGGCCCTGCATCAACGGCGATCAATGGGCAATGGACCAGCAGGTGTGCCCGATCGAGGGACATCCATGCATGGCCGGGATCACGGTGGATCAGGTCTGGGAAGCGGTGAAGCAATTAACCACAGATTGCACAGATTTTCGCAGAGACGAGCATAATCTGCGGCAATCTGCGGAATCTGCGGTCAATCTTTCTACCGATAAGGAGGTGGCAAGATGACCCAGATTATCGGCGACGCGAAGCATCTTAAAGGCAAACCTCTCAGCGGAACGATCGCGTCCGGGCAGGTGTGGGAATTCGACGGGTCCGCGTTCGTGCCCGTGGCCGGCCCGACTGCCGTGGGAGCGATAGCGAGCGGCGCTGCCGGCGTCGCGGCCGCGGTGAGCGGCGACTTCAGCGGTTTCTACACTGGAGAGTATCAGTCCTTCCTCGACAATGAGTTCTATGGCCTCAGCGGAAAGGTGGATGCGACCAGCGGAGCGGCTTCGTATGCCTCCGGTGTTGTGGACGACGTGGCCGGACAATCAGGCTTCGTGCTCGCGTCTGGAACCGGGTTGGTCGTGTTCCGCGGAACGCCCGCTTCAGGAAAGGTCCCCAAACTTTCCGGGACGAACCTGCTCACCGACCTCTATTGGGCAAATGATGAGACCATGGCGGTATCGGGCGGCGTCACCGACGTGGTGAATGGTCGCATAGAATTCGTCAATGCCACCCAGATCAAGTGGCGCTTCCTCTACTCCAACCAGATCCGGCTCTGGAACCCGACCCTCGGACAATGGGAGATCGTGAGCTGCACGTCCGAGCTAACTTTTCCGTCGAGCGGCTTGGATCTCAACGGCAGCGGACTCGCCGCGAGCTACAACTATGATGTCTTTGCGCAATACGCGAGCGCGAGCGGCTTCAATCTTGTGCTGAAGAAGTGGACGAGCGACACGGTCCGTGCTGTGGCGCCGACGCAATGGCAGGGAATCCTCTGCTACGACAACACGACTGACGATGGGAAGAAGCGCCGGTATGTCGGGACGGTGAGGCTCATCGACAACGCCGGATCACCGAACTTCGCCTGGTCCTCGACGCAGAAGTTCATATGGAATTATTACAACAGGCTTGGTTACCATTCAGTGATCGCTGATTCCACATCGCATACCTACACCACAAGCTCCTACCGACCGTGGAATAACGATGAAGCATTGACCAGGCTGGAATGGGTGGAAGGCTCCACAACTGATACGCATGCTATTGACCTACTCTTTGGCTTCACTCCGACAGCAGCAGGCGACCGATGTAGTATGCGGGTCAACTTAAATGGCACAGGGATTGATTACAAGGTCAGCGTCGGGGTTACCACCGTGTTTCACCGCGATGCGGTCACGCAGCATTATGCCGGCCGTACCGGGTACAACTACGCCTACGTAGAAGAATACGGCTATTCCAACAGCCCCACCTTCAACTCGGCAAAACTTCAGGTAACGCTCAACCAGTGAGGGGTTATCGTTCACTGGGAGGTGACCGTCCTCACCCCCAACCCCCTCTCCAAGAGTGGAGAGGGGGCTTCCATCGCCCCCCTTCTCCATACTTGGGGAAGGGGCTGGGGGATGGGGACTCTTCACGAACCGACACCATGCGGTGCAACTCGATGTCCCGGTGAACCATTACAGTGAGGGAATCTCAATGGACCACACACTTGGTGATGCGCAACTCGTCCGTGAATTGGCCTCGATCGGTCTCGATTGCGGTGTCCAAGACAGCGCGATTGTGAGGTGGCACTCACCGTCCGAGCCCTCCACGACCGACTCTGAATTGGCCTCTCTTGTCGTTGCCGCCCATGAAGAGCCTGACGGTAGCGAGGCCGTCGCGGCACTCAAGGCGCGTTTGGCCGGCCAGTCTGAGAAGCGGGCTGCATATGTTGCCGAACGGAATCGAGAACAGAGGACAGCCCGTCAGGAACGGTACCGCGAGGTCACCGACCCGTTGCTGTTCGAGGCCCTCGAAGACGCAGCCCTTACCGCGAACGGCGCTGAGTACGAAATGCGGGTGCCGACCGCGGAATGGGATGCGTGGCTGGCCGCGAAGGCGGCGATCAGAGAGGAGTTGCCGTATCCGATTGAGGAATGAAGCAACCGCAGATTCCACAGATGGACACAGATTGGACGAGAATCTGCGAAAATCTGCGGTTATTGGATCGTCATTCCCGCGGAGGCGGGAATCCACTCTTCCGTAGCGCTGGCATCTTGCCGGTGATTCTCTTGGTGGGACAGGCATCCTGCCTGTCATTTCCGGGCGGACAGCAGTCCGCCCCTACATCTATTCCTCCGCTCTATACGGGTTGCCAAAATTCTTGTCCGATCCCCACGGCGAAAACCCGTCATTCCTGCGAAAGCAGGAATCCAGTTTCATTTCTGGGTTCCCGCCTTCGCGGGAACGACGCGCTTTTTTTGGGATTACCCGTCTCCTGAGTAAACGACATTATTTTTGGCAACCGCTAATGTCGCGGCGCACCGCCGTGCGCCCGGAGATAATGCATGGCAAAGAAAATCCTCATCACAGGCTCTTCAGGCCTGATCGGCTCGGAAATCGCGCTCCTTTATGACCGCGCGGGCTATCGGGTGTTCGGAGTGGACAACAACTCCAGGAAGCGCTTTTTCGGACCCGATGGCGACACTCGCTGGAACCTGGCGCGCCTGAACGCGAAGGCAACCAGGTTTACTCATGTTGATATGGACATTCGTGACACGGCTTGTGTGGAGCAACTCGTAAGCGAAGTGCGGCCCGACTGCGTCATACACTGCGCAGCACAGCCCGCGCACGAGTACGCACGCAGGCATCCCGGCGTTGACTTCCACGTGAACGTCGCCGGGACAATGAACCTGCTGGAAGCCTGCCGTATGCACGCACCCGGCGCCGTGTTCGTGTTCTGCTCTTCAAGCAAGGTCTACGGCCCGGTGAACGAAATTCCCTTCGTGGAACTGCCCACCCGATTCGACATTGATGGTGTAGGGGCGGACTGTGGCGCAGGCTTTCCAGCCTGCGAAGAAAGGCAGCCTGGAAAGGCTGCCCCACGAAATGACAGGCAAGATGCCCGTCCCACCAAGACCAGGATTGCATGGGCCAACACATTGGTGGGGGCCGCCGTCCCCCGGATCGAGTCCGGGGCAGGCTCTGGCGGCCCATTGAAAGATAACGGGCGGGCAGAGACGCCCGCCCCCACCATGGCGGGAATGACCGGCAGCGCCCACCAGCGTCTCCATCCCGAGATGCCTATTCCACCAAGGACAACCCCTTTAACCGGTTGGTCGTTCTCCGGGATCACCGAGGAATTCCCCATTGAACCGGGAGACGGCCGCGGGGTGTACGGCACGGGGAAAGCCGCAGCGGATCTTCTTGTGCAGCAGTACGGCATTACGTACGGCATGCCCACGGTTTGCCTGCGGGGGAACTGCATGACCGGGCCGGCGCATTCGTCCGCGGAACTCCATGGCTTCCTCGCATACCTCGCGCGGTGCCTCGTGCAAGGACGCGAATACACGGTCATCGGGTACGGCGGAAAACAAGTGCGTGACAACATCCATTCGTACGATTACGCGACTGCGATCTTCGCTCTCTGTGCTTCGCCGCCCGCTCCAGGCACGGTCTACAACATCGGGGGCGGTCGGCGGAATAGTGTCTCGATTCTGGAAGCGATCTCTCTTATGGAGCAGATCTCCGGAAAGCGCCTGAAAACGGCATTCGCAGACCGGCCGCGGGAAGGCGATCATCGGGTCTACATCTCCGACATGGCGAAATTCCGGACGGATTACCCGGAATGGAAATTGAAATGGTCCATCGAGGAGATCTGCGAAGACCTCATCCGAGGCATGACGGGCTCTTCTCTCGCGTTGACGTGTAACGGGCGGGCAGGGACGCCCGCCCCTACGATCTTTGAAAATCACCGGCAGAGCCTGCCCCGGACTCGATCCGGGGATGCCGGCGCTACTGTAGGGGCGGACTGCCGTCCGCCCGAAAATGATGACAGGCAATCCCGCGGAACGCGGGACTGTCCTACCAAGACTTATCCGCCCGCAAAAAGTGTGGTAGGGGCCGGCGTCTCTGCCGGCCCGCCATGGAACAATAACGGATGCCCCGAAGATGGTATGGGAGGCGCTGCCCGCCCGTTTCCGGAAAATCACCGGCTACTGTAGGGGCGGACTGCCGTCCACCCGAAAATGATGACAGGCAAATTGCCTGTCCCACCAATATTACGGTCGCCATGGAGGTCCTCCATGCCTGAAATCCCTATCAACACCCTACTCCCATCCACCGCAGCGGTGCCGTCCAGCGAATACGACCCGGTAAGCCAGGCGGCATACACGTCCTGGGAAGTCGGCGACGAGGCTCACTTCTCGGTCGCGGTGCCTCCGGAGTATCGGCTCGGGTCTGATCTCGCGGTGCGGCTCCAGGAATCCACACCGAGCCCGAATCGCCTGCATCGCTGGCGCGCACGGGTACTCCTCGTGCGTCCGTCAGCGCACCAGACCGACGAAGTGACCGAGCAAGACGTAATCGAGCAGGAATTCGCGTCCTCTTCCACGCCCGACCTGCTGACGATGCGGTCGTTCAATCTCACGGCCGCGGGCCGGATCTCCGGGTTGGACGTCCAGGCCGGCGACATGATCTCCGTTACCCTCGCCCGGATCGGGGCGTCCGGCGACGAAGATCCCGAGCCTATCAAGTTGTTCCACCTCTCGGTGACGTACACACTCGTGCAAGATTACACCGGACCAGGAGTGTGCCTGGGACGTGTCGGACAAATCATCGAGGACGTGCGTGCGCTTTTCAATGACGAAGGAGGCGGGTTCCTCGAGAACGATGCACTCATCATGGACTGGATCAACCGGTGCCAGGCCGAAATCGCGAAGATCGGCTATTGGCGGACGACCGCGGCGCTCGATCTCATGAGCGGATCCGGGAGCTACGACTTGCTCACGGCGCTACCCGATGCGATCGATGTGCGCGGCGTGAGGCTGGCAGTAACCGGCGAACCGCTTACCCGCGTGCACTCTTTCGGCGAATTCATGGACCTGCGGGCCGAGGAACCGCTCGCTGCAGAGCCTAGGTACTATCTTGTGGAGTCCAACGCGCTCCACCTCTCGCCTGTGCCATCATCCGGCTCCGCGACCGGATTGTCCGTCGAGTACGCCTATCTTCCGGACAACCTCGGCTGCGAATCAGGCTACAGCCCGCCGCTTCCGCGGGCGTACGACACGCTGTACGTGAACTACTGCCTCAGCCAGGCGTTCAAGAGGGACCGGCACGCTCCCGGAGCGGAAGAAAAGCGCCAGGTGTACGACGACCTGTTCAAAACCGAACTGGCAGACCTGGTGCAAAGCGCCGCAACATGGAAGACCTGTTCCGGCCGCGTCGGTGCGGTTATCCAGGAGGTGCGTGAACTCTTCCGAGACGAGACCGGCGGAGCCATCGACGATGAGCTTCTCATTCTGCGGTGGATTAACCGATGCATGGCCGAGATCGCCCGAGCGGGATACTGGCGCACGTTCGGCGCCATCGACCTGCTGGCAGGAACCGCGGGATACGATCTGCCGTCGCGGCTTTCCGGCTTCGTGGACCTTCACGGCGTGGAATGGACCGGAGGCGGTCAGCGGGAAGCGCTCACGTGCATTTCCAACCGCGGACGTTTCGATGCGATCGCAGCTGCGGAAGCTTCCGGTCCGCGACCGTCGCACTATTTCGTCGAATCCAACACGTTGTATGTGACTCCTGTGCCGACCGCGGCCGTGTCCGGAGGGTTGACGGCCCACTACTCGTACCAGCCTGCGGATGTCGGTTGTCGATCGGGATTCACTCCGGCCATCCCCCAGGCGTACGACTCCGCGATAGTTGCGTACTGCCTTGCGCAAACGTTCAGGCGCTCCACAGCGCAGAGCGCTCCCACCAAGGCCTTGGAATACCAGGCCATGTACGAACGATCCAAGGCGGAGCTCATCCACCAGACTGAACCTCCCATCATCAAACTGAGGTCCTACCGATCATGAATGGCGCAGAACCAATCACCGTGAACCTTTTCGACTGGACGGGCGGAATACGAAACAAACGCCAGAACCCGCTGCTCTTCCCCGAGAACGCGCTCATGGACGGCGAGGACCTCGACCTGGTCGACGGACGGCTGCGCACGCGGCGCGGCTCGTCATGGTCGAGTGTCGGGAGCCTCCCGTCGGGTGCAGTCCGGATGCTCGCCCAGGTGCGGCTTCCCACCAGTGAGGCGAGCTATCTCCTCGCGCAAGTGGACGAAGGTTCGGGCAACAGGCTTTTGGCGAGCCCGTCTGCGCTCCCCACATCTTCGGGTCAGTTCAGCGAGGTTTTCGACCTCGGCAGCGGTGCGGACTCGGTGAGTGTCGCGAGCCTCAACGATCGAGTTGTCATCACTGAAGGGAAAAACCAAAAACCTCTCGTTTTTCTCGGTTGCATGGCAGCGTCGGGCGAAGACTGGGCCGTGCCCAAGGCCGTAATCGTGAGCTACGACAGCGGCGTCAACTGGCATGACGTTTCCGCTGCTGTGTGCGACAAGGACTCCGCGACCGCTGCCGATCTCGGAGATTTCCCCCGCGGCGGGTACATCGCGATTTGCACCGATGTGCCGAAGATCTCCGCGTTCGCGTTCGACGTGGGTACACCGAACGCCAATCCACTGGGAATGACTCTCGAGGGATACTCCGGAACCTGGAACAGCGGCTCAGGTTGGTCCGACGGAACGGCAAGCGACGGCGTTTCGTTCATGCAGAGCGGGTGCTGCTACTACAGCGGAGCTGAACCGTTCGAGGCCGGGTACCACACCATTTTCGAGGTCCCGGGCTTCTGGTACCGGGTCGGGTTCTCCGGCTCGACCACTCAATTGTCATCCGGTGTGTCGCTCAGACGGGTGCTGTTCAAGGCCCCTTGCCAGGAACTGCAAGTCATCGGCGACGGTCAGCCCGACACGCCGCTCGGATTCATCTATTACGACTCGTCGGCAGCGTCTCCGAAGGACTGGACCGTCCAGGTTAGCGACTACACCATCCCGTCCGTGGCGCGGTTGAATGACGGCGCAGTCTCAGGTGCGGTGGGCATGCAGTCGGGCGACTTCATCTACGTGGGTTACCTTACGCCGTTCAACTGTATCGAGATAACCCCATCCAACGACAATCCGAACACGAGCGCCGCAGTGCTCTCGGCTCAATACTGGAACGGCACCGGCTGGGCGTACCTTCCTATAACCGACGGTACCGCGGTTTCCGGCGCGACCTTCGCAACCAAGGGCAAGATTAGTTGGTCCGCGCCATCGGACTGGCAGCAGATCCGACCGATCGAGCGCGGCTTCCCGCGGGGCTATTGGATCAGGCTTGGGGTCTCGGCGAACCTCCGGGTGGACACATACATTGGCGAGTGCGGGGTCTTTCCGATCCCCGAGGCATTGGCCAAGCACAAGTTCGTCATGACCATGCGCGACCGGGTGGCGCTCCTGAACCGTCCGGATGCGCCGGATCAGGTCGGCGTCACCCGAGCGCTCGAAGAGTACGGCATGACCGGCGAGGACAGCGCTAGCCTCCGCATCGGCGGCCAGGACGAGATCGTCGGAGCGGTGGAAGCATTCAATCAGGGATTCATAGCCAAACCGGACGCCTGGTATATCCTCAACGGATATTCGCCGCAGACTTTCGCTGCTGAACGGGCTGAAACCGCCAACCAGGCGCCGGTCCACAAACGGGTCATCGTCACCGGGCCATTTGCCGAAGCCGACCAGAAGAACAAGATGGGGATCTATTTCATCAACCACTTCGGCGCATGGCATTTCACGGGTCTGCAAGTGTACCAGATCAGCCGAGACGTAGGTTGGTGGGATCCTTCGGCTCAAAATCCCCGGCTCGACCTGAACAACCTGTTTCACGCGTACGGCGTGTACTGGCCGGAACGGAACTGGATCATCTGGGCGGTCCCGATGATCGTCGGAGAAAGCGCGAGCCAGGCCACGAACAACCGGCTCATTATCTACGATCTGGTCCTCCAGACGTGGTTGCCGCCGTTTTCCGTGACCGCCACGAGGCCGCACCGGGCAAACGCGGGGAAATCGGCCTGTACGCAGGCGACTATGCGGGTAATGTGCTCCGGCTCTTCGGTCCGACCGACACCCACGCGGACGGATGGGTCGAAACCGGCTGGATGGCTCATGGCGCACCGAAGGTCGTCAAGCTCCTGAGGCACCTGACCGCATACGGGAAGGGAGCGCTGACGCTGAAGATCTACACCGACGGCAACGCAGTGACTCCTGCCAGACAGATCGAGCTTTCAGGGCTCTCCACCATCGGCTCGCATCTCTTCGCGGTGGATCAGGACAACGTCAACCTGAACGCCCGGTTCTTCAAGTACCGCATCGAGCTGCGCGGAGAAAGCGACCTGTACGGGCTCGGGCTTGAATTCGCAGCCGTGCGGGGGTGGGACAAGATGTGATCCTGCCTTGGTAGCGCCGGCATCTTGCGGGTGCGTTCGGTTCCACCGACAACGAGCCCGTACTGTCGATAGGCGGGCGCACGGCCGTGCGCCCCTACAAGGGAAAGCCAATGGACGTAGGGGCGGATTGCTGTCCGCCCGCAAGTGACAGGCAGGATGCCTGTCCCACCAAGACAAAGATGGTAGGGACGGGCGTCCCTGCCCGTCCGCTTCGGTTTTGGTAGCGCCGGCATCTTGCCGGTCCCATTGTAGGGGCGCACGGCCGTGCGCCCGCAAATTGCATGGTAGGCCGGCGTCTCTGTCGGCCCCTACCGTGTTATTGCGGGTCGGAATTTTGCGGTAGGGACGGGCGTCCCTGCCCGTCCGCTTCGGTTTTGGTAGCGCCGGCATCTTGCCGGTGATTTCCGGAAAATCGACCGGCAAGATGCCGGCCGCTACTGTAGGGGCGCACTGCCGTGCGCCCTCAAATGGCATGGTAGGGGCCGGCGTCCCTGCCGGCCCGCTGTAGAACCACCATGGGAACCACCATGTCAAAAGGTCGATACACAGGCTACCAGTTTTTCCAGCAGCAGGCTTTCCAGGAGGCGGAGAGCGGCCGTACGCACCCATACACCACATCCGCATACGGATGCCCGTGGAGCCAGCGCGCGTACCTCTTCCATTTTGAGGACTACCAGCAGCGCACTCAGTTTGACGCGGCGAACACCTCGTGCTGCTCTGACCCGGTCCGGCCGTTCCACTACAAGCCGCAGTATGCGGACCAAGGCAAACCCATGGTCGCCACCGACTGTGACGCCAAGGTGCAGGTCGCTGGATGCAATGTGGTGAAGACAGCTGACCAGGGGGTCGGACCGTGCGCATCCTCCGCAGGAGCTGGAGTGCAGACCGGTATCCTCATTCGCTGTCCCACCGCGTGTCCGGATCTGGTGGAAGCGCAGGCCGGCAGACGCATCCGAGGAGTGCATGGCGATTTCGTCTATGTCAACACACCCAATCCGGACGTGATCCAACTCCAGTACTATCCCGATGCGTCGGTGCTTATCGGCGCATGGGGCGACTGCGCCACTCGAACGTATGTGGAGATGCTCTGTGGTGAGTTGCCGGTCACCATCACCATCTCAGCAGGAGTCACAAAGCCCAACGGCTGCTATTGCGACTGCTGTGCGCACCTCACGGAATCGCATTCCTCCACAGGGGTTGGGCCGTGTGTACGCGAATCCGGTGGCTGGGGCAACCGGATCTACTGCTCGGGCGGTGGCGGCGTCAGCCCGGTCTGCAGCGGTGACGGAGAAAACCTCGCGATCTACTGGACGAGCGAGGATTACGCGGCCGGCTTGGCACACACCTGGGAAAGCCCTCCGATCCTCTATCCATACGGCTCTGCGGGGTGGAAGATCGGCAGCGGCGTTCCCGGCTGGGCGGGGGACGGCGACCAGTCGTTCTGTTGTGGCTTGAGCGGGAAGCACTGCGTGTCGCAAGGATGCGGTTACGGCAGTGTGTGTCTTCCCCAGAACTGGGGCGCGAAGAAGCCGACGAGCTGCGAGATCTACGCGTCCGGCAGCGTGGACCGCACCTATTACTCGGGCGACGTAGTGCAGGAATTCACCACGCTCAGGCCTGGGCAGCGCTACCCGATGTCAGGATGGCAGGCCTGCTCCTTCGCGAACAAAGCGCTGCTCGATTTCAGAGGCTGGAACTGTCTTGAGGACACGTTCGGTTCGCTGGAGCGGGAAATCGCCAAGGTCGTCCGCTCCACGGGAGATATTCAGCTCCAGACGGGCCGATGCGCGGAATGCTGCGGCTTCGGGAGCTTCACCGCGTGGTTCAACAACGGCTGTGACGATGTGGTTTCACGCAGAATCATGGTCCGCGATGAGATGGCGTCCGGCAACGGAGACCTCCAGGTGGGCCGCGTGCTCAAGTGCACGGCAACGGGCAATCCCGGCGAATACAAGGTCCAGGAAGCGCCGCTCCGTTGCAACGGCTCCAACGGCGCATTCACCGACGGAGCCTTCTCGTACGTGCCGGCGGGCACGGGGATCGAAAACTGCAACGCTGCAATCGGTTCGGGTGCGGAGATCATCCGATACGACTCATGGCCCCAAAAGGCCTGTCTGTCGGGCACACACCCCAGTTGCTGTTACTACTCGCAAAACGGCGAAAGCGGGTCCGGTTTCCGGGCGTATATCTGGCAAATTTCCGGTCACGTCTGCTGTCCGGACATTCCGCGCGTCGCGGGCTACTACGTCAGACAGGAGGGCGCGTGCTGCCCCGCGTGGGACCAGGAGGAGTGGAATTGAAATCGCAATTAGCCGTCCCCTGTCCTGTAGGGGCGCATGGCGTGCGCCCGGATGCGTGGATCAACCGCAGATTGCGCAGATTACGCAGAGACGTGCGCCGCGATGCGCGCGGGCGGCCAGTCGGCCCCGTTTCTGACCGTGATTGCAGCGATCGCTGGTAGGGGCGGGTCTGAGACCCGCTCCTACAAATCAAAGAACATTGTCAACCGCCCTCCCACATTCATCCCAGCGGGTAGCCCCGACGTTACACGTCGGGGTTGCGAAGCAACAAGAGGTTCTTTTCGTTTGTCGCATGAGAAAAGTGTCATGAGGAGCGAGCAAGACCTCTCACGCCTTCGGCGCTCCGACGTATAACGTCGGAGCCACCCCCAGAGGATGTAGCTCATTCCCTGATTTCAGACAGATTGTTGCTTCTTGCAGCGATCTACTGAATACGGGCCATTCATTCCTGCACAATGAGGACCATCCATGCATCTCAATCGCACCATACCTTACGACCTTCTTGCAGATTTCATCGACGACATCGGCACCGCGCACAAGCGCATAGACCGAACGCTCGCAGAAGATCTCCGCTCGGTCGCCAAACTCATCCCGCATCTGCCTCATGCACTGCCCAGCGAAGGCGCATGTCCGTACTGCCGCGCGACGTACCTCGTCAATCACTGGCGGCCTGAGCTTCGCGGCACGGAAACCGTCGTCACCCACATTATGCGGGTCGTGGAACGGCTCTGCCCGCACAGCGAGCACTACAACCAGGGGTACCGCGCACTGTGGCGATGTGAAAACCCCGCGTGCGGCGAAATGGAACTGCGGTAGGGGAATCACCGCTCGATTCGCCCACAACGGACGGGCAGAGACGCCCGTCCCTACAACAACGTACGCATCGCCATTGTAGGGGCGGACTGCTGTCCGCCCGCAAGTGACAGGCAGGATGCCTGTCCCACCAAGGCAATGATGGTAGGGGCCGGCGTCTCTGCCGGCCCGCCATGGAAGAATCGACCGGCAAGATGCCGGCGCTACCAAGACCGCAATCGACAGCGACGGCTGGCCGGTTGTGAGTCGATCTGACGCTACTAAATCCGAAACGGACGGGCAGAGACGCCCGTCCCTACAGTGCCATGCTCGACGCCACAAACGCCCGCAGCGGCGATCCAATCGTGAACCGGGTTCTGTCCGCCACACATCCCCAACCACCCAACATTCCACACTGGAGGCAACATGCCTGGAGCAACATGGGCTAACTACGAGAGAACTTTCGCAGGTTATCCGCGGGCGGAATTTCTCCGCCAACCCGCAACTGGAGGCGCTAAGGCAAACAACACAGGGTTCGACTACGAGAGCGCCTTCGGGAGCAACCCGTGGCTAGAGCCCACCAAACAGATATCATCGCTGGTTACCGGCCTCATGGGGTCCTTCGGCGGGTCCGGAGGACTGTTTGGTTCCGGCGGATCGTCCGGATCTGCCACCTCGTTCGTTGCTCGGCCCGACGACCCGGAAGTACAGAACTACATGTCCCACGTGCTGGGCGGGCAGCGCGCGCAGCTCGATGATTACGTTCGCCGCGCGGCGGGAGCGGGCATCAAGCGCGGAGGCATGAATGTGGTTGGAGGGCCTTCTGTTGATTCTTCGCTCCACCACTCCGCGATGAGGACGCTCGCAGGTGGTTACGCGGACCGTTTCCGCGAGGCCATGAATTACAACCGCGGCCTGAAATCGGAGCAGTATGGGTATTACAACGACAGTCTGAGCAGGATTCAAAGCCTGCTCGGCACGCAGCACAGCTACCTGTCGAGCCAGGCCGACTGGTCCCAGCGCATGGGGAACCTCGAGCACGGCGATTACCTACGAGAGCAGGATTGGCAGCGTGACACACCCTTCCGAGAACTCAAATTGGAGGGGCTCAAGCGCGACGCGGAAATGCAGAAGTGGCGCAGTCAGGTGGAACGAGAGAACCGCAATTGGGAAGTGGGACGCCGCACTGAACTGTTGGGGATTTACAGAGAAGGGCTCGCCAATAACAAACTTTTCAACACCAACTTCGGACGTTATTTCACCGTGCCCGAACAGATCGGAATCAGGTCTCAGGCTCTGGGATTTACACCGTCTGCGTCAAGGTCACGCGGCTGAGCGCTCCGTCTCACAAGTTCGGCCACCTACTTGACCTCGTCATTCGGCCGGAAGCCCATAGGCGTTAAGACAGCGGTACCGGCCTAGTGATTTCAGCACATTATCACCCTCCCCCTTCCCCCTCCCGCCGAGGGAGGGGGACTCGAAACCCTCTCCCCTGGCGGGAAAGGGCGAGGTGGAGGGGACATTTTCCGCGAATTTCGAACCTACGTTAACACCCATGAGATTGTGAGGAGTCTTGGAGACGCGATTCCGTGCGCAGGTGATTCTTTGGATCGTGGGGTTGACAAACGAGGTTAATTGTGGTTCCATTGGAAGAAATGAGAACATTTGTTCGCTTGTCCAGCTGAGCACATATTCCTCAAACCGCGTGACAACGAAAGGAGAAGGGAGGTGATCCTTGTCGTACTCATAGTTAACCTGCCCGGTTATGTACAATGCTCGCAGGTACCGGATTCCGCACAAAAAAAATCCCCCCTAACCCCCCTTTATCAAAGGGGGGGACGAGTTCTTGCCCTCCCTCTCGCAAAGGAGAGGCCTGTTCATACCGCCCCTTTCGTAAAGGAGGGGCCTGTTCATACCCCCCTTTCGTAAAGGGGGGCAGGGGGATTTTGGAAGCACCGATGCCACTTCGTCGATAACGCATTCCTCTAAACCCAACCGCGCATGGCGCACCTCGTGCTCCGTCGCTCCACCGATCATCTCAGGAGGCATCTCATGGATTTGGACACCCAACGCAAGCTCATCTCACGCTCATTCAACAAGCTCCACGAACAAGTCTCCATCCTCCGCGCCCTGGTGGAAACCATTGACGATCCCGAGGCCTCCGAGTTCCTCGACTCAATGGAATACGGCCTTTTCGCGCCCATGCGCCGGCTGAGGGTGCATCTCGACATCCCCTACGACTGGCGGGACCTGAAGGACGCCGAGGACAAGGAGGCTGCCGCGTGAATTCCACACCCGTCATGGTCGAGCAATGGAAACAGCGCAACACTCACCGGCTCGTCAACTGCCGGTGGGCATGCACGCTCACCCGCGAGGCTTGCCGATCGTACCAAGTTCGGTCGAGGCGATACGTGTTTCACTTTGCCGGCGACCACAACCCGATAGCGCGGCCGAATGGCGAATACGTCCGGTGCTTGCTGCCGGAACCGTGCCCCAACGCGATATCTGATCAGGAATCACAGGAAGTTCGAGCTGAACTCCGACTTGCCGGCGATGTTTTTCCGTCTCCGCGTCGACGCCAAGGAGCCGGACATGTGGACGAACGTCTCGTGAGCCCTGACGTAATGCTGGAGGAGGCCGACTGGAAGCGGTCCCTCGTCAAGAAATTCGAGGAGTGAACTATGAACCGATCGGAAATGACCTGCCGAATGTGCATCAAGTTCGACGGCGCTCAGTGCCGTTTGTTTCCCCAACCCCTTCCCGTGGCCGACCCTGACGCGCACTGGTGCGCCAAGGGCCAATGGCAGCGCTGGTCCGACCGCTACAACGAGATGGAGCCCTATTACTGGGGCGAATGGGACGCTGAAAGCCGCGTGTGACGGCTATTAGAACCGGGCGCCTATCCGACTGCCCCCCTCAGTCCCGCCGTCAACGGGGGGACCTGTTCCATCCGCAGATTTCGCAGATGACGCAGATTTTAGTCCCCCTGCCGACAGGCGACGTGTTGCTTTGGTGGGGGCCGGCGTCCCTGCCGGCCCTCAATCCCCCGTCAACAGCAAGGCGAGTTCCCTCCCCGTTGACGGGGAGGGTTAGGGAGGGGGCAGCCTTTCTTCCCCTGCCTCCCAGGAGAACGAAAATGACCATCCCTGACTCCACAACAGCCGACCTCACCGAACAGCCGACCCCGCGAAAGCGTGCGACTCGCTCGCGAACCGCCAAGAAGCCCACTTCCGAACCCGCAGCCAAGGTTTCGGACCCAACCGCCGAAGCAACCGATATCGACCCGGTGGAATTTGACCCGGAAATCGTGGCCAAGATGCGCGAGCTGGCCGCATCCGGGCTGAATCCCGAGTCAGCGCTCCGGCTTCTGGCCCGGCTCATGGCCGAAGTGCCTGCCGCAACCAAAGAGATCATGGACCGGATCAAGATGATCGACACGCTCATCAAGACTTCCCGCTCGATGATGGAAACCAAGCTCAAACTCGATGACGTTGCCGCACTCATGTCGCGGCTCGACGACCTGGAAGCCCACCTGGAACGCCTCGAACCCGCCGGCTGCCTCCGCTCGGATACCGCGGGGGAATTGTGGACCAGACCTGACGCGTGACCCATCCGGCCACTGTCACCCCAAAAACACCCCTGAACCTCTGAAGCGCCGCTTTCCGATGCGGCAACGCCTTTTTCCATCACTGTGAGGAGGACCAATGATTGAAACGGATAGGCAACGCCGCTGGTGGTTTGCCACGCACCCCGAGTTCAGCCGGGGACACGGAGGAGGACACAGTGGCA
>Ga0172373_10004256_pt1 | contig 20296 bp, 15 predicted proteins | sample Lak10m_2_FD_114546 | JGI IMG/M metagenome (GOLD analysis project Ga0172373, IMG submission 114546) | Freshwater microbial communities from Kabuno Bay, South-Kivu, Congo - kab_092012_10m | ecosystem: Environmental > Aquatic > Freshwater > Lake | place: Democratic Republic of the Congo...
CATTTCAAGAGCAATAATGATGTCCACTCTCGTGCCGAAGTGAGCGAGTGCTTTCTCAAAATCGTCCAGTTCATACATTTTTTTGAGTCCATTCTTGAAGAGTCAAGATATCTATTCTTGTATCAATCGCGTCAATTGAGTTTGACAATTCATAGAGTAGATTACTGGTCTCGATGTTTTCTTGTTCTAACTTTATGATTCTTTCCTCAAGAATGTTTAACCTGTTCAAGAGATAATTGTCGTTTGAGTTCGCACTGAACCGAGATAAGATGTTGGTAAATAAACGTTTCATATTCATTCTCCTTCAACAGGTTGGTCAGATTGTCGATCTGTTGTAGAGCCAGAATCAGTTTGATCGTAGAGTTCATTAAACAATTCTTGTGCAAGTTTTTCAGAGTTTTTCTTGATCTGATACCGAACGATAGGATTGTCTGGGCTGTATTTCACCCACCACTTTACCTTCTCATAAGTCAATCGACCCTGTTTCCAGAGCAAGATGACATATTTTGCAACATTTTGATCTAATGCGATCAGATATGCACAAATTGCAAATAAACTAAACCAAACATAATAGCTCATTGTCTTAGAGTTTTAAGATACTCAATTACTTGTTCTCTGACTTCCATCAACTCATGAAAACACTTTTGATTGTGAGCACATTGTCGGAGATCATTGTCGGGTTTGTAGACACTTTCGATAAACAAATCCAATCCACGATTCCATTTAGTGATCTTGTCTTCACAGTCCATAGATTCCACTCTAGTTGTAGTATTTAATCAGATCAGAAACCTCCGTTCATATTCTAACAGATCTGACGGGGCAGGAAGTTTGTCATAAACATATTCGGAAACGGTGTTAAGATTCCAACGATGCCCTCGTGTGATTTGATTCTTAGCTTTATAAAGATTGATACCAAGGTGTTTGTATTTGAGATCAGTCGGCACCAGCACCTTATAATTCTGTTGTCTGTTGTCAGTCAACAAACTGAGTTGTTTATTCTCAGCCTTGGTGACCGTGATGGTTGAACAGGCATACCAAAACAGATTCTCAAACAGTTTATAATCCTCCAAGTATGGATCTGGATTGTCCATAATCATTCGGCCGATGAACTGTGGAGACAGGTAATGATCGTGAGTCCGTTGTTTTGGATTGTTCAAAGCCTGTTCACTGATGAGACCTGTGTGATTAACTTGTGCGAGGTCAAACACTCTAATGTAAAAACCTCTCGTGATCGGTCGTGAACAGTCCTCATCATCCCATTCAGCCAGATTTGCACGTAAATCGTTAAATGCAACTTTGCAGTACGATTTCCAGTTCTTTTTGGTAGTCATCGTTTAATCACCGAGATTGCAGGCTCACCTTGATTGAAAACAACATCAACGACCGCCTGAACCTTGCGAGACGTGGAAATACCCACGTTGTCATAAACAGGGATACAGACTAGCCCAAACGTCTTCTGGGGGTCGCCAAGACGGATCACGCGACCGATTGTCTGAGAGATACCAATATAGTCCATATTGCGAAGAAACAACACAGCTTCCAGACCATTGACGTTGATACCCTCAGACAGAATCGAGTGGTGCAGAACCACAAACTTCTTGGTGGAATCTTTACCCCACGCATTGAGAGTGTCAAAGAACTGTTCACGATTCACCTTCTGACCGTCAATAATCGGACCGGTCTTGGAAGTGATCACCATCCAAGAATAACCACGTTCCTGAAGTTGAGAACAAAAGTCTGTCTCAGAAATCAAACCAATAATCTGTTTGGTTGCTCGAGCACAGATCAGAATCTTTTTGAGATTATCGCTACCAATAATTCCATCAGTAATTGTTACGATTTTTGGATTGTCAATCGTTTCCAATAGAAAACCAGCATCACGCTCATAAACAACCTGTTTATCCTTAACCATATCAAGTTGTTTGACAACAACCTTAGGGGGGAGGATATAACCACCTGCAACCAGTTCGGGTGCAGGAACATTACAAATGACCTGACCATAAACATCTACATCATTCATCCCAGGCTTACCGACTGCGAGAGAATGCTTTGGCGTTGCCGTATAAAAATAACAACGAGAAGTCTCTTGACTAAAATACTCAGTTGCAGGGAAAAAATTGCGTTTGACGGAGTTATGAGCTTCGTCAAAGTAGATAGTATCTACAGGAAGACGAGTTTGCTGCAGTCGCTCCAGAGAATTATAGGTCGTAAAGATCAGTTTATGACCAGGAGTGTTCACCCACCAATCAACAATCTCTTGAGGTTTAGTAGAACTAAAGTGGGTGGTTTCTCCAGAGTGAATGTGCATCACATTTGCATTGATGATAAACTCCAGAAACTCAGAACAAAGTTGTTCTGCTAACAAAATGCGAGGAGCTACAATAACAATCGTTTTTGCAATGTCAGACTCAAACTGAATCATTGCATCCCGAATCATAGTAATAGTTTTCCCAGCTCCCGTAGGCATTATACATTGACCTTTAAGGTGCAACTGCATAATATCTACAGCTCGTTGTTGATGTGGGCGAAGAATCATCAAATTGCGTTTCAATACAGCTAGAATACCCCCTTACCCGTTGCGGGGCAAGGGGGCCATTGATCAGAGATCCTTATGAGTGTCAGTTGTTAATCTTATCAAGAAACTGACGATAGGAACCCTTTTGCTTCAGGAAGTCGTGATTCATTTGACCGATGTCCATACCAAATTGAACCCTCCCAGTAGGTACTTTTTCAATACGATCTCCAGCAATACAGAGCATTTGGTAGATCAAACCGGCACGGCCTGAATTACTCAGATAAGGAGAATGTTCTTCAAAGAACTTAATGAAATCAGTTGTCAGACATGTAGTACCAGTATCAAGGATTTCATCTTGAAGAAGTTCAAGGAAGGTCGTAGCTACATCACCCTTACCAACATAAACCATCAGAGAAGCCCATGCAGCAAAGGTGCGTTCCCAAGGATCAAATTGATCCACAGAATCAAAGAATCCATCCACAAGTTCCCGACCTTCGCGTACAACATTTTTCCATTGATCCCACAACCGAATAGCGTTGTTGATCGTGAGTTTCTCACCCTGACGACGATTCAGAAGTTGACGCAGGGTGCTAACTTGACGAGGAGTAGCTGTCTTGTCTTTGCGTTGAACCTCATCCTCGGCTTTACGGGGTTTTGCAGGAGCACACTGAGTAAAACAATTCGGTTCTACACCCAGAACCACAACTACCTTGGCTGCAATACCTTCCGCAAGGATTGCTTCAAGACGATGTTGAAATTCAGTGATGTTCCCTTGAGTGTTGAAAGTCAGGGGTTGGCCATCTTCAAGCCATCCATCTTCACGGATACTTTCTCGGATCTTATTTACTTGAGATCGGATAATCTTACGATTATCAAAATTATGATATTCCAGAATATACTTTGCAATTTCTGGAGTGATAATAGCGTAAAGGACTTGGATTTCCTTAGAAACTGGATTGAATCCAAGTACATCAATAGGTGAAAGTTTCATTTGTTCAGCAACATTAGAACTTTCTTATCATAGATCATACAGATCAATTTGTCAAGGGCTTTGTAGTCTCGTAACAATACTCAATGTTACAAGAATCAAGAACTCTCATCATTAAGGTGAGTGTTCTTTGGTGTGGTCGTTGTTTCCAACCATACCAAGCTGTTTTCTTTCCTACAGCGTAAGGAGGGACTTGTCCCACAGAGTAATACTGATCTGCGGTTGTGTCATAGGTAACACCTCTGTCATCGTACAACCACCAGTGTGTATCACCTCTGTAATCTATTCCACTCATCGGAATCAAATCATGAGGATCTAGGAGATAGAATAGGGCTTGAGATGAATGATAACAATGCCCATACATCGGGTTTGTTTCATTCTCCTTGCGATACTTTTTAGTCAGCAAGTCGGGTGTAAGTTGAGTGCAAATGATTTTCATCATTGATTCTGCACCCTCTTCAGAATAGTAAAAAGGGACGAATCTTAGAGAGCGAGTCTCAAAGATCTGTTTATCTCGATACCGATGTCTTTCTACGTTTTTCATTCTTCTTCAACTTGGCGATATTCTTTTTTGCACTATCTAGGCTACGACAGAGTTGAACCTGTTGACCGTTGTGAATGATAATATACTGTTTTCCATAAGGCACTGCAGCATACATTCCATCCTTTGTCACATATCCAGTCGGATGTGGTTGTGCATCAAGAACTGTGATGTTCTTGTTCAAATCATTAAAGTTCGTTGTCACGAATATATTCCTCAAATAAAATGTCTTCCATCTGGTGTGCCTCTTGTTCCCAAGGTTGATCCTCGTAGTCAAGTTGAGAACAATCAATACCACACCACAGTCTTTTTCCGTGTTTGTCTTTTAGATCACCTTTGATATGTTGATGAATATGCCAACACTCGTGCAATAGAGTCTTGGTGTAGTGTTCGTGTGTCATAAAGTTGTGCATCTCGATCTCAAATTCACGAGGTCGATGATTGCAATCCGTGGGCCATACCCAACCATACACACCGTCACGATACATACCACGATGATGAACATTGATCGAGATCTTGTGTCTCGGAATGTATTCATTCATAAACCAATTCACAACTCTCTCGCAACGTTTCTTGGAGTAGTTGTAACCAGAGTGACTAAGAGATAACATAATCAAGAAAAGTTTTGGTGACCTTTGTTCCCCAATGGAGAAACCAAACAAACGAACTTAGAAATAATAGTTTGTCTGTTGTCGTCATAGATCCTTGAAACTGTAACCACCATACCACCGTCACAATCCTTTGGCAAGGGGCTTGACAGACCCTGGTTTCGTGAGTAGGATAACTCTGTCAGGGTTGATCGAGACTTAGCTATGAAGTTTAGAGTAAGCTATCAGAAACCAAAGAAAAAAGGTCACTACTCACAACAAGTAGCGACCTTCTATGATGAAAGAGATGCACTCAACTGGGAACATTATGTAAGAAGAAATGGATGTAAAGAAATTGTGATTAGTGTTGAGATCTCGTAGTGAAGGGGACTACTCAATCCCAGCAGCAGTTAGTCGGGCTTCCAGTTGCTCAATGCGAGCCTGAGCCTCCTGAAGGGCTTTGATCGCCATCCAGTACATCTGCTGTTCTTTAACGCCAAGCTTTTCAGGTTGCGCTTCCTGCGCGGGTTCAACCTCGTTGCCGTCGTTATCCAGAACAGCGGGCTTGGCTTCCTTGGCTTCCGAGAAGATAGTGATGACTTCAGGGCAGCTCTCCGCCACCTGTTGCGCGATCACACCAAGATTCAGGTCAGCATCATCGGCTTGATCTTTGTAGCGGTAGTTGACGATCTCCCATTCCTTGATGCAGTCCCAGGTGCCAGCAGCAGGGATGATGTCTTTCTTGGCGTTGCGGTCGGAAAGGTTGGAATTGTTGGCGCTGTAGTTGGCTAAACCACCGTTGGAACGGATTTCAGCTCTTGTATTACCACCTCCACGGCAGCGCCAAAATGGACTTCCTGTACTGTTTGGATCTGAATCAAATTCAAACAGAACGCCATACGGAGTTGCGTTTGAGTTCCTGTCAATAGCAATCCAATCCGATGCATTGTTATTGCGTTCGTGGTAGGTACTTGTTGCACCAAAATACGAACCGTTATTACTTGCCTTTAAGTATCCAAGTTGCCCAATCCTCATCCGCTCCGTCGGAGAACTCGCCCCGTCGGCAGTAGTCGAGAACGTTAATCTGCCTGGGTAATCACCCGATCCGCCCGCTGCATCGGTAACACCGGCTATCTCTGCGTATATGTTTCCAGAGCTATCAGCAAACTCCAAAGCGCCTAAATATGCGCCCGAAGAAATCGATGCGGCAGCTTGCCCACGTTGAAGATAAAGCAAAGGCGCTCCAGTTGAATCACTGGAATTACCTTGGAGCACAGCTCTGCAAACGGTAGACGTAGAAGACGTGCCAACTAAGAGGCGTCCCGAGCTATCAATCCTAGCTGCCTCAGAACCACCTTCACCAAACGCAATGGTGTCGGCCGACGGGAAAAAGATACCGGTGTTTGTGTCGTCTGTTGGAGTGATTGATGGGGCTGCAGCTGAGCCTGCAGCAACTCTTAAGGTCGTGGTTGTAACAACACCAGCACTGACACTTAAACCTGATGCGTCTAATGTGGATGCAGTACCAACTCTATAGGTTGTAGCCGTAACAACACCAGCTACTGTGAGACCAGATGAACTAATCGTGACAGCTGTTCCGACATTAATTTGATCATTGGCTCCATCAATGATGACTGATGATGATCCGACAGTTAAAATACCAGTGACTCTCGCATTACCATTGACAACTAATGCGGTTGTTGATGTTCCTGTATTGACAATGATGCCACTTCTCGCGGTGATCAGACCAACAGAATCAACGTTGGTGACATCTTCATAAGTCAGAGTACCAGCAATGGATACATTGCCAGTGAATGTTGCAGCAACACCAGTAATGTTCTGGACATTGATATCATCTGCAGATGTCAGAACAGCGTTACCAGTTCTTCCATAAAAACCGGTGACTGCACTTGATGTAGCACCAGCGAAACCAATGTGACGAACTTGAATCTCGACACCGTTAGCAGGTGCTGATACAAATGTCAGAGTGGATTCAGTGACACTATAAGCTCTCGTTGTTGATGTGTCTGATGGATACTGAACAACACCATCGAGAGTGACTAAGACATTTTGATTATTTGCAGGTGTCTTAGAAAGAGTGAAAGCTAAAGTTGAACCATTACCAGTAAAGTTATCAACGTTGTTATCGGAGATATCAAACGTTGCAATACTGTTTGCAATGATGTTACCAAAGACAACATCAGAAACCGCAGGAGCGACACTGAATACGATTGTAGAGTCCGCATCAATGCCAAAACCTACAGTTGGTGATGATGTTTCTTGTGGTTGTTGAATAACACCATTGATTGACAGTAATAATTGACCAGCACGACTGAGAGTGGCTTTTGTTCCACTGTTATACGTCGCTTTAAACTTTGTATTGATACCATCAAAGGCAACATTCAGAGTGTGTGATACACCGACACCCAAACTGGTCAGATTGATCGCAGTGTTATTGTTGGCGTTGACTGCAGATGTTGCAAGTTTGATTGTGTTCTGATCAACTTTTATAATAAAGTATGCAGTGCCAGAAGTCAGACCACCGATTGCAGTACCACCGCCGTGAGTGTATGTAACTCTTTGAGCCGTAACAAAACGATGTTGATTAAATGTCAGAGTGTCATTTGCAGTTGAAACAACTTCTGCACTTGAACCATCAAACGTCAGAGTAAATGATGCAATATTATCAAGTAATCTAAAACTTGAAGTGGTGTCACCTGTAACTGGTGGTTGTCCGATGTATGGCATCTTATTACTTTTTTAGTTATTTATTAGACACAGAAGTGAAGGGGACTACTGGGCTTTGAGAGCTGCTACTTCAGCTTCCAAGGTTTCGATGCGTCCGATAGCTTCCTGCAGCGCAGCCGTCAACAGGGGCACAAGCTTGGATTGGTCGATGCCTTGGTACACGGGTTCCCCTTCATCATCTACTTCATCTTTTGTGCCAGTGATGGCTTCAGGAACAATGTCCTGCACCTCGTGGGCAATGAAGCCGTCAACTGTTTTATCGGAGTCGGCGATGAAATTGAAGCGGCTGGGCTTTAGTTGCTGCAAGCGAGTGATGCCGTCAGTGACTACGGTTACGTTCTCTTTAAGGCGGTAGTCGGAAGATGTGTTGTAGGCAGTTGCAGTATTTGTTGTTGTAATACTGCCGACTTGGGTGCCAGCCCGATAAATGACAATGTTATTTGAGCTGCCACTTCCACCAGCGACATTATTTACGCCCATTGGCGCGTAGGTTGTGCCGTCTTCAATAAAAACACGATGTCCAATGCCGGTTGTAGCCGTGGTGGTATTTATGCACAGTTGACCATTGCTGTTAAGTCGGAATCGCTCCGTCGGAGAACTCGCCCCGTCGGCAGTAGTCGAGAACGTTAATCTAGTTGGCATTGATGTGCCAGAGGTCCACGTTCCTCCGTCACGGGCAGCGCGAATGATCGCACTGTTGTAAATGTGGCTTGAGTCGTTGAAGGAAATAAATCCAAGATCTTGGTCGCTGGCAGGGGAAGTATTGCCGTACGCCAGAATTAAAGTGCCACCTGTTCCACTTCCGGTTTGTAGAAGTGCATTACACGTGGCAGACGTAGAAGACGTGCCAATTAAGAGGCGTCCGCTGGAGTCGATGCGGGCGCGTTCAGTGCCGTCCTCACCCCCGTTAAAAGTGATTGATTCCCCAGCTCGTGCGGCAATTTGGAAGTTTCCGCTTGAAGCGTATTTAATGCCTGCTTCATAACCGGCGGGACCAAACATGACTCTTTGATTACTGCCGACGCGAATGTTTCCGTTTACATCTAGGCTTTGCCCAGGGCTCGTAGTGCCAATCCCTACTCGCTGTGAGCTATCAACATAAATAGCAGTCTTGTCTGTCCCGTCATTGATAATGAAACTCATCGGGCTACTGTTGTAGCTCACCAAAGAGGTAATAGCAGAGGTTGCCCTAAACTCACCGCGCTGGGTATTTCCAGTTCGGAGACCTAATTTTGGCGTAGTTGAGTCCGAAATTGTCACCAAGTCGCCAGGCGAACTAGTCCCTATGCCTAGACGCCCTGAGGAGTCAATCCTCATCCGCTCCGTCGGAAAACTCTGCCCGTCGGCGGTAGTCGAGAACACTAGGCGGCCTGGGTGGTCACCAACAGCACCTGCTGCATCTGCCTGAACAGCTATACGACCGTAAAGGCCGCCAGCATTATTCATAAAGTCAAGATTGCCGACCGTATCTCCTGAACTAATACTCGTTGCAGCGCTACCGCAGACAATGCCAAAGCTACCTTCTCCAGCCGAATTGGACACATTTGCGCGGACGATAAGCTTTGCGTCTCCAGACCAAGAAGTCGTGCCAACTAACAGGCGTCCGCTGGAGTCAATCCTAGCTGCTTCAGAACCACCTTCACCAAATGCAATTGTATCAGCTGACGGGAAAAAGATACCGGTGTTTGTGTCGTCTGTTGGAGTAATGGAGGGGGCTGCAGTTGAGCCACTACCAACTCTATAGGTTGTAGCCGTAACAACACCAGCTATTGTGAGACCAGATGAACTAATCGTGACAGCTGTTCCGACATTAATCTGATCATTAGCCCCGTTAATGACGACTGATGATGATCCGACAGTTAAAATACCTGTGACACGTGCATCACCATTAACATGTAATGAAGTTCCTGATGTGCCGACAGCTCCGACTTCTAATTTAAATCTCGGATTTGTGGTTCCGACACCGACCAATCCAGAAGAAGTTGTGGTGATTACAGTTCCACTAGTTCCAACATTTAATCTTGATGTGGTTACGATGCCTGCGAATGTTGCATTGCCACTTGCACTGATTGTTGCACCGATACTTGCAAGAGCACCAACTTCGAACCCTGCTTGAGCTGTGTTGACACCAACACTATTGAAACTCGTAGCAGAAATTACACCGACATAATTAAATGGTGTGGATAGTTTTGCGCCAGTGACACTACCATCCGCAGGAGTGCCAATACTGACTGCAGCACCGAGAGCGACGATGAATACATCCGTTCCTGCTGTTGGTGCATTGGTAAATGTGATCTGATCGTTGGTGACCGTGAAAGCTTCGATCGGTTCCTGAATGACACCACCGAGAGACACTAACAAAGTGTTAGCAGAACCAGGTGTGTATGCAGCTCCACCTGATTTTAAACTAAAGGTGCTGGTCGAACCGTTAAACTGTGATGAAAGATCATCCAGTTTAATATAATTACCTTGAACTAGAGCACGACCGATGTATGCCATTTGGGTTCACTTTCCCCCGTTGTTTTGATTATTTATGAGATTTTGTAGTGAAGGGGGCTACTGAGTTTCAAGGGCAGACAAACGGGCTTCCAGTGCAGCGATAGCTGTGCTCTGTGCTTCGATCTGCTCCTTCTGCCGCTTAATCAGGTTGAGCAGGTGAGGAACAAAGCGGTCGTACTGAACACCATCAGGCTCTGGAGTGTCTAGTTGTGTTTCAACAGCAGAACCTTTCTCGTCATAAGAGATTTGAGCAGTTTTCCATTGGACAAGGCGAGGATCAACTGCCGCTACTTCTTCGGCAATAAAGCCCCAGAAGCCGTGATTAGGGTTGTCGCCTGAAGAAGTAGAACGATACCAAACAGGTCGGCATCCTAATATCGCATCGGCATAGGAGTCCTGAAGAGTTTCAATATCGGTTTTGTATTTAATCGAAGATGTTGAACGATAAAGCTGCCCGTTTGCTCCGACATAGACATTTGCCGCATTGGCAACAGAATTGTTATATATAGACGGGCAAATAAAATCTCCACTATTACTGATTCTTACTCGCTCCGTCGGAGAACTCGCCCCGTCGGCGGTAGTCGAGAACGAAAGTCTTCCTGGGTAATCATTCGATCCGGCACCTGCATCGGCATAGCATCGAATACCGGCAAAGTTATTACCCGCACTATCAGAAAAATTCAGGTTGCCAATTTCTTCGTCAGCAGTAATTGAGGATGCGGCTTCACCCCTGGCAAGGGTCATGTAGCCAGCGCCACTTGCGTTACCCGTATAGCCAAGAACAAAGATACGCGCCACAGCTCCGTCACCCGAACTAGGGCTAGAAGACGTGCCAACTAACAAACGTCCGCTGGAGTCGATGCGAGCGCGTTCGGAGCCGTTAGCCCTAAATCCTAGAGTAGATGCTGAGGTTACATGAAAATACCCATAATCAAAGGTATAACCAATTTGACCACGGAACGTGCCGCTATCATTAAAAGTTGCAAGAGGATAGCCAACGGTGCTGTTTAGAGTAAGGAGGTCGCCAGGACTCGTAGTGCCAATCCCTACTCGCTGTGACGCATCAATGGTCATTGCCGTAGAACCGGCAGTACCAAAAGTTAGTTTTTGATCAGACGAAAGCACTCCAATGCTTGCACGATTTGTAGAACTCTCGTAATCAAAACGAAGAGTGGCATTGCCGCCGCCACCGTTGTTAAGAATTAGTGTTGCATTATTTGCACCAGTCGTTGCAGTGGCTCCGATGCGAGCCGTAGTTGTAGAGCCAGCCGCAGTTTTAAGTACATCAAGATCATTGCTAGGCGAAGAAGTCCCCAAGCCAAATCTGCCTGAGGAGTCAATCCTAGCTGCCTCTACACCACCTTCACCAAATGCAATGGTATCAGCTGACGGGAAAAAGATACCGGTGTTTGTGTCGTCTGTTGGAGTAATGGAGGGGGCTGCGGTTGAGCCACTACCAACTCTTAAGGTCGTGGTAGTAACAACACCAGCACTGACACTTAATCCTGATGCGTCCAGTGTGGATGCGGTTCCAACTCTATAGGTTGTAGCCGTGACAACACCAGCACCACCAGTTAAGTTAAGACCTCCACCTCCAGTAATATCAATGCCACTTCTTGCAGTAATCAAACCAACAGAATCGACATTTGTTACATCATCATAAGTTAAAGTTCCAGCAACCGATACATTACCTGTAAAGGTTGCAGTTACTGCTGTAATAACACCAACAGTAAGGTCAGTGTCTGTTTTTACAACCTGACCAGTGACCTTAGTAAGTGCCATCAGGTAATCTCCATAATGGTCAGAGCAGCATCAACGCTACTGTTCGTGTCGCTATTGACTCTTACGCAATCACCTGTTTGTAATACGACTTTATTACCTTGCATAAATTCAAGAGATGATCCTTGTGGAAGTGGAGCATTCTTGAGAAGTTGAATATCCTCTCCATTTGCAGCTAACCTCGTAACACCAACTCCAACATTAACTCCAGCACCCGAAGTATTGGAAAGAGTGATACCGATAATTACGGTCGTCGTAGAAGACGGGCAAGTGTAAATGCCTACCGTGGAAACTCCCACGTTTGACTTTGTTTTGAGTTTAAAAGTGTTTGCCATTTCCTATTATCCGAGAGCAATTGCAAGAGCGGTAGCATCACCAGATGCAGTGGTCAAAATATCAACACCACCAACACGAATTGCGGTTGAACTATTTATGTCACCCAACACATCCAACACAAAAGCTGCTGTTGTGCCGATTCCAACTCTCTGAGAGTTTCCAATACCGATTGCTGTTAGAATAGTTCCGCCCAGACCAACATGCAGTGTTGATGTGGTAGTAACACCAGTGACAAATAGATTTGATGCAGTGATGAATCCAACAGTTGCAATACCACTCGCAGTAATGTTGGTGGTATTGAAGTTTGGAGCTGTTGTAATACCACTAATTGTGGCATTTGTTGCATTAAAATTAACAACAGTTCCGACACCAGATGTGAAGGAGTTTGTTGCAGTCAGGAAACCAATAGTTGCAATACCTGTAACATTTAGATTTCGCCCATTGAATTCATCAAGATTAATATCACCGACGACAACTAAATTACCACCGACGTGAACATTATTTGTAACTGTCAGAACACCAACAGTTGCTGCAGATCCGACTACAACATCTTTTTCAAATCTTACGAACTCTGCAAACTTAGATGCACCGGTGACGGTTAATGCAGCACCAACAGTGACCGCAGCACCAACAGTCAGATCTTTTTCGAGACGAACAAACTCTGCAAACTTAGATGCTCCAGTGACAGTCAGTGCAGCTCCAACGGTGACTGCGGCTCCAACAGTAACATCTTTTTCAAATCTTGCAAACTCTGCAAACTTAGATGCACCAGTTACTGTCAGTGCAGCTCCAACGGTTGCAGCAGCACCAACGTTCAGATCTTTACTGATTGTAGCGCCAATCGAAACCGTCAGATCAACTGATGATAAAGCTTGAACTGTGGTGAATCCAGTGGTGACCTTTAATGATGTGGCGTTCGCTAAACCAAGTGTGGAAAATCCAGTGACAACTGCATCGAGAGCTGTTAGAGTCGTGACTCCGACAGCTCCAGCTGTGACAATACCAATAACTCTGGCATTCCAAGTCTCGATTTCACTGTCCGACTGAATTTTTCCACGAACATCTAATGTGACTGTCGGAGTGGTTGTCCCGATGGCGACTCTATTGTTGACTGAATCTACAAATAGAGTATTTGTGTCTACTTCTAGACCGTTCTTGACAACAAAATTCTTATTGATTGCCATTTGGGTTCACTTTCCCCCGTCGTTTTGATTATTTATAATTAGACTGATGGATAAATTGTAATTGTTCCACCCATTCCAGCATGAGCAGTGCATTGATAATACAGAGTGTTCGGAGCATTAAATGGAATCTCAAATCTTAAAGTTCCATTTGATACATCATTATTTGTCACTCCATCATTATATTGAGTTCCTGTAGAACCATTTGCAGTGCTTTGAATTCTAAACGGATGAGCACCCATATTATTCACAAACTCATATACCGCACCTCTTGCAAGATAGAGAGCAGGGTCATTTGTTGTTTGTGTAAATCCAATTCCAGTAAAGGTATAATCACTAGATCCGTCTGCTCCAAGAGTCCATTTACCACTTACGATACGTGATGCATCACCAAAATAAGTAGCACCAGTTACGACACCGACAGTCGAAACACCAGAAACAGTTACATTCTCAAGGGCAGATGTTCCCTTTACTGTAAGAGCACTTGTTGGATTTATGGTTCCTATACCTACCAATCCATTATAAGTTGTGGTGATTATAGTTCCACCAGTACCAACTTTAAGACTACTATTATTATTTAATTCTAAATCACCATTAATTTCTGCACCAGTTGGTAAAGTTCTTATTCGATAATATGCACCATTTAATGTTGTATTTTCTGATAATGCAGCAGTATTTCCACTGACACTTATATAAGTAACTCCACTTTTTCTAACGTTAAATGTTGATGCAAAATCCAAATATGCATTAGTGCTTGTAAAATACTGATATGCATTAGTCCCATCACCAACAATTGTAGAAACACCAGAAACATTAAGTTGTTTAGCAAATAATGTTGTCCCAGTAACCGTTGTAATACCAGCAAATGTGGACACACCAGAAACATTCAGACTTGTTGCATCAATGGTTCCTACAGTAATATTAGGAGTTCCAGAAAGACCCGTTGCGTTACCAGTCAGAGCACCAATAAATGTGGTTGCAGTTACAACACCAGTGAAAGTTCCATCACCAGTTACAGTGAGTTTTGATGTTGGATTTGTGGTTCCAATGCCAACATTAGAAAGTGTATGAATGCCTGCAGATGTGGTCACAAACTGAGATGATCCAGTACCAGTCGCGGTGATTGTTACTTGACCTGTATTTTGATCTAACGAAATACCAGATCCAGCTTCGATGCGTGTTACCGCAGCACCAGTCAAAGTTGTGCCACTCAAGACAATAGATGTTGCACTGATGATACCAGTGGAGCCATTGATTGTAATACCGGTGCCAACATTAATAACGTTGGTGGTGCCATTCAGAGTGATTGATGAGGATCCAATGGTCACAATACCAGTGATTCTTGCATTTCCTGATACAAGAAGTACTGTTGCACCAGAACCTACAACGTGTAACGGTGCTTGTGGATTTGTTGTGCCAATGCCAACACTAGAGAGTGTGTGAATACCTGACGTTGTTGTGATCCATTGAGTGCCAACACCAGAAACACCGGTGAGTGTAGATCCATCACCAATGAATGATGTTGCCGTGATCACACCAGAAACATTAAGTTGTTTGGCGAATAATGTCTGACCAGTAACTGTGGTGATGCCAGCAAAAGTGGATACACCAGTTACACTTAGATTAGTAAACGTGGAAGTTCCTGTGGTATCAATACCTGCAGCTGCACTGGCAGTCACAGTCACAACACCCGCAGAAATTGCCGATACTGCTAAATTAGAACCAAAATTAATTGTTCCTGCAGTTCCAATCAATACGTTGTCATCTCTAACGATAACACCAGATCCAATTCCTGCAAGACTGGTTAATCCAGAGCCATCACCGACAAAAGTTGTGGCAGTTATGACACCGGTGATTCTTGCACCACCAACAACATGAAATTTCGTTGCTGGATTTGTGGTGCCAATGCCAACCGAGCCAATACCAGTAACAACAAAAGGACTTGTATCAAGATTAGCCTCATCCTCTACCACAAGAGCGTTACCAGTCCCAAGTTGAGTGATACGAACCATATCACCCGATGTGGTTCCAGAGAAAAGACCAGCGATGCCAGTGGATGTTGGAACTACATTTAAACCTGTTGATGGATTTGTTGTGCCAATGCCAATTCTATCAACACTGACAACCATCGAATCAACATCACGAGAGACAAGACCAAATCTTCTCCAAGCATTCTGAATTGTGTATATCCAACCAGCATATCCACTTTCTGCTGGTTTTGTGGTGAACGTAACGTCACCAGAAGCACTACCGATAGTAGGAGTTGCAATGCCGACGGTGATCTTTCTTGCAACTTTTGCATCACCTTGAAGTTGAATCGATGTGGATTCAATACCCTCACTGGATGTGGATGTAATTTTATTGGTGAACAGTGTTGGGCCATCAAACTTAGATAGTGCATCGCCTTTTGATCCACCACTAATCTTGATCGAATCGGTAAAGATCGTATCAATATCCTTCTCTTCACCAGTGATCGTCGGAATTGGAGCATCAAATATCAGCTCTTCTCCTGTTGTGCCTCTAATAACTGCATTACCAATGAAATATTCACCGTCATCATTCAAGCCAGTGTAATAGTTCTGACCACCATTTCTTCTTTGTGTTTGACCAAGTTTACGATCTTCAGTTGAAAGAACCTTGGTTTGTTTGTCTGGTAAAGCAACAGAGTAATTACCTTGACCGAAACCAACATATTCAAAGGTTTGGTTTGCAGCTCGAATTAGTGAACCTCTTCTGAGTTCAACGGGAACAACGCGCACCTTTTTAATTATAGATCCTGAAGCGTGATTTGTAGATTGTGTTCCAAAAATACCTCTGAATACTGTATTAATCGAAGTATTTTTAATTCTCATCATCTCGTTGTTGACCATAATATAGTCACCAACATTCAAACCACTAGATGCCGCGTTTGTGATACTGATTGAACTGGTTGTCGATGTAATACCTGCGGACAGAGTGGTTGTGATTCCAGCATACATGCTGCACATTCTACTGCCAATTTTTTCATCAGCTTCGGTGATTGATCCATCATTTGATGAATATCCACCAGGGAAAGCAAAGACAGATCCAGTTAATGTTGGGGCTGCAACAGTGGATATTCCAAGATTGACAGTGAATGTGGTCAGACCGACATTTTCTTTGACTGTAAAGACCCCCAAATATGCAGTCTGACCAGCACCGACTAGTTTTACCTTTGAACCAACCAGAAGACCATGGGCAGTGATACCAGTTCCAACTGTTGCAATACCAGTGGTAACATCATATGAGATAGCTGTCACCCCGATCGAAGGGCCGATGAAAGACAGAGTTGCACTAGATGTTGCAGATCCAACCGTGATGTTGTTATCACCACCAAGAGACATATCAAAGTTGATGACTTCCGTTGATGCAAAGGAGATTCTCTTTGCATCTTGTAAAGCTGTAACGCGGAATGTATTGTTCAGTTTTTGGTTTGTGTCTGAACGAATACCAGAGATTTGAATGACTTCACCGATACCGTTGTAAATATTCGTGACAGTCAAAATACCAACAACGTGCCCAGTCGTGGTGGCAATACCAACAACCTGCACAGAGTTACCAATGCCATAGGCACCACCACCACTCACGATTGTGACACCGGTGATGTTACCATTCGCATTAATGGTCACGTTAGCAATTGCACCACTACCAGCAGTGCTACCCAAACCAACTCCGACTAATTTAGCACCAAATAGAGTGGTTGCAGAGCCTGATCCATAATTAACTCCAGACGATGCAATGCCAACAGAAACGATCGAATTTAATTGATGTTCAACAGTAAGATGTGCAGTGTGTGCAAGACCTGTGCCCATATCAGACACAATACTTGTAATACCGACACTGATTCCATTCTCTGAAAGGAATTTTAAAGTCGCATCTTTAGTAATGCTATTTTTCAGATCACTCGATACAACCTTACCAATAGGTTTTGATTCTGCATGGCTGAATGCTAAATCTGGATCAGATACTGGATTGTCTCGATCAACCTGTGGATAAAGATCTTTGACTGGTTGACTAAATTTAAACGATGAGAACGGTGAAACAGTTGGCGAAACAGCGTAATGTAAACAAGTCAAATGATAAACACCATCTTGTTCTCCAGTAATATGTTTCTTGACCTCTTCGGATTTGTAGATGTAGAATGATTTGGAATATTCATTCTTACTAAAGTTTGGAAGATTATCAACTGTTCTGGTCTGATTACTCAGTGTTGAAGATCCAGGGTCATTATTCAGAGTATATTGGAAACCTCTCGCACTGGTGATACCAATAACATCAAAACGACCATTAAAACCAGAACTACCAATACCAGTTGCATTATTTGATGATGTAATTTTATTAACATTAACAACAGAACCAACGGTTAAGTTATGTGGTTCTTCTGACATCACGGTTGCAACATTACTTGACCATGAAGCTTCACTTAAGAAATGGAAGTTTCTTTGATCATCAATGTTTGTCAGAGAGGATGTTGTGATCTCAGCGTTTGTTGAACCAGTGGAATCACTGGTCTCTTGAATTATATAACCTTCAATCGGTGGTCTCGCAGTCGTAATGCCTGCAGGAATAACATATCTAAGACGATAGATCGAATCTTCAATTGTTCTAGAGTTTGATTTTCTGGTGAAGAATGTCTTTGAAGTTGTTCCGCCTAATGCAGTGGTTCCAAAACCAATAATCGTCGGATAGATTTCATTATCAATGACGGCATTGGAAACGTTAATGTACCAGTTTTTGTTTGTATTATCAAACTGAATCGGGTGTCCAATGTCACCAGATCTCTTATCAGACACACGACTAATGACTCTCAGTTCACCACCAGTGTTGTTGATCGTCAGAGCTGTGCCTTGAAGAGCATCGTTTAGAGTTCTAGCAACTTTCAGTGTACTTGCACCCAGACCAGAAACAATCGCATAATAGATTTGATTCTCTTCTAATCCATCAGGTAAGAATCCATTATCAGCAATGACACGAATGGATTCACCATCGATTAAATCATGATTTACTTTTAGGGTGATAATGTTTGAACTGATGCTACTGACACCACCAGAATTGGAGACGACATAAGCCTTCTCGCCTGTGTTTGTTGTGATACCAGCAGCTTTTGGCATCACAATTTTAGAAACATAATCTCCCTCTTGCCCGTTGATGTTCAGTTGAACTCTAAGTTTATCATTGGTGTTTGCACCAAAACGATATCCATCAACAATGTGTGGAGGTAGTGCATCTTGATTTGTATATCCTTCAAGATATAGTCGAGTGCTGTTACCTACACCAATGGTTTTATCTACATCAATTGACAAATAATCAATGTTTGTGAGATCATCAGTGATCTCTTTTGGTGGAATAACATGAGTGATGTATGCTGAATTATCTGGGCCAAACGCAGATTGTTTGAATCCATCAGACATCAAAGCGTTCTCGCCAAAGTTTGCATTACAGTTTGCGAGAGACAGTTCACCACCACTTTCGGCAACATATTGATTGTTGTGCCCGATGGCGAAGACTGATACAGCCTGAATAATCGAATCGTTTGATACTTTGACGTGTGATGATGTATATTGTGGTCTGTAAATCGCTTCAGGATCTAAGTGTAGATTATTAACTACCGTATAGTCCTCGTATTGTCCAGAAGTTGAATTATAACGAACAAAAGCTTTATCGTCTTTTTGTAGTGCAGTTCCAGTATATTGAGCAATCAAACCACTCTTGAACCCTGTTACCTTTGATCCGTCAAGATGAATACCATTCATACCAAACACAGATCTCTTCGAGAGATTGAAGAGATATGGTGATGCAGAGTTAATTGTATCAACTTCAATGTTGACACTCGCACTCGTCAGAGTTGGTAATGGATTATTTGGTGCAGTTGAAACGACATATTTAAACTGTGTCGTTGATACAACCTCAGATACAACATGAATACCATTGTATCCAGATGTGCTGATACCAGAGACACGAACAGGTGTGTCGATTGATAAATCTGTTAATGCTGAGTTAAGATCAACCGTGATCGTAGTGGATGATACGGCGCCGGTGCCAGCCTTGATCGAAGAAATACCAACCTCTTGACCTCTGGAGCCTACAATACGATACTCTTCGACTCTCGTTTGGAAGTCAAGAGAACCTGATGGGAAGTCTGGTTCAATCGGCCTACCAGTGCCTGCATCATAAACATCACCAACTTTTTGATAATACATATCAAGGTCAGTGGACACTGAATTAATATTCAGAAAACTATCATTGATCGTGACAGCATTTGCACCATCAACATATTCAAATACTGTTAGTTTATGGTGCGAAAAGTTTGGTGTAAAAGTGTTTGATGTATAATCTTTGTAAACGTTTCCTGCAGGATCACCATCAAAGATTGTAAACGCAGAAATATAACACGCACCAGTTAATCTAAAGATCGCAGAAGACTCAATATTACTATTCTCTGGATCTGGAACATACTTAGGGCGAATCTTGGTCTTACGAAGATCTTTACCAACAATCGAGGTGCCTCTCGGAATGATGACACCGCCACGAATACTATTGAGTTTATAAAGTTCGTTGTCTGGGGAGGTTAGATCAAAGTTACTACTGAGACCATATGGGCTCAGAATTTGATTACTTAAACCAAATCGAGTGTAATATCTTGCATCATTACCGGATGCATAGGGAATAAAACCAGGTCTGTTATCAACAAAGTGAGTTCCAGCAGCAAGAATGATGGTGGTCTGGTCAAACTTATCATTTCTTTGACCAGAGACATATGAAAACCTGGCGGCTTCAATCAGAGCTCTCTGAATGGTTTTGAAAGGTCTTGTTTGGGAGTTGCCTTGGTTCTCAATACTATCCGTTGCGTCTAGCTCGTTCGGATCAACATAAATGACGTTACCCTGAATATTCTTGAGAAAGTTCTCTAATCTTGAGAGAGGCATCTTATTGTCATAGATTTTCTTCTGTTATATTTATTAGACACAGAAGTGAAGGGGACTACTGGGCTTCAAGGGCGGCAACTTTGGCTTCAAGGGTTTCTATGCGTTCTTTGCTTTCTTTTAGAGCAGCTACCAAAAGAGGAATTATCTCTATATAACGAAGGCCGAGTTCATCGGGATC
>Ga0172373_10004258_pt1 | contig 20288 bp, 15 predicted proteins | sample Lak10m_2_FD_114546 | JGI IMG/M metagenome (GOLD analysis project Ga0172373, IMG submission 114546) | Freshwater microbial communities from Kabuno Bay, South-Kivu, Congo - kab_092012_10m | ecosystem: Environmental > Aquatic > Freshwater > Lake | place: Democratic Republic of the Congo...
ATGGGCAGGAGCCAGCGCCCGTGCCTCAGCAGCTGCGTGGCGCAGTCCAGTCCCTGCCAGGTCCAGATGGGCGGATCCCAGCCGTCTGCGGGGTGCCGCATTTCCAGCAGGCCGTCCTCCCGCAGGATCAGCAGCAGGCTGTCCCAGTTCAGCAGGTCGATGGGCGGGCTGTCCAGCACCAGGCTGTCCAGCAGCACGGGCGGATCCTCGGCCAGATCCCAGCGCTCGAGGATGCGGCCGCAATTGCGGAAGAGTTCCCCTTCCATCTCCAGTGCCGTTCGGGTGCCGTCGCCGGGCCAGGAGCCCAGAGGCAGGAGTTCGGCGGTGGCGGGGATGGTGCCCAGAAGGGTAAGGAAGAGAGCCAGGGATGGCTTCATGGATGGCCTCCATCAGCATGCAGGCGCGGGGCCCCTGCCGGCTGGCTTCACTCATTCCTCGGCGGCAGCCTTCAAGTCGCTTAGGCCCTGCTCGAACATGGGGCCGATCATGCGCTCTGCCATCAGGGCGAAGTAGGGGCCGAGTCCCGGCATGTTCATCTCGCCTTCGATCTCCCAGCCCAGCACCAGGCCGCCCTTCCCGTCGGGGACGGCGCTCATGACACTGTGGGCGGGTTCGCCGCTTTCGGCGAACCACACATCGTACTCCACCCGGCCGGGTTGGACCACGATCAGTTCCAGCCGTCCCCCACCGGTGTGGTCGATCCAGCTCTGGGAGGCGCCCACGCCCGCCGTCACCGGGCCCAAGGTGGTCACGATGGTGGTGTCCGCCTTTTCCCAGGGCGACCATGCCGGCCAGCGGGAAAGATCCTCAAGCAAGGGCTGCACCTTTTCCAGGGACGCCGAGGTGACCACGCGACGGCTTATCTGGTAGTGGTCGGGCAACAGGAAAGCCCCCAGCACGAGCAGGGCCAGCACCAGGGCCAGTCCCAACAGGATCTTTTTCACCAGGGCCATGGGTCCCTCCCTTGGAATGGTGCGGTCAGGCACCCTTCTTGGGCGGCAGGGCGTGGGCGATCAGAGCCCAGCGCGTCTTGTAGTCGAAGTTCTTGATGTGGGCCACGCCCGGGCGATGGCACTCCACGCAGGCGTCCTGGGGATCCTCCCGCAGGCCGTGGCGGCGAGCTTCCTTGGGTTCGGGCATCACCAGCTTCTTGGCGTAGTCGGCGCCGGGGCCGTGGCAGGCCTCGCAGCCCACGCCTTCCTCCACGCCAATGAGCGCCCGCTGTGTCGGCGAGTCCTTCTGCCCGGTGGCGTGGCACTCCAGGCATTGGGATGCGTGCTGGGCCGGGCCTTCCACGCCCATTTCGCGGGCGATCTCTCCGCCGCGCAAACTGGCCAGATCCTTCCAGGCGCGGGCGTGGGCTGTGCCCCGCCAGGTCTCGAAGATGCCGTTGGCCTTGGCACCCCCGTGGCACTTGGCGCACGCCTCGCTGCCCAGATAGGCGTGTGGGCGCACAGGCGCTTTGCCGCAGGACAGCAAAAGGATGAACAGGCCTGAGACCGCCTGGAGGCGATTGAAGCGGGGCCGCACCGGCACTCCTGGCTTTTGTGGGAAATCCCGTCCACGGGTGACGGGGGAAGTTAAAGTGGTGGGTGGGGCCTTTGCCATGGGAAAGTGGATCTGGGGCAGAAAGGGAGTTCCGTAAGGGGAATAGACGCGCCCTCCCTCCTCCCCCCGCCCACCCTTCGAAGAAGGTTTTGGGGAGCGCGCGGCTAAACGGAAAAATGGGGAGTCGTGTTCCCGAATAATCCGTGGGAAAAGGGGGGCCTGGGAATCCACTGTGACGCGAGGCGGACACGGCATGCGGCTGCCCCCAATTGGCTCGCGAAATGTCCGCGCATTTGGACGCCCCGGAGGGCTGCATTTCTCCCGCTTTGGCTTGAGATTTCAACTTTTAGTGTTAATATTTTAACCGAGAAAGGAGCCGGAGAAGCCACAGGACTCCCCCGGCCCGCGCCTTCACCGGCGCTTTCAGGGCGCCTGGCGCCCCTGACACGACACATGCGCCGACGCCACGGCGACGGCGTTCAGCACGGGAGACGGTCATGCTGGTATTGGAGCGCGAGGGACTGGGGCGGCGCATTGATGAAATCTGCGCCCGCCACGGCCGCAACCGCTCGGCCCTGCTGCCCATCCTGCAGGAACTGCAGGAGACGCAGGGCTGGGTGTCGGACTTTGCCATGCAGGAGGTGGCGCGCCACCTGGGCATCCACCCGGTGGAGGTCTACAGCGTCATCACCTTCTACGCTTTCCTCAGCAGCGAGCGCAAGGGTCGCTTCGTGCTGCGCCTGTGCCGCACCATCAGCTGCGACATGCGCGACAAGGACCGTGTGGCCCGTCAGTTGGAGCAGGAGCTCGGCGTGGGCTTCGGCCAGACCACGGCTGACGGCCGCTTCACCCTGGAGTGGACCAATTGCATGGGCATGTGCGACCAGGGCCCGGCACTGATGGTGAACAAGCAGATCTTCACCCAGGTGACGCCGGAGAGCGTGCACACCATCCTGGAGGCCTGCCGCCGCATCTATGGGCTGTACGCGGAGCGCAGCGAGGACGACGCGCTGGTGTCGGCGGGCGCCCTGCAGGTGGCGCCGGAAGTGCAGGAGGCCCGCTCATGAGCTTGAAGAACCACAACTCCATCCTCTTCCGCGACGGCCGCCCCGACGAAGGTCTGCGCAAGGCCGTCACAATGAAGCGCGTGGACATCATCACCGCCGTGCGCGAGTCCGGCCTGAAGGGGCGCGGCGGCGCGGGATTTCCCACCGGCGTGAAGTGGAACTTCGCCGCCCTGGCCCAGGACCCGGTGAAATTCGTGGTGTGCAACGCCGACGAGGGCGAGCCCGGCACTTTCAAGGATCGCGTGCTCCTGGCGGATAAGGCGGATCTGGTGCTGGAGGGCATGGCCATCGCCGGACGCGCCATTGGCGCCAAGGAAGGCATCATCTACCTGCGCGGCGAGTACGATTTCATGCGCCGTCACCTGGAGGAGGTCATCGCCCGACGCGAGGCGGAGCACCTCCTGGGCGAGCGCATCCTGGGAGTGGACGGTTTCGACTTCACCGTGCGCGTGCACATGGGCGCCGGCGCCTATGTGTGCGGCGAGGAGACGGCTCTCATCGAATCCCTGGAAGGCCACCGCGGCGAGCCGCGCAACCGGCCTCCCTTCCCGGTGAACACGGGCTATCTGGGCCACCCCACCTGCGTGAACAATGTGGAGACCCTGGCCCTGGCGGCCCGCGTGATCGCCCTGGGCGCGGAGGCTTTCGCCAAGGTCGGCCCCGCCAGCAGCACGGGAACCAAGCTCTTCAGCGTCTCCGGCGACTGCGCCCGTGCCGGCGTCTACGAGTTCCCCATGGGCATCACCATCGAGGACCTGCTGCGGGAAGTGGGCGGCGAGGAGGCCAAGGCCGTTCAGGTGGGCGGCGCCAGTGGCACCTGCGTGCCGCGCAAATCCTTCGGCCGTCGCCTGGCCTTCGACGACGCATCCACCGGCGGCAGCATCATCGTCTTCGGCCCGCAGCGGGACATGCTGCGCGTGGCGCGCAATTTCATGGAGTTCTTCGACGAGGAGTCCTGCGGCCAGTGCACGCCCTGCCGCAGCGGCAACCGCGTGCTGCTGGAGGGCATTGGCAAGCTGGAGCAGGGCACCTGCTCCCTGGCCCACCTGCAAGAGCTGAAGGCGCTGGGCGAGACCATGCAACTGGCCTCCAAGTGCGGTCTGGGCCAGAGCAGCCCCAACGCCTTCCTGTCGATCGTGGAGCACTTCAAGGATGAGATCCTGGCCCGCCAGGGCGCTTGAGCCGGAGGCAAGATGAACACCGAGAGCAGAATGAATCCCGATACCAGTCGCGCCCCGGTTTCCCAGAAGCCGCAGGTGGTGAGCGCCCGGGCCGACGAAAACGCCGTGGGTGCCCAGGTGCGCGTGAGCATCGACGGGCAGGAGATCAAGGTGCCCCTGGGCACCACCATCCTCGAGGCGGCCAAGCGCCTGGGCGTGCACATTCCCACCCTGTGCCACCACGCCGACCTGTGCAGCGCCGGGTTGTGCCGCGTGTGCGTGGTGGAGGTGGAAGGCCAGCGCGCGCTGCAGGCCAGTTGCGCCTATCCCATCACCAGTCCACTTGCCATCCACACCCACACGCGCAAGGTGCGCAACGCCCGCCGCCACATCGTGGACCTGATGCTGAGCGAGCATGTGGGCGAGTGCTACACCTGCTTCCGCAGCAACAACTGCGAGCTGCAGAGCCTGGCCAAGGAGATGGGCGTGACCCACTTCCGCTTCGGCCAGCGCACGGAGCGCCGCCACCAGACGGACACAAGCAGCTACAGCGTGGTGCGCAACATGGACAAGTGCGTGTTGTGCCGCCGCTGCGTGCGCACCTGCATCGACCTGCAGGAGGTTGGCGTGCTGGAGGCCTGCCACCGGGGAAGCGAGACCACCATCGAGACCTTTCGGGACAAGCCCCTGGGCGAGGTGGTGTGCATCAACTGCGGTCAGTGCATCAACCGCTGCCCCACCGGGGCCCTGCGCGCCAATGATCCCACGGAGGAGATCTGGCGCCTCATCGACGACCCCGCCAAGCATGTGGTGATCCAGACCGCCCCTGCCCCCCGCGCCGCCATCGGCGAGTGCTTCGGCTGCCAGCCGGGCACGCCCATGACCTTCGAGATGAACACGGCCCTGCGCCTGTGCGGCTTCGACAAGGTCTTCGACACCAATTTCACCGCCGACCTGACCATCCTCGAGGAAGGCACGGAGTTGCTGCTGCGCCTGCACCGCGCCCTGGTGCAAGGGGACCGCGACGCCGTGCTGCCCCAGTTCACCAGCTGCTCGCCGGGTTGGGTGAAGTACCTGGAGCACTTCTACCCGGACTACATCCCCAATCTCAGCAGCGCCAAGAGCCCCCAGCAGATGTTCGGCGCGGTGATCAAGACCTACTACGCCCAGCTGCACAACCTGGACCCCAGGGACATCGTCACCGTGGCGCTGATGCCCTGCGCGGCCAAGAAGTTCGAGTGCAACCGTCCCGAGATGCGCGACAGCGGCACCAAGGATGTGGACTTCGGCCTGACCACGCGTGAGCTGGCGCAGATGTTCAAGGAGGCAGGCATCGACCTGCCCAACCTTCCCCACTCGGACTTCGACGATCCCTTCGGCTCGGCCACGGGTTCCGGCGTGATCTTTGGCGCCACCGGCGGCGTGATGGAGGCCGCCCTGCGCACGGTGATCGAAGTGGTGTGCGGCGTGCAGGTGGAGAACCTCTTCGACCACGCGGACATCATCCCCGTGCGCGGCTTCGACGGCATCCGCTATGTGGAGCTGCCCATCCGCGAGGTGGGTCCGGTGATCCCCATGTTCAAGCCCCTGGTGGGCAGTTGGGACTGGCTGAAGGGCGCCACCCTGAAGGTTGCCGTGGCCCACGGCACCGCCAACGCCAAGAAAGTGATGGACGACATCAAGGCAGGCGGACGCTTCAGCGAGTGCCACTTCATCGAGTTCATGGGTTGCCCCGGCGGCTGCATCGGCGGCGGCGGCCAGCCCATCCCCACCTCTCCGGAGATTCGCGCGGCGCGGGCCAAGGCCATCTATGGCGAAGACCGCGCCTACAAAATCCGCAAGAGCCACGAGAACCCGGCTGTGCTGGAACTCTACACCAAGTTCCTCACCGACGGCCCCTGCGGACACCTCAGCCACAAGCTCCTGCACACCCACTACACGGCGCGCGGAGCCTTCATGGCCTGACAGCAGAGGCCCGACTCCTCCGGGCGTCGGGCCTTTTCTATCGGGCAAACAGCGATGCGCACATGGGAGATTCACCATTGACCATGTACCGCAGGGCTTCTACCATGTAGCCCAACACGAGGCCTGCGGGCCGGAAAGGAAGCATGTCCGCCACCGCTTTCACCATCGACAGCGCGCACATCGAGGGCCTGCTGGGCCTGGCCCGCCACGCGGACCCGGTGGCCGTGCGCGAGGCCCTGGCCCACGCCCGCCTGGGGCGCGGGCTGGACGATGAGCAGATCGCCACGCTCATGGGCATCAGCGATCCCGCCCTTCTGGAGGAGCTCTTCGCCAGCGCCGCCCAGGTGAAGCGCGAGATCTACGGCAACCGCCTGGTGATCTTCGCGCCACTCTACATCAGCAACCTGTGCGCCAACGATTGTGCCTACTGTGCCTTCAGCGTCAGCAACCGTGGGCTGAAGCGCCGCGCCCTGCGCACGGAGGAGATTTCCCGGGAAGTCCTGCACCTCATCCGCCAGGGTCACAAGCGCGTGCTGCTGGTGGCCGGCGAGGCCTATCCCAAGGAGGGCTTCCGCTATGTGCTCGACGCCATCGACACCGTCTACAAGGTGAAGGAGGGGCCCGGCGAGATCCGGCGGGTGAATGTGAATGTGGCGCCGCTGAGCGTGGACGAGTTCCGCGAGCTGAAGGGCGCGCGCATCGGCACCTACCAGATCTTCCAGGAGACTTACCACCCGGAGACCTATCGCGCCGTGCACACGCGCGGCCCCAAGGCCGACTACGCCTGGCGCCTGGGCGCCATGGACCGCGCCATGACGGCGGGCATCGAAGATGTGGGCGTGGGCGTGCTCTTCGGACTCTTCGACTGGCGCTGGGAACTGCTGGCCCTCATGCAGCACGCGCGCCACCTGGAGAACGCCTTCGGCTGCGGACCGCACACCGTGAGCGTGCCGCGCCTGGAGCCGGCCTCTGGCTCGCGCATCAGCGAACATCCGCCCAAGCCCGTCAGCGACCTGGACTTCCGCGTGCTGGTGGCCATCCTGCGCCTGGCGGTGCCCTACACGGGCATCATCATGAGCACGCGGGAGAGCGCCCAGATGCGGCGGGAGAGTTTCGCCCTGGGCGTGTCCCAGATCAGCGCCGGCAGCCGCACCAATCCCGGCGGCTACGAGGAAGACGAGGGCGAGGCCTGCGACGGAGTGTCCGTTGAGGGCGACGAGCGCCGCGCCCACGAGATGGACGACGACACCGGCGCCCAGTTCAGCCTTGGGGATCACCGGGAACTGGATGAAGTGGTGGCGGACCTGGTGCGCATGGAATACATCCCCAGCTTCTGCACCGGCTGCTACCGTCTGGGGCGCACGGGCATGGACTTCATGGACCTCGCCAAGCCCGGGGACATCCGCGCCCACTGCGACCCCAACGCCATCTCCACCTTCCTGGAGTATCTCTTGGACTACGCCAGCCCCGCCACGCGCCAGGCCGGCGAGGCGCTCATTCCGCACCTGCTGGCGGGCATGGAGGAGGGCCCCCGGGCCAGTTCCCGGCGTTTGGTGGAACTGGTGCGCGCGGGGCGTCGGGATGTCTACTGTTAAGGGGAAGGCGTGATGGCGAAGATTCGCACCGGACACCGCCTGCACATCGGCATTTTCGGGCGGCGCAATGTGGGCAAGAGCAGCCTGCTCAACGCCCTCACGCGGCAGCAGGCCTCCATCGTCAGCGCGGTGGCGGGCACCACCACGGACCCCGTGGAGAAGCCCATGGAGCTGCAGCCGCTGGGCCCCGTGCTCTTCATCGACACGGCGGGAATTGACGACGAGGGCGCTCTGGGAGATTTGCGCATCACGCGCACCCGCCAGGTGCTGGACCGCACGGACCTCGGTCTCATTGTCTGCGATCAGCCCCGCTGGGGATCCTTCGAGCGCCACCTGCTGGAAGAGCTGCGTCAGCGCGGCGTGCCTGTGGTGGCGGTTTTCAGCAAAGTGGACCTGGCCCGGCCCGACGGCGCGGAGTGCTGCCGCCTGGAGGCGGAGGGTCTGCGCGTGGTGCGTTCCTCCCTTGCCGGTGCCGAAGTGGCCGAGCGCGGCCTGGATCCCGGCCTTGCCGAGCTGCGCCAGGCCCTGCTGGATCAGGCGCCGGGCGACTGGGTGAGCCGCCGCAGCCTGCTGGCGGATCTGGTGCAGGCCGGTCAGGCCGCGGTGCTGGTGGTGCCCGTGGACGAAGGCGCTCCGGTGGGCCGCCTGATCCTGCCCCAGCAGCAGGTGATCACCGACTTGCTGGCCATCGACGCCCGCGCCGTGGTGGTGAAGGACAGCGGCTTGACACAGGCCCTGGCGGGACTCAGCCATCCCCCCGCACTGGTGGTGACGGACAGCCAGGCCTTTCGCCAGGTGGCGCGGGACACGCCACCGGATGTGCCCATGACCTCCTTCTCCATCCTCTTCGCCCGCCGCCAGGGCGATCTGGCGGAAATGGCCCGGGGAGCGGCGGCCATCCGCCACCTCAAACCTGGCGACCGCGTGCTCATCGCCGAGGCCTGCACCCACCATCCCGGCCGGGAGGACATTGGCCGGGTGAAGCTGCCCAATTGGCTGCAGCAACAGGCTGGTGGCGAACTGCAGGTGGACCACGCCCAGGGCCACGACTTTCCCCAGGATCCTTCGCCGTGGAGCCTGGTGGTGCACTGCGGCGCCTGCATGTGGAACCGACGGGAGGTGCTCAGCCGCCAACTCCACTGCCGCGAGGCAGGCGTTCCCATGACCAACTACGGCGTGTGCATTGCCGCCACCATGGGCATCCTGGACCGCGCCCTGGCCCCCTTCCCGGAGGCCCTGGCCGCCTGGCGGGAGGAGACGGCGTGAGTTCCCTTCCGGCATGGGCGGAGATTCCGGACCACGCCACGCTTGTGTCCTGGCTGCGTGAGGAGGATCCTGCGCGCCTGGAGGACTTGTGGGCCGCCGCCGATGGGCAGCGCCGCCTGCATGTGGGCGAGGAGGTGCACCGGCGGGGCCTGATCGAGATCAGCAACCACTGCGTACGCCGCTGCGCCTATTGCGGCATCCGCGCCGGCAACGCGGAGGTGGCGCGCTACCGCATGGAGTCCCACGAGATCCTGGCCTGCGCCCGCCAGGCCAAAGCCTTCGGCTACGGCACCGTGGTGCTGCAGGCGGGGGAGGATCCCGCCCACGGCACGCAGAGCATCGCCGAGCTGGTGCGGGCCATTGCCGGCGAAACCGGGCTGGCCATCACCTTGAGCCTGGGGGAGCGTCCCCGGTCGGACTACGAGACCTGGCGCCGCGCCGGCGCCGACCGCTATCTGCTGCGCCTGGAGACCACGGACGCGGCCCTCTTCGCGCGCATCCACCCGGGCCACCCGGGCCGCGAGCCGCGGCTGGTGTTGTTGGGGTACTTGCGGGAGCTGGGCTATGAGGTGGGCAGTGGTGTCATGATCGGCATCCCCGGCCAGAGCCACGCCAGCCTGGCACGGGACCTGGAGCTCTTCCGGGAGCTGGACCTGGACATGATTGGCGTGGGGCCCTTCATCCCCCATCCCATGACGCCGCTGGGCGTGGACGGTCACCCGGATTTTCCCGCCGCCCCTCCTGGCGAGCAGGTGCCCAACACGGAACTGATGACCTACAAGACGGTGGCGCTCACGCGGCTGGTGCGGCCCGACGCCAACATCCCCAGCACCACGGCCCTGGCCACCCTCAACACGGAGCAGGGGCGGGAGCTGGGCCTCATGCGCGGCGCCAACATCGTCATGCCCAACCTCACGCCGGTGGCCTACCGCGCCCTTTACGAGATCTACCCCGGCAAGGCCTGCATCAGCGAGAGCGCGGCCCAGTGCAGCCTCTGCCTGGAGGGCCGCATCCACGCCATTGGCCGCGTGCCCGGCACCGGGCCCGGATGGCGTCCGGGGCATCCGCCCGCACCGCGCGAATAGGGCAGGCGATTATCCCTTGCCAGATCGCCCGAGGGCTAGTGGACCGAATCACCTAATCTGACGGATGCTGTTTGTGTATTTTCGCCGGGCCTCCCGCATGGCCGATGACGAAGAACTCCTTTCACCCGTGTCGACCATTGACCCCCATGTCGTCCAAAGTCTTGTGGAGGAAACATGTCACCACAGATCATGGCCCGCTGGACCGTTCTCACCGGCTTGTTGTTCATGGTGCTGGGGGCGGTGGATCCATTGGAAGGTTCCCTGCTCATCGTCATGGGCCACCTCCTGTGCTTCTCGGGCGTGCGTCTGGGTGGTCGTCCCACTCCGCGTCAGGCGCGGCTCATGCTGGTGCCGCCCCTGATCCTGGTTCTGGCGGCTTGCCTTGCCATTCTGCGTCATGGCTGGAGCTGGATTCCGCTTCTCTTGCTGGGGCTGGTCTGTGTGGCGGCTCTCGTGTTGGAGTGGGGCATTCGTCATTGCGCGCCTGCGGAACCCCGTTGTGTGGGAATCAGCGCGGGCATGACGGTTTTGGGTGTGGCCGCCATGTGGATCCTCAGCTCCTTTGGCGGCTTCGGCCAGGGCGCGCTGTCCTGGTGGTGGGCCCTGCTGGTGCTGCCCTATCCATTGGGTTGGCTGCGTGGCCTCTACAGCCTTGGACGCTGGATTGGTGAAGGAGCGGACTCATCGGCACACGCGAAGAACTGAGCTTTCGGCCCTCCACCACCCAAGGCGAGGATGCCCTGCTGGCTTTCCGGCATGGTCGCCCTGCAGGCCGTTTGCGGCTGGACCATCCCCATGAGGGGCTCTGCCTTGTGCTGGGCTTGAGTCTGGAGGAGCCCCTTCACCATGATGTGGGGGCCGCGCTGGTGCGCGAGGCCTTGCGCCGGGAGCGCCACCACAAAGTGGAGGCCCTCTGCTGGGATCGCGAGGACAGCGCCCTGCTGCGGCAAACCCTGGAGGAGACGGGCTTCGTCCTGCACGAGGAAAAGCTCTATGTGGAGCGCCACCTGGGCCACGGGAGCCTGCCCTGTCCTGCGGATCCCTTCTCCTACGCCAGTCTGGAGATCTGCGGGGAGGAGGCCTTCGTGGCGACGCTCGCGCAGTTGGAGGGACCTCCTGTGGGATTCAGTCCCCGGGAATGGGCGCGACAGGGCTACGCGGAACTGGTGGCCCTGGCGGGATCGGCCTTTCAGCCCGCCCACTGGCTGCTGGCGACACGGGACGGCCAGGTGGCGGGATTGCTCCTTCCCCAGCGCTTTCCGGATCAAGCGACCGAGGGCACGCTCTTCTACATGGGACTCCTGCCCGCCTGGCGCGGCAAAGGGCTGGGGGCCGTCATCCACGCCCGGGGCCTGGCCGAACTGGCGGTCCTGGGTGTGACGCGCTACCTGGGTTCCACGCCTTCCCACAACCAGGCCATGATCCAGGTTTTCTCGCGCAACGGTTGCCAGAGCCTGGGGTTGCGCCGCAGTTACCTGCCGCCCTCCTCGTGAAGCGGGCGGGACGACCCGCTCCTCCCTATCTTGGGGCAGACACAAACCAGAGACCAAGAGGAGATTCCATGTCCATCACCTTGCCCGCGCTGCCCTTCGATGGTGGCGCCCTGGCTCCCCACATCAGCGAGCAGACCCTGGGCTTCCACCACGGCAAGCACCATCAGACTTATGTCACCAACCTGGTGAAGCTTATCGAAGGCACGGAGCTGGAAGGCCAGAGCCTGGAGGCCATCGTCAAGGCCAGCGCCGGGGATGCCGCCAAGGCGGGCGTTTTCAACAACGCGGCCCAGGTGTGGAACCACACTTTCTACTTCAATTGCATGAAAGCCAATGGCGGCGGCGCGCCCACCGGGCCGCTGGCTGAGCGCATTGCCAAGGACTTCGGCAGCGTGGACGCCTTCCGGGAGCAGTTCAAGCAGGCCGGCCTGACCCAGTTCGGCAGTGGCTGGGCCTGGCTGGTGGAGGAAGGCGGCGTGCTGAAGGTGACCAAGACGGCCAACGCCGACACCCCGCTGGCCCACGGCCAAAGGCCCCTGCTCACGGTGGATGTGTGGGAGCACGCCTACTACCTGGACTTCCAGAACCGCCGTGCCGACTACCTGGACGCCTTCCTGGCGCACCTGGTGAACTGGGATTTCGTGGCGGCCCAGCTGGGCTGACAGGCACTGCGGGTTCCAAGTATTTCACGAAGAAGCCCCGCTGTGGCGGGGCTTCTTGTTGCACGCGGATTGCGGTGGGCCTTACTTCACCATCAGCATCTTGCCCGAGGCTTCCCGGCCATTTGCCCGCAGGCGGTAGAGGTACATGCCGCTGGGCAGGCTGCGGCCTTCCAGGCGTGCCTCGTGGCGGCCGGCGTTCAGGGGCTCCTCGCGCAGAAGAGCCAACAGCTCGTGGCCCTGCAGGTCGTGCAGGGTGAGGCTGACGGTAGCCGGGCCTTGCAGGACGAAGGGAATGATGGTGGCGTTGTTGAAGGGGTTGGGGCGGCAGGGCTCCAGGGCGAAGTCCACCGGCTGCTGACTCGCCTCCACCGACACGGCCCAGGGATCGCCGTCCTCGTAACCCAGGGAAGCCCAGTCCAGGTATTGGCCCGAGGCGTGGCAATTCATGCAGCCCGCCACGCTCTGGCTGATGCGTCCCACGCCATGGTTCACCGGGAAGTACTGGTCGCGACTTTGCAAGGCCCACTGGCCCAGGTATTGTCCGCCGCCATCCACCAGGGATCCCCAGGTGGCAGGATCCGCCGCCGCCGCCTGACGCACACCTTCGCGCACCGCCAAATCCAGCAAGGCCAGGGTGTCGTTGGCCTGGCCAACCGTATTGGTCATCAGGCTGTCCGCATTGCCGATGATGGCCTCGTCCACCGGCAGCCACAGGCCGCTGGCCAAGTCCCGGGGATGGCTCAACCGTGCGATGCGGAAAGGCGTGATGCGGCTGCCGGGGCCGCGCACTTCAGCACGCGGTTCGCTGTCATCCCAAAAAGTGCCGTCGCTCCAGCGGTAGGTCGGCCTCGTGGATCCCGTTCCCGGCGTCAGCAGCCGGCGCTGCCAGCGCAGGAAGCGGCCGTCCTCCACCACGCGCTCCAACTGGCCCCAGGACAGGTCACTGACCGGCGCCACCTGTGGCACATGGCAGGTCTGGCAGGCGATGCGCTCCAGGTGGTTGGCGGGCATGATGGGATGGAGGGGAACGGCGATGTCCAGTTCCGGGTGGGCCGCCTGCCCTGCCGCGCTGTGACAAGAGGCACAGGTGCCGTGGATGTCGGCCAGCTCGCCACCCAGGCCTGTGCCCCAGAAGGATGGACCGGGCTCATTGGTCAGCCACTGGTGGCCGTGGGACTGATGGCAAGCGCTGCAGCTCAGCACCTGGCTGTGGGCATCGGCAATGCCGGCCCCCAGGCCGAAGCGTTGGCCGTAGGGATCCGCGCTCCAGCCGTGGCAGCGCAAACAGGTGGCCTCGCTGGGTTGGCCCGTGATGCTCAGACTGCTGGCCGCCAGGTCCGCGCCGGCGGGCAGCGCCAGGCGGTAGCCCGTGGGTGAGCCACCATCGGCCTGGGGCACGCGCTCCAGGGCGCGGGTGATGCTCCGTCCATCCTCACGGTAGTCGGCGGCGTGGCAGATGAGGCAATCCATCTCCTGCCAAGTGGCGTTGCCCAGGTCGCCCAGGTTGCGCTGGCCATTGCCACTGGCGTGGCAACGGGCGCATCCCAGGGGCTGGCCCTGGGGCGTGGCGGAATTTTCCGCCTGCAGATGGCCAATCCAGCTTTGTGCGGCGGTGGTTCCCGCCATTGCGTCAAGGCGCGTGCCCAAACCCTGCGGGCCTTGCACGGGTGTGCCGTCGCGGTGGAAGACCCGTTGCTGGGGCATGGCGTCTTGCAATAGGAAGTGGCTTCCCTGAAGCAACTGGGTGGCGGTGGACTCCATGGTCCACTCCCCGCTCACATGGCAGGGAGAGGCACAGGAACCCGCGCCGGTGTAGGTCATCCAGCTGATGTCCGGGTGCGTGGCCCTTGCAGGGGTGAAGCAGCCCGACAGGGCAAGGACAACGATCAAAACGGATGTGGACCGCATGGCAGCTTCCTCTGGTCATGTTACGCGCTTCACAAGGTAAGGCTTGGGCCTGCACCCACAAGGGAATGCGCACCCTTCCCGAACGAATATCGGGGAGCAAGTCGTCACGCCTCCTTGGTCACCAGGGCCGCCAAAATTCGGCAGTGGCAGTTATATTGGGCGTGCGCCGAAGTGGCGGAATGGTAGACGCGGCAGACTCAAAATCTGCTTAGGGCAACCTAGTGGGGGTTCGAGTCCCCCCTTCGGTACTTGACAGTCAAAGACTTAGCGAAATCGAATCTGAACAGTTGAGTGCTGGTCCCACGCGGGTCCCACCAACCTGGTCAGATAGCTGCCGTCCCACCAAGCAAGGAGTTTGGCGAGCGTGCAGCGTTCCGGCCAAATTCGATCGGTGAGCGGCAGCGCCCAACTGGCTAGTGACTTTGTCTTTGACCCAGAAAAGCACGCTGAGCGATTTTCAAAATGAGGGCACGGAAGAACAAGTAACACCCTGCTGACTAAGACTACCACTGTACCCAAAGGGTGCACGCCTTGCTCCAGGCAACCTCTGCGATCTGCTGAGGGGATGGTGGTCCGAGTCAGCATCATCAAGGAGCAAACGAATGACTCTGCACCACGCCTCGCAGCCGGCACGAAGGGATCGCGCCGGCATCCTCAGACCAGCACTCCCGCTTGATCCCCGCTCATGTGTCACGTCGTCATCCGATGGAGTAGGTTCGAGTTCGCTTGTCTCGATGCAAGATCCTCAAGCCAGCTCAACACGGTTAAGCCAGCCTCGTCCTGAAGAAGTGGGCCAGTGGCAGCCCTCGCATGGAGGCAGACAAGGTGGGCTGCGAGTTCTTCAGGTCATCCACGGATACCCTATGAGGTACAACGCCGGATCTGAGGTCTACACACAAACCCTTTGTCATGGACTCGCCGATCGGCACGAGGTGCATGTCTTCACGCGCGAGGAGGATTCATTCGCGCCAGACTTCCGCCTGCGGCTCGAACATGATGCGGACGATCCAAGGATCACGCTCCACGTCATCAACAATGCCCGCAATAAGGATCGCTACCGAGAAGTGGGAATTGACCAGCGCTTCTCGGAAGTGCTTGATCGCGTCCAGCCCGATGTCGTGCACATCCAGCACTTGAATCACCTCTCGACATCACTACTAGTTGAGGCCGCCGCGCGGTCCATCCCCATCGTTTTCACGCTGCATGACTACTGGCTCTTGTGCCCGCGGGGACAGTTCATGCAGATGTTTCCGCAAGACCCGAATGTGCTTTGGGCTTCCTGCGATGGACAGGAGAACCGCAAGTGCGCAGAGCGGTGCTACGCCCGCTATTTCAGCGGCGCTCCGGGGGAGCGAGATGCTGACCTGGACCACTGGGCCGGCTGGGTCGGACGCCGGATGCGCCACGTGCGGGAGATGGTCGAGCTGGTAGACCTTTTCGTGTCGCCGACGCGCTATCTCTTCGATCGGCATCGCCAGGGACTGGACCTGCCCGAGAGCAAGCTGGTCTATCTGGACTACGGTTTCGATCTCCCGCGCTTTGGCGGTCGGATGCGTGATCCGGACGAGCCCTTCACATTCGGCTACATCGGCACGCACATCCCGGCGAAGGGTATCCAAGACCTCATTCGCTCATTTGGCAGGCTTGCTGGCGAACCACGCCTGCGCATCTGGGGCCGACCGCGGGGGCAGGAGACAGAGTCACTCATGGCTCTTGTCCAACAGCTTCCTGATGGTGTGGCCGAGCGTGTGGAGTGGCACCCTGAGTATCGCAACCAGGACATTGTCCGCGATGTGCTCAATCGGGTGGACGCCATTGTCGTCCCTTCGGTGTGGCTCGAGAACTCACCGCTCGTCATCCACGAGGCTCAGCAGGCGCGGGTTCCAGTCATCACTGCCGACGTGGGAGGCATGGCGGAGCTTGTCGGCCACGAGGTCAACGGCCTGCAATTCGAGTATCGATCGCACAAGTCGCTTGCCAAGCAAATGCAACGACTCGTTGATGATCCCGCCTTGGCGACTCGTCTTGGGGCGCGTGGACACATGCTCAGCAAAAGTGGAGACGTGCCGGCAATCCAGGATCACGTCCGGGAGATGGAGAGCATCTATCAGCGCGTGATCGAGAGACGGGACAGTGCCCGGGTGCAAGCCGACCAATGGCCATGGCGCGTGACCTTTGACACGAATCCCGACACCTGCAACCTGCACTGCGTAATGTGCGAAGAGCACTCTCACCACAGCCCCCTCCAGGATGCTCGGAGGACCGAAGGGAGGGCGCGGCGTTTGATGTCCTTCGATCTCATTCGCCGCGTCGTGGAGGAAGGGGCACACAGGGGACTTCGCGAGATCATCCCTTCCACAATGGGTGAGCCACTACTCTATGATCACTTCGAGGAGGTTCTCGCGCTGTGCGCGAAACACAAGATTCAGCTCAATCTCACAACCAATGGGAGCTTCCCTGGCTTGGGGGCCAAGGAGTGGGCCAAGCGCATCGTGCCGGTCACGTCAGATGTCAAGATCTCCTGGAATGGCGCCACGAAGGTGACCCAGGAAGCGATCATGAGCGGCTCGAACTGGGAGAGGAATCTCGACAATGTCCGGACCTTTGTTGCTGTCCGAGATAGATACGCCGCTACAGGTGGTAATCGGTGTCGGGTGACCTTTCAACTCACCTTTCTGGAGACCAACATCGGTGAGCTGGCGGATATCATTCGCCTGGCCGGCGAACTGGGAGTGGATCGCGTCAAGGGACACCATGTGTGGACGCACTTCAACGAGATCAAAGAGCAGTCGCTGCGCCGCAATTCAGACTCGATGCGTCGCTGGAACCGTGCGGTCCTAGCGGCCCGGAAAGCTGCCGCCGAGTGCCTCCTGCCGAATGGCAGGCACATTCTTCTCGAGAACTTCCACCTGTTGCAGGAAGGCGCGACCGGTGATGAAGTGCCAACGGGTCCTTGCGTTTTTCTTGGACGGGAGGCGTGGGTGAGCACAGAGGGACGATTTGATCCCTGCTGCGCGCCCGACGCGCAGAGGAGGACACTGGGCGAGTTTGGGAATCTTCTCGATGGAAGCCTGCAGCAGATTTGGCAAGGTGAGTCCTACCGGCGTCTCCTCGCCACTTACCGAAGCCGATCCCTCTGCCTGGGTTGCACCATGCGCAAGCCTGCGGAGGTGAAACCATGACTTGGCAAGACACCCGACCGGCGCTAACCAACACACATCATGTCCGTGGAGGCACTCCACTTTACGCGGAACGTTTCGATCAAGTGCTTGCCTTCCACGAACCAGGACTGGCCCCCGTTCGACAAGGCAATGAGGCCTGGCACATCCGCCTCGACGGAAAGGCGGCCTACCAGCGGAGATTCCAGCGGACCTTCGGTTTCTACCAAGGGCTGGCGGCCGTGGAGTCCTCTGATGGGTGGCATCACATCCGTCCGGATGGTGCGAATGCCTATGTCTCGCGCTTTGGTTGGTGCGGCAACTTTCAGTGTGGTCACTGCGCAGTCCGTGAACACTCAGGCGGTTACTTCCACGTTACACTCGAGGGACAGCCTGCCTACCCGGCCCGATGGCGCTACGCGGGCGACTTCCGCGACGGCCTTGCGGTCGTGCAAGGCGACGATGGACGCTCCTCCCACATCAACACGTTGGGAGAACTCGTCCATGGGGTCTGGTTTCTTGATCTCGACGTGTTCCACAAGGGCTTTGCCCGGGCCCGCGATGAAGAAGGTTGGACCCACGTCGATGCGCGGGGCAATCCTGGTTACACCAGGCGCTTCGCTGCGGTGGAACCCTTTTACAACGGTCAGTCCCGTGTCGAGCGCTTCGATGGCGGACTCGAGGTTATTGATGAGGCGGGGCAAACCATTGTTGAGTTGCGGCCCCCACTGCTGAGCGCGTTTGCATCCGTGTCCCGAGATCTGGTGGGTTTCTGGCGCACACAGGCGATTTGCGCTGGCGTCGAGTTGGGTGTGTTCGATGCGTTGCCCCGCAGCGCCGAAGACCTTGCTTGCCTGCTTGGACTCGATGCAGCCCGTGTTCGTCGATTGCTTCTTGCCCTCGCCGAGCTTCGTCTCACGACGAGAGTGGGTGAAGAATGGCGGACGACGGAGCGCGGCGAGTATCTCAAAGTCACGAACCCCCTGACGCTTGCTGGCGCCGCCGTGGAGTATGGCCGCTACCTCTCACGGCTCTGGGAGTGGCTCCCGAGCGCCATGCGAGCAGATAGTGAGTGGCGTGCACCCGACATCTTCTCGGATGTTGCCGCTGATCCCCACCGGGTGGCTGTCCATCATCAGATGCTCGCCAGTTATGCGCTCCACGATTACGAAGCGGTACCAGCCGCCCTGGGGCTGAGCGGAAATGAGCGGGTCATTGATGCGGGAGGCGGTCTTGGGGTGCTGGCCGCACTACTCGTCGAGGCATATCCATCGTTGCAGGTCACAGTTCTCGACCGGCCAGAGGTCATCGAGCAGGCCATGCGGCAGGAGCAACAACACTTTTTGGAGTTTCGGTCGGTCGACCTCTTCCAGCCGTGGGGTACCGAGGGCGACGCTGTTCTGATGGCTCGTATCCTGCACGATTGGGATGATCCACAGGCTTTGCAGTTGCTCAACCAAGCACGCAGCGCTCTGCCGATTGGTGGCAGATTGTTCGTGGTTGAAATGCTCTTGCCAGAAGGCGGGGTTGCTGGCTGCCTATGTGACTTGCACTTACTCATGGCAACGGGAGGACGGGAGAGGACTGCCGAGGAGTACTCAGCCCTCCTAGAAAGGGCTGGCTTCTCTTTTGTTGGTATCCAGCGGATTGCTGCCCTGCCGTCGATCATCATGGGGGTGGCCCGATGAGCACCGTTGAATGGCGCATACCACCCTCCACTCAGCACTGGATTGAAGAAGTGCCGTCCAGCGCAGCGGTAGCCGTCCTGTTGCGTCACTCAGTTCGTGGTCATCTTCCACACGGCGACGCCGGGTGGGCGGTTCCCATCACCAGCGAAGGGTTACGCATCGCACAACAGCTCGGCGCAATGCTTGGGGGACGATTGCAGACCCTGCATACAAGCCCTTTGCCGCGCTGCATCCAGACTGCAGAAGCGCTACGCGTGGGAGCGGCAGTTGAGATTCCTGTCGTTCCTGATCGTTTGCTGGGTGACCCGGGCGTCTATGTAGTCGACGGGAAGGTTGCCTTGTCGAACTGGCAATCGCTGGGACACGAAGGTGTCATGGAGCACTTGGTCTCACATGATTGTCCGCTGCCAGGCATGGCAGCTCCTGGTTCGGCTGCGCGATTCCTGGTGCAGCACATGCTGGCCGCAGCTGGAGATCGGCCTGGGATCCACGTTTTCGTTACGCACGACTCACTTGTGACTGCCACAGCGGCCCGAATCCTCGGCCAACCGCTCGGGACCGAAGCTTGGCCTTGGTACCTCGAGGGGGCATTCTTCTGGCGCGCGGACGGCTGCCTGCAAACTGCCTATCGAGATCACTGCCGCCAACATGAACGTACGGATCTGAACTCTCTTGATGAGATCGATGTCATTGAATTCGCACGACGCGAAGTGGCGAGGATTGTTGGAGCGTCGTGCGACGCGCGGTTTTTTCTGGCTGGGGGCGCGTTCAAGGCACTTTTGACTGGGCAGCCACCTCGCGATCTCGACCTTTGGGCTCCATCGGCGCGGGATCGCGCTCTCTTGCTGCAAGCGTTGGATGGCCGGGGCGCACATCGACTCCCCGTTCGACCGTACGCGGATGCCTTTCAGATTGGTGAGCGAGAAGTAGAAGTGCCTTTCAAGACAGAGCCCGTGACATTGGAGGAGCGACTGGCCCTCTTTGATATCGCCTTGTCAGCAGTAGGTGTGGAGCACCTGCCGGGTGATGGATGGCGTGCGATTGTGCATCCGCTCGCACGAGAGTCGGTCAAGCGACGGGAGGTCCTGCTACTCAAGCCACTAGTGAATTGGAAGTACGCATTGGCGACTCTGGAGCGCATGCGCCGCTATGCTGCAGAACTGGGATACCAAGTGCCTGCTGACGAGGAGGCCGAGGCATGGCAGGAGTTCGAGTCTCAGTCTGCCGAAATGCAAGCAGGCATGCTTGAACGGTTCGACCGTACGGCACATGGTGGCTATCGTGTGCGTGAAGAGGCACTACACCGACTCCAATGAATCCACTTGGGCATTGACAGAGGGCCATTGTTGAGCGTTCTGTTTGGGGGGCGCCAGCACAATTGTGTTGGTGCCCTTCTTCTTGGTGGACGGCTCGGCCCGCGCACTTGTTCGGCGCTGCCGAATGCGTGAGGGCATGGCAGGGCGACCGCGAAGGTGCTCAAAGCAGTCTGGTGGCTTTGCGTGATAGTGCATCCACGGAAGATGGAGCGATTCTGGCTCAGAAGAATCTCTTGGAGATTGAGACCTATCCCAGTCAAGTCGGGAATCTTGTGTAAAATCAGCCGACCTTCCTCCAAGCCTCGTCCTTTGAATCCATCAGCAGCGCCATGTTGAGATAGCGCCGATCCGTCAGCCAATCCTCGTCCTGCTCGATG
>Ga0172373_10004259_pt1 | contig 20286 bp, 17 predicted proteins | sample Lak10m_2_FD_114546 | JGI IMG/M metagenome (GOLD analysis project Ga0172373, IMG submission 114546) | Freshwater microbial communities from Kabuno Bay, South-Kivu, Congo - kab_092012_10m | ecosystem: Environmental > Aquatic > Freshwater > Lake | place: Democratic Republic of the Congo...
ATACGTAATTGGAGAATTGACTTCCAAAACTAAAGGAATATTCAAAAGATTACTAATGATTTTCGGCGTCCACTCGACTCCTTGTAAACGCATCAAAATAATATTAAACCTTTTGGTTTTATGGAGTACAAGCAAATCTTTACATCGTCTAATAGCAACAAAAATACTACGCAGAAAAACAAGAATCTCGATAATCGTTACAGGAAGCCACCGTTCGAGACTATTCATTATTCGGTTTGGTTTAACGAGCGGTAAACCCTCAAAGTCAGGATACGCACAGATATTTAATCCATTTTTTCGGGCAAATTCAAGAAACATTCGTCCATGTACGCCTGCTCCAGCTGGCGAATTTAACATATCGGAACAATATAAAATGCGCATCGTGTTCATGAGATATAAGTCCATAAATGTTTATAAATCAATTTTTGATTTTCCAATACAGATTGAGAAGACGACTGTACCAAGATTATATTACCAGCAGCCGAGAGATTTTCGATATTTTCAGTAAAATGAATTAGAGTGGGATTGTCAGATTTAAATTCAATACGGATATTCCCACCAAATTGATTGGACAGATAAAGATAGTTGTTTGAATGATCCTGGATTATTTTCATATCCTTTTTCCAAATCAAAGGAATATTCACCCCAATCACTTCCATGGGAGTCGCAACCTTGCCAATTGAAATAGTATCCTCAATTGCAATTCCACCCGGTTGTACCTGAATACTTCTTTGTACTACAACATGCTTATCATACAGCAGAACTATTTTAATAACATTTTCTTCATAAATTATACTGCCCGTGTGTCTTTGAGGTCCATAAATATTATTGTCGTATTTAATAAGTGGGGAGTAATAGTTGTAGTCTAGAAAATCCGATCTGTATTGTTTCCCAAATTTATCAAGGTCTGGACCACCGGGACAGGAGATCACTGCCCCCCATCCATAAAAAAAAAGGTGGTGCAAAGCCAGCCCACAATCTGTATCATAATGATCTTCCCCTCCGCTTACGCACAAAAAAACAGATCCTACATTCCCTACCACAACTCGAGAGTGCGAATAAAATTTAATAGATTCTTTAACGTATTTATATTTTGGCGCATCGTGATGCAATTGTTCCGCCTCAGAAAATCTACACAGGGCTAGTCCTAGCCATGCAGCCACCATGGCATTGTAGACTGTTATATGGTGATAATCGTGCCAACCAGCACGTTGTAGATCCTCAATCCCATTTAGGGTTAGCGGAAAACTACCTTCAGGGTTCTGATGTTGAATAAGGAAATTATATATGCATTTCGCCCCTAAAAGCAAATTTTCATCCTCTTTTTTTGATGGAGAAAATTCATAGCCCTGTAATAACAAATAAATAGCTGCAGCGTACCCAAATATCTGATTTTGCCCGCGTCCTTTGTAATTAAAATTTCCATCCAAATCTATAAATGCGTATAAATACTTAGCAGCCCAATAGACAACATGTTTCCATTTAACACTTGGAGAACGGTCATGCAGGCGGGCTAAAAGCGCGCCTGAAAAGGCATGATATTGAATCGGACTACTTTTTCCTGGAACATCCTCTATACAGCCATCCGGCAAACAGGCCCGAGCAACAAAAAAAATTAAGGCATATCTCCTAACCCAATTGCTCACAGATACAAGCATGGATCTATTCTTGAAACCCACCAAGTAATTTAGCGCTAATAGTTTCCAGTTGGTCGCATATGGAAGACGATGTTGAGATGCGCACAATAACAAACCTTCGACGGCTGCCTGAATCTCGCCGAGCCCAGCATCTTTAATTAAGAAATAAATCTCTGTCAAGGCAAAGTTGTCGAACTCCCAATGAGATGGCCACGATTGGAAAGCATAATGTCCGCCTGTTCTGGTCAGAAAATGTAATGCATTTTCTAGGGGGGGGATATATTCCCTATTTTTAGTCAACTTATAGAGAATCGCACACAATAAAGCAAAGTGGGAGGTTGCGTAATGATCACCGGGAACATATCCGTCAATTGGATCAAAAATCGCGCCGTTATCGTAACATGATATATTATCAATCTCTTCACTCCCTCTCAGTTTCAATTCAAAACCAATGCCATTTATTTTTACAAATCTTTTCAATGGCAATGGAATCTCCGCAATCACTTCGCCTTGAAACGGATGAGTGAAAGATATGCATGCTGTTTCATTGCGCACCAGAAAAACAGGATATTTAATGTTCAATTGAAGTTTTGCAAGCCATGTCCACTGCAACTTAAGAACATCCAATAGTTTAGGGATATTTTTCATTTAAGATTCGCGCCTTAGATAAGTGAGCATCAAGATTTTTAGCCATGCTATAGTAAGCAGATGCATACAGGAATGCAGTAGATACATTTGCCTGACCAACAATGGATCCTTCCTCATTTTTTGAGAATATCCCCCCATATTCAAAATGTTGAATTTCAATCAAGCACTGATTGTTTTCACACCATTGGATAGCTTTCCGCGCAGAGTCTCCAAAAAAGTCCTCCCCAGTTAGTTCATAAATACGCAACAGGTGGTATGCCAATATTGGTGTACCTTTATTACATGGACCACTTGAGTGCCTAGTCAGTATGTATGGCCAACTGCCGTCGTCATTTTGGTATTTTAATAATGTAAATGCAACTTGCCTGGCGATTTCTAAATATTTCTTATCACCAGAAATTTGATAGGCAGATAATACCCCATCCAATGCCCAAGCCTGACCTCGGGTAAAAATCTTTTTTCCAGAATTCCAAAACCGCCAGGGCCAAACCCACTTAAAAAAACCAGATTTAGAATAAAAGTTTTCGATGTACCAGTCAATAAATTGAATGGCAGCATTTTTCCAAAATATATCGTTGGTAGCCAAATATAACCTTGCAAATAATTTAGATGTATAGCCAGAATCAACATACAACCATGAACGATCCCAATGACTTAAGTCGTCGCGATAGCCAGCAAACAGATGTCCATTTGGCAAGAAACCATTTTCAAGTATCCATCTTCCCATTTCCAATGCAGCATGAAGGTATTTTTTATCTAACGTCGCATGATATAGAGGCAGGAAGGCGTAGGCACCTATAAAAGCTATATCATTGGGTGCCCTCCAAGGAACAATACCAATAGGGGATGAAGGAGAAATGTCCCATCTGATGACCACTCCACCTGCTGCACTCTTATTGTCTCTATCCCAGCGATCCAAAAGCACATCTCCTACAGATTTAGCAATCTCATAGGCTTTGCTTTGAAACTCAATATGCATGTTCATCTCATCAAACAAGGCTTCAACGACAATGGCACTACACCAAATCCATGAATTTAATCGATAGGTCGCGTTCGTGTTATCAAAACAGGGATAAAAAGTGCCCCTAAATTCGCTCTCTTTGGAGTTGTTGTAACTGTTTTGAATAAAACCCCACGCTGCTCTAATATGAATATTTTTCTCAAAGGAAAAATCACCCCAATCCGTATCATTTATCTGGTCAGGCACACCCGTTACCGCATCTATATGATACTCAAGCACAAAATCCAGTTTTTTTTCAGGGGACTCTGCGGGAATCGTTAAAATATTTTCCCAAGGCTCCAGAGCATTTTTTGTTAAAAAAAATACGTTTGTGCCTGAATTTTGTTCACTACAGTGGGTCATTGGTTTGCCATTTAAGTACAAGACAGAAATTTGTACAGGCGAGTTGATTCGGAGATTAATTCCATCGCCCACAAATGAAAAATCCTTCAGAAAAAACGATCTTGAGACCGAACGTGTATGAATAAATGGTCCGCGGAAATTGTTTTTCAGTATATCTGGGAGAAATTTACTCCCCAGCATCTTTAATATATTTTCAATCGGGCGCATCAGCATAATTTTCAATTTTCCTTTTCAAGACCTTCTCTATTTGCAAACCTTGACTTAGATGAAGTCCTAAACGCCAGCAAAACTAAATGCATTGCAATTGATGTGATCACATAAAGCCAAGTTCTCCCCAATACAAACCAGTTTGTTATAGCCGATGTCAATATTGAAGAAGCAATCACGGAATACAATACAGCATCCAACCACCCTGAATATCGTGTAAAGCGTCCGAAAGATAAACCTGATAATAGCCCAAGTATGAAAGGTCCAAAGATTATTCCCCAATACCCAAAGTCCAAAAATAATGTTCCTTGGTATGGTACGATCCCTCCGCCCCAAAGGGAAATATAATCTGGCAAAGCCGAAATTTGGGTTATTTGTAAAATTGAGAGTAAAGCGCCAAATGTTCTAGTACCCCCAGTGAAAATCTGCGTCTGCATGTTTAATTGCAAATTTGTAATCGATGAAGTCAGATACATATAAGGATACACAAAGATATAAGGAGTTGTAACTTGTCCTGAATTGACTAAAAACTCAATTCGCTCATTCTGCCCACTTATGGAAACAATAGCTTGAAATATCAAAAACATCATCAGGACAGTAAAAGCAATCTGACTGGGCGAAATACGCCTTCGGCGATTTACAAGCAAGAGTAAAACATTTCCTGTAATAATGACAGAGAAAATATTCGACCTAAATGTAAGTAAAAAATTCGCCGCTATCATTATGATAATCATCAAAATTGGAATAATAGACCTTTTTATCCCATAGACAGAAATATAAAGAAATGACCAAATTGACGAAACCTCCATCAACAAAAAAAACTGCCCGATAATGGGCAACAAAAAAGTCCATTTAGAAGAGACGCCGGCGAAAAAAGGTAAGGAATAAACACCTCCTCGCATTATCACATTGTAGACGAATAACAATAATCCTATACCAAAGAAAATATACAATACTAAAGTCAGATGAAAACGATTTGTGATCCCAGCCAATTTCGAAATATCTCCAGACACCCCATTCGTCTTACGTCTGGTTCTTTTGAGCCAGACCAGACAACCAATACAAAAGGATACATAGGTATATATGATCACAGACCATGTTTGCAAAGATAATTTTTGTAGGAATGCAGGACTTAATTGTAAATCATGCAAAAAAATAATGGGCGTCCAAGCAATCGTCATCAAAATAATCGGCGACAACACAGTTTGTGTGTATTTATATGATATCCAACAAAACATAAACGCCAAAGCAAAGAAAACAAGCGTGGCAGACACAGACAGGATATCAATTTCAACAGAATGATATGATAGGTAAGATATGATAAAGCCTAAGACGATACTGACTGCAAGAATTAATAACAGGAACTTTGTTTGTGTGTTCAAATTGAGTCACCTTAAAAAAAGCGAAAATCAAGGGAAACATGCGTCCAAATGCCAATTTTTTTCTTAGCGAAAAACAGGGCAAAGAGGTTCTGAAATACATTACCGAGCGCCATGGAAATAGCGACACCTAATATTCCAAATATCTGGGAAAGCCATACCGCGCCAATCATTGCGCAAAAAGTTGTAATACCCATAATTGTCAAGTGAATTGCTTGGTGCCCAGTTTGCACAAGAGCTTCGCCGCAATAGCCGGTAATTACGTTAACAAACATCCCGAGTGCCAATGCGATCACGGAATAATACCCAGTACGATAAAAATCCCCATAAATGAAGCTAAGTATGTCATTTCCGAAAAGTATAAGCAAGGAAAATAAGAGACCTGATGGAACAATCAAGATAGTCGCGGATTTTCTAAGTATGTTTTCCAGTTCATTTATTCGGCCCAGACTATAGAGCTCCGCTATTATGGGGGGGATAACCACCAACATCACAAGCGAGGGTGCGTAAACCACTGAGACAAGTTGAATAACCGCTGTGAAGATTGCGATATCACTTTTCTCAAGAAAGAATCCAATAATCCATACGGGTAACTGGTTCTGTAAAAAAAATATAACGGTGATCATCCAAAATGCAGACGAAATCTTGAGGGTGTCCATGTTCTTGTAGTGACTTCCATCATTTGTTAAGCGCTTAACATTTTTAAGTACTACGGTTAAGCCAATGAAAATAATAAAAAAATTCACTATAAGAGCAAATCTTATTATTGTAACTAGGTTGTTTTTCCAACCCAAAAACCAAAAAGCCCCAATAATTGGGAGTAGTATTAAGTCATGTCCGAAATCATCAATAAATCTAGAAACAAAAATATTATACAATGCCCGTAATATTTCAGCTAATAAATTTCTCAAAGAAAGAAGAAATACTAGAACGGCAAGATAAAAAGAAACTGCAGCAATAGATTTTGAATGAAATATATTTTCTGCCGCCCAAGAGCCACCACCTAGCCCAATCATTAATGCAAATATAAAGGCGCTGATAGATACAACTATCAGGGAAAATAGAATTACTTGCCGGGCTGCCTGAGTTTTTCCCTCTGCCATTAACCCTGGAATTATACGTACTATGGATCTGCTCAAGCCGAGGTTGGAGAAATTTGACAAAAATAAAGCGATACTGAATACTAAGAAATAAGTCCCTAAATTTTGAGGAGATAACACGCGAGCCAGCAACGCATTTATAGCAACTGCTGCTATTATTGCGATTCCTCTACCGATGAGTGTCCACACCCCACCATTTGTCAATTTTCTTCGAATTGCAATATTCATTCTTTAAAATGTCCTAATACAGTCAATGGGCGTTAAATAATAAAACGAAACCGTTTTTTTGGATTTTATATACCCCTCTACCTCAACAATATCGAATTCATCATAGCAGCCAAATAAAATTATAGGGGCAACCTCTTCTGCGAATCTGCCTTTTGTTTCTTACAGGGTCTTCTCTTGCGCAACAAGGAACTCAGTTTGTCATTGATATCAAAATCTAATATGCGCCATCCTTGCTCAAGACCGCCCAGACAGTACGGAGCAGGATATAAATATCCAGCCAAACCGACCAGTTATGCAGGTCATGCACATCAAAAGCGGGGAATATGTTCACTTACGAAAAAAATCGCTCCCGAATCCGGAGCAGTACCGACTCAAAGTTTACGTACTCGATATCGGTCTTCCATGCGCGATCCTCTCCGCCGGGCGCGGGCAGCGGTCCTTTATGTAAATGATGCGGGTGTGTCGCAATTTCAGGGTGATGGCTGCGGTTATCGTACTGTAAAATGCGCTCGCCCCCGGCATCATAATAAACGTAAGCGTAACGCTCTTCAATGACTTCGCCGTCTTCGGCAAGGAAAATCTCCGCGTACAACCGTGAAGCATTTCGGAAAGGCAGGACGGCATAGATGGCGTGTCCGATGGCAGCCTCGTCAACATCTGAAAGCGAAAAAGCCGGATCGTCAAGCGCAAGCATATCGCCGCTGTCGAAGATGAAGGCGTAGATTTCCCAGTAATAGACTTCGAATTTATCAGCCATTATCAAGCCGGACGGGTGAAACCGTACTCCTGTTCCATGCGCCGCAAACTATAAGCCATTATCCGCCAGCGATAAAGCGCCGTCCAGTCGCCGCGGTCTTCGTTCAAGGCGCCGGATTCGAACTCGCGCAAAAACTGTTCTGAGGGCAGTCCATACTTAAGTTCAAATGCGGCAACCTGGTCCAATGTCCGCTTGTAAACCTGCTGCGGGGTCAGGCGTTGGTGGGTGTGCTCGTATTCCGTCCGCAATTGTTGGGCGCGAATTTGCCGCACCTGCCTGCGGGCGGCGTCAAGTAGAAATTGCTCCAACTTCATGCCAGTGACAGACTTGACCTGTTCAACCAGTTCGTCTGGAATTGCAATCAGCGTGGACATGGGACGACTCCTTTCCGCTTATTATCGCTTGTCTCATAGATAAGTAAACTTTTGCTTGAAAATCACGAGGAAAAACCGAATATTTTGTTTACTTAATTATGCGATACTCTGTAGGCTCTCGCTTCCGAAAGACATTGAAATTATACCACATGTATCCGGGCGCATTACTGTCCAGCAATTCCCGATATGTCATTGCAGGGGTGGTTTTCCCGAAGCAATCTCCGATTTGATCAGAGAGATTACTTCGTTGCACTCGCAATGACATTTCATAGATTTTCTCGGGGTTCTCTGTGACTCAGTGGTTAAACCTTTTGGCAACCCCATGAAATCAGACACGCTCTTATTAATACGCCCCATCCCTGCTGATCACCACCCACACCGTGCGCAGCAGAATGTAAATATCCAACCACACCGACCAGTTATGCACGTAATACTCATCAAAGGCGGCGCGTTCTTCAAAGGTAGTATTGTTGCGTCCCGAGACCTGCCATAAACCGGTCAGCCCCGGGTTGACGCTGTAATAAGTGTCTATTTTAGACCCATATTGGGGAATCTGGTCGAGCATCATCGGTCGCGGACCCACCAGACTCATCTCGCCTTTGAGCACGTTGAACAACTGGGGCAATTCGTCAATGCTGAACTTTCGCAGCCATTTGCCCACGCGGGTGATGCGCGGGTCGTCCTTTAGTTTTTGTGTCCGGTCCCACTCGGCGCGCGCCTGCGGGTGGGCGCCTAAATACTCCGCCAGTTTTTCGTCCGCATTTACGATCATCGTCCGCAGTTTATAGATTCGAATCTTGCGCACGTGTCCGTGGAGGCGCTCCGCATTGGCGGGATCCCGGCGGTTCCTGCCCACCCGTGCTTGGGTATAAAAGATGGGACCGGGCGAATCAAGGCGGATGAGGAGCAGGGTCAATGCCCAGAGAGGTGCAGTCAGTAGTATCAGCAGCAGCGCGAGGACGATGTCCATGCTGCGTTTGATAAAAACGTCCAGGGGATTGAGCACATTTTGCTTGTATTCCACGCCGATGATGCCCTCCAGGTCATGGACGCTGACCGCAGCGCTCTTGAAACCCTGGATACTGGAAATAAAGACCGTGCGCGGGAAGAGCTCCGCCAGCCGGGTAATGACCGGCATATACCAATCTGATTGCACAGCGGATGTATCCACCAGCACGGTATAGATCTGGCGGGAAGAGAAAAAATCAGCGGGACAGGTCAACAACAGGTCGGGGTGTATGGTTCTAATAGGCACGGTTACATCCGGCTCGCTCGCGATGTCGGTCACCACGTACGCGGGGATAAATCCCAACCGGCGGCGGTCCATGATGTAATGCGCCAACTGGTTTGCCCCGCTGCCGGAACCGATCACGACGACGGGCGCGCCCCATATATTGTGTTGTACACTCAGGATGCGCAGCCCCCAACGCATTGCCAGCACCAGCGCCACACTCGCAAAGCCGAAAGGCAATAAAGCCAGATAGTTGGGATGCCAGATGTTGTCGCTGACTGCCATAAAAACGAACATGCCGAGCAAAAACGCCAGCGTGGTACTCGTGACCACCAGGCGTATCTCCTCAGCCGGGTTCAAACCAATGCCCGGGTAAAGTTTGGTCTGTGCATAAATGATGATGCAAGTGACAACGATCACCCCGTATTTGATGTCGCTCCATTGGAACTTGAAGAGGTCCAGCCACAGGTTCAGCAGGAACAGCAGGAGGGCGGAAACGCTGAAGCCCAGCAGGTCGGCAGCCAGCATGATCAGTCCCATGCGCAGGCGGTAACGCTTGATGTCCAACCAGCGCGGGGTGGTCTTGGGGTCGGATTTGGAGGGCGTCAGGGAGTGATCGAGATATCCGGACATGGGGTTTGCTTCAATGCATTTCTATTCACAAGGGCACATCATACGCCCCGTGGCACGGTCGCCTGAAAATTCCAAGCATCCGCCCCTGCGACATCCAACGGTGTCACAGCGAGGGGGGACCAATAAAACCGGAACACTCAATTACAAAATCGTTTTGATTTTGAGTTATCCGGCGTTTTTAGGATAAAAGTAATGGTTAAAACATTATTTTGACCATTATAACAAAATGTCTTGCTGCAGTACATATCGGCGCCAGCAAGTTATCGGTCTTGTTGGAAGCGCTAATGTTTCCACAAAAGCACAGGGTGTGGTACAGGCAACTTTCGGTAATTTATCATTCGAACTATTGTTTTAAACTGGTTGCTTCGCAATGCGCTTTCCCACATGCTTCCAAGAACCTTATGATATGGATCAATATGTAACAACAAACCTGTCGTATGCTTTTTTTGTTGAGGCGGTAATAATACTTAGGTAGTCTACTAAAAGATGGCTATGGGTCAACTATTAGAAATATGTTCTGGAAAACATGCGCAACTCACATAATATAACATTAAAAAAAATTTGTATATACCGTACGTGTACGGTATTTCCCCCTCGAAATTGTATCCAGCAGATTCAGTCCGAACTATTCAATCAACCCGCGTTTGATCGCATAACGCACCAATTCCGTTTGGTTCCTGATCTTTAACTTTTTCAAGAGGCTGGCACGGTACATTTCCACCGTGCGCGCGCTGAGTTTCAGGCGCGCGGCAATTTCAGGATTGCTCAACCCTTCCGCTGCCATTTGCAGAGTCTGACGTTCCCGTTCAGTGAGGCGCCCGTACAATTTTTCCACATCATAGGCTTCGGTTGAGCGCGCAGCATAAGACTGCAAGTTCGTTTGATTCAGCGGCAGGCTGAGATAAATTTCCCCGGACATGGCGCTCCGGATAGCCCGTACCAAATTTTCGGCGGTGGCTTTCTTAAGTACATATGCTGAAGCGCCTGCTTGTAAAGCCTCGCTCACATACGCCGGGATCTCATGCATGGATATGATTACCGCTTTAACTTCCGGCAAACGGGCTTTAACTTCCCGCACCACCTCAATGCCGTTGAGGTTGGGCATGACCACATCCACCACCAACACATCCGGAACAAGGTGAAAAATTTTAGATAATACTTCAAGCCCGTCCCCTGCTTCGCCGATAACCTTAAAATCAGACTCGGACTCAAGCAACATTCGCAAACCTTGCCGCACCAGTTGATGATCGTCTGCCAGGAAAATTTTGGTTGTCATAAATTCACCGGTCCATTCCAATATGGCTATTCACGGGCAGGTCTGCCACAATCCTCGTTCCCTCCCCGGGCTTGGAGTCAACTTCAAAGGCGCCATTCAATAGCTGCGTCCGCTCTTTCATCCCAAACAGACCACTGGTTTCCCTGCGCGCAAACACCGCCTGCACATCAAAGCCGCAGCCTTCATCCTCCACCAGTAAGTGAACATTCTGCTCATCCGCCAGGACACTGACTTTGGCATACTTCACCCCGGCATGGCGCGCGATATTCGTCAACGCCGCCTGCACCAGACGATAGATTGTTGTTTCAATGGCTGGCACAAAACGCCGCTGTTGCAGCCCATCGTGTGTGAAATCAACCTCGATCCCGGTCTGGCTTGTAAATGTATCCAGCTGCCATAGCAGGGCAGGCAAGAGTCCGAAATCGTCCAACACATGTGGACGCAGGTCAAGGGAAAGTCGGCTGACGCGCTCGATTAAAGCATCCAGCACCGTCTGTCCCAGTTCTAGTATCACGCGGCGCTCCGCGTGTGGTAACTGCAGCGCGTTGCCAAGTAACATTTTCAAACCGGTTAAATTCTGCCCGATCTCATCGTGTAATTCCCGCGCCATGGCATGCCGTTCATTTTCCTGCGCTTCCAGCAACTGGCGTGAAAGCTCCTGAAGTTGCCGATGGGCGTAAGTGAGTTCCTGGCGCGCCTGCTTGCTTTCGGTAATATTCTGAATGGTTATCAGGGCGTACTTGTGTTCACCGAATTCAACGGTGCTGGCTTTAACCAGGGCAGTCAGTGGTTCTCCGCTTTTTTTCACGAACAGAACTTCGCTGCCGTCAATCAACCTGCCCTGTTGGAATTCGGTATAAACGCGCTCCCTTTCAGCGGGACTAAAAAGATTGGATTCCACCGAGTTTTTTCCTATAATCTCGTCCCTGCCGTAGCCGAACATTTCTTCAATGGCAAAATTTATATCCACGATCATTCTCTCAGGCAATTGAACAAGCGCCGCAGGCATGGCGGATTGGTGAAATATCGCTGAATACTTTTGCTCGTTGCCGCGCGAGGCAAGTTCCATTTGCTTGCGGTCGGTAATATCAATTGCCGTGCCCCATAAGCGGGTCAAAAAACCGTTTTTGACAATACCGATGGTATTGCTGAGAAACCAGATGGGTTGTCCATCCGCTGAATATTCGAATGTTTCATCGTTAACAGAACGATAATTGTTCTCGATTAACCTGCGGAACGCCGCGCGGTTAACGGGATTGTCCTTTCCACCGTGCGCCTCAATTAAACGCACCCCCACAAAATCCTGCGGGGAGGCGATGTGATACATGTCCGCCATGGCCTGATTGCACTCTGCCATATACGCGTTGGCGTAGATGAGGTCAATCTGTTCTTCTATTGAAAGCGTAATATCAATTGGCTGATCGAATTCAGTGCGTGAGATTGCCTCGAAGCCCTGGGCGATAAAACTTTGATACCGCTCCTCCTTGTCTTGCAGCGCCTGCTCCGCCAGTTTGCGTTCGGTAATATCGCGAAAATTACCCACTATGCCGCGCACAGCCGGGTCATGCAGCAGATTCGTAACAGTGGTTTCAATCCAGATCCAACTCCCGTCGCTTCGCCGTACCCGGTGAACTCTGGTAACACTAATGCCTGGCTGCTGTTCAATCTGCGCCATTTCACCCTGAATAAAGGGCAATTCTTCAGGATGGATGAAGTCTATGCTGGTCATCCTGTATAAATCCGTCATTGAATATCCCAATAATCGCCCGACCGAATCGGATGCATATTGAAAACTGCCGTCCTGATTGAATACAATAATACCGTCCCAGCCATTTTCGACCAGGGCGCGGAAGCGCTGTTCACTCGTGCGCAGGGCTTCTTCATTTTGTTTGTTCGCGGTCACATCCTTGCCAAATACCGCCAGTCCGTTGTCGAAGGGGTAAACATTGATTTCGAACAAATGGTTATGATCAGCAATAGCAAACTCGTTTATGAAAAATCGAGGCTGCCCCGTCTCGAGCGCCTGGCGATAAATTTGTTCCACACGTTGCAAACCCGGCGTGCTGGGAAAGATTTCAAAGATGGACTTGCCTAAAGCAGTTGCGGCAGGTATCCCGGTAACGAGTTCAGAAGCCTTGTTCCAATAGGTATAGCGCAATTCCAGATCGAATGCAAAAAAAATATCGGTGATACTGTCTGCCAATTCCCGATGACTTGCCGCACTCTGGAGCGCGCATTGCGCCAGTTGCTTTTCAAGGTCGTCAACCTGGCGGCGCAATGCCAGGTTTTCCTGTTCGAGCGCGGCTTTAGTTTTACCAGTGGGCATTCATCTTCTCCATCATAAACTTATATCGGGGGGCGCATTTACCCCGCGTGAATTGTATCAGCATCTCCGGGACGCGACTGCAATTGATCATTGCGCCCCAAAGACCACAGTCCAATAGATGGCATGGTATGAATTGACATGGTAGGCATACCCGGTGCCGATCTCGGTAAAGCGCGCATTGATAATATTGGACTTATGCGATGGACTCTTCATCCAATCTTTTACGATCCATTGTGGGTCTGTATACCCGGCTGCGATATTTTCCCCAAAAATGGTCCACACGTACCCGGCACGGGTAATACGTTCGCCGCTACTGGACCCATCGAGTCCGGTGTGACTGAAATAGTTACGACATGCCATGTCCGCGCTGTGCAATTGCGCGGCATGGACGAGCCGCGCCTGAACAATCAATGCGCCCACTCCGGCATTGGCGCGTTCCGCATTGATGAGTTCCACCATCTGCGCTTCACGGGTCAAATTCATGACTGGGCAGTCTTTTGGATACGCCGGTTGTATAAATACACCCGTTGGGACGTTCTCTGGCAGTTCAAATCCGGGCGGAGTCATGATCATCGACTCGCCGATCACCGGTACTATCGTCACCGCCGGGCTGGGCGCGCCGGCGATGGTAGGTGTGGGCTGGAATGTCCCCAACGCTTCCGCAGTTTGAATCACCATGGTGGAGATCAGGTTTTGGTCAAAAGTCGGGATGGGCGCAGGTGGGGTCACGCCCGGCATGACACAGGCAAGCACACCCAGAAAAATCAACAGGAAGAATACTATAGGGCGTCTCATAGATGGAAATACTCCGGTCGTGATTTTACGGCAGGTTACCCCACTTCACCAGTTCCAAATAAAAACATGCTCAGCATGAAGCGAAGATATTTATGTTCGGTAATACACTCTGCGCATTGTCGAGCACCCCCATCCAGCGCGGATGCGTGGTACCCGCCAATGCGGAAACAATATATTCAGCCACCCACTTGCGCAGGTCGCCCCCGGACTTCCAGAAATCGGTCAGATCATGCGCGGGCGGCGTGATGGACTCGATCCGCGGCGAGATCGCCTTCAACGAAGCGATGTACGCCCGCCCCTTGTCACCTGCCCGGTCGTCATCATGGACGACGAAGATCTTCTGATAACATGTGAGCAACGCCAGGTCACGCAGATCGAACTTGGACTGCGCGCCGCCGATCGTGCCCATGTCGCAGAGGTCCGCGCAATATTCCCAAAGCAGCATCGTGTCCCATTCACCTTCGGTGAGAACCAGGACAGGGAAGAAGTCGTTGAACTCCAAACGGAACAGCACCGACTTTCCACCGCGCGGTCCGCCGAACTTGACATCGGGATTTCCGTCGCGCTCGGTCCACGCGCCGATATATTTTTCAAGCGCATCATTTTTCAACGGACGCCTGATCTTGATGTAATGCGGCTCGTCATGCAGCAGACCGGGGATGACGATCCCGCGCGGAAGCCAGATTTTCTTCCCCTCGAGTCCCCAACGCGCCGGGTCGTCATAAATATTCTGCGGGTTATACCCAACGTGAAAGGCGCGGGCGGTCTCAGCAGATACGCCGCGCTCCTGGTCGAGATATTCCAGCGCGGCATCCGCTTGCGCGAGATTTGCTTCCGCATATTTGATAAACTCCACCGCCCGCTTTTTCCATTGATGTGGAGGCGTATAGATCTTGGGCGTTGGCACAACAATTTGTTTTGCGGGCATGGGGGATGTGCCCGCACGCTCGGACAACTCCCGCACCGCAGTCTTGAAATCCACGCCCTTCCATGCCATATAAAACGAGATCACATCCCCGCCATTCTGGTCGGACGGACAGGAGGAGTGACATTTCCACTTCATGCCGTTTTCGTACACCACAAACGAACGGCTCGATCGGTCACCGGAGTGATTCGGCAGCGGACAAATGCTGCGCGTGCGGCTCGCATCAAACTGCGCTCCCGCTTCTTCCGCAAGCGAAGACAAAGAGATTCGCGCTCGAAGTTCATTTAAATCAGTCATTTTGTCAATTCCAGTGAAGAGTATCAAGAGTCTCAGGAGTATCAAGGGTTTTTGACATTCTGCCCCCACACAGAAAATCGTTGAGACTCTTGATACTCTTGAGACTCTATCCATTATTCAGCCTCGTCTTCTGCCGCTTCATGGGGCTGAACCGGCAGGTCAGACCACTGCCACGCATTGTCCGGGGACTTGCGCCCGTGCGTGTTGCGGATATGGACTTGCAGTTCGCGCCGCGCGCGGAAAATGGTCGGACGGCTGAAACCTTCCTCATACCCCATCTCCAAAACATCACTCACCTTCACACCTGCAGACTTATCACGCAGCAGATCCTCCAGCCATTCCTTGCATACGTCCATCTGCGTCGGTTCACGATACGCCTTCGGCGCATTTGTGTCCCATTTCAATCTTGCCCCTTCCGGGAAGATCGGCTCAAAGGTAAAGCCCAGCGGATCAGGATAGGAGCCGAGATTGCTCTTCAAGACCTTCAACTCACGCGGACCATTCGGGTCGAATTGCTGTCCGGTCTGCACCACCCGCAGTCCCATCACCACGCGCGCCTGCTGCGTGATGTAGCCGGAACCCGAAAGGTCTTCCATGCCGAAATCCACGTTCATCATCTTCGTACCCATTGAGGTCTTGCGGATGTGATGGATCAAGACCAAGCCACAGTTCGCCCAACCCGCCAAGCGGGTGAGATACCCCACCAGTGCGCGCAAGTCTTCGACATTGTTCTGCCCGTTGGTATGCACCGCGGAGAGGGAATCGATCAGGATGAGTTCAGGCTTCACCAGCGCGACCATCTCCACCAGCCGGTCTTGATATTTCTGCGCGCCGAGATCGATCATCTCGCCGGTATCCGCCAGCATCGGATACAGTTTCTTCTGGTCCATCTGGTAGTAATTCGCGCGCTGACGCATGATCTGCGGCACGGACTCGGCGTCCACGTAAATTACATTCGCGCCGGGTCGCGCAATGGGGGCACCATCGGGGTAGCCGAGGTTGTGGATGATGCGGTACGCGAGGTCAATGCCCACGAAGGACTTGCCGCTGCCTTGCGATGCGCCGAGGATGGTGAGCAGTCCGCGCGGTACGTATCCCTCCCAGACCCACTCGATGGGCGATAACTCCGCGCCCATGTCATCGAGGGAACGAATGGTCGGAATAAATCCGGGGCGGGTTCCCAGAATGGCTTGCAAGATCTCCTTTTGATTGGGCAGGGCGGAGGTGACTTTGAATAACGCATCCTGTTCCAATCCAAGCTGCGCGGAATTGATCGCGTTCCAACACGCGAGCCAGGGTTGGTTAAAGAAACGCGCATCGGCTTCAACAGGAAACCCCGCCAGCCGATCGGCAATGTGCTGGATCTGCATGCGCGGCGTTAGCATGTTGAGCCTCCTTTTTGCTTTTCACCACGGAGAGCACGGAGACTCTTTTCAAAAAATCTCTGTGTCCTCGGTGCTCTCTGTGGTTGGAGCATCAACGCCAAGGCGCAAAGACCCAAAGGCACGAGGAAAGCATTTCTCCGCGCTGAAAACGAGTTTGTGTCGCAAAACAAAAGGGAAGAAAAAACGGTGATAGAATGCAAATCACCAAACGCTTTCCCAGCGTTCCTTTGATTTGCCGCCGATTGCAACTCGGCGGCATTTCCATTGATGGTCATCTAATCCTCCAGTGCTTTCTCCAAATCTTTGAAGTCCGGCTTGATATAGATCTGGGTCGTGTTCAGATTCTCGTGACCCAACAACTGCGCGATTTTTTCCACGCCCACTCCCTTGTCCGCCAGATTCTTGCCGAACGAATGGCGCAGGACATGCGGGGTGAGATTGGAAATCTCAGCCCCCTGACCATAACGTTTCAGGATGCGCTGAATACCGCGCGCAGTCATCCCGTCATCATCACCGCTCTCGACCGAGAGCCATAACTTCGTGCAGGCGGTCTGCGGGCGCACCTTGAACCATTCGCTCAGGGCTTCGCGCGCAGGGGTGTTAAGCGGTACAAGTCGTTCTTTGTTGCCCTTGCCTTTGCGTACCAATACCTGCCCCTTGCGGTCGGACATCTCAACATCCGCGAGATCAAGCGCGAGCACTTCACTCAACCGCAGTCCTGTGTTCAACATGAAGATCACGAGCGAAGCATCACGCCTGCGGGTCAACCAACGTTTTGGATACCGCAGTTGCGCTAGTTGCAGATCGCGTTCGACCTCGCGCAGCAGGGCAAACTGCTCATGCTTGTCGAGCCACTTCGGGGAGTGCGGCGCCTTCTTCACGTACTTCAACTTCGCGGTCGGGTCCGTCAGGATGTGTTGACTCTCCACTGCCCAATTCATGAAAGAAGAGAGGGCGGCGAGTTTGCGATTGACGGTGCTCGCCTTCAGTCTCTGCACATCCTGCAAGTACGCGCGATACGCGCGGACATCGGTGGGCGTGACCCGCTCGAGGGCGAAGTCTTCGCGGTTGTACTTCTCGAACCACGTAATGAAGATCCGCGCGTCCGCGATGTAGCCCGCGACCGTCAGCGCGGAGTGATCTTCGTTTTCGAGATAACTCCGATATTGATCAATAATTTCCATATTCATCCCCATCCTCCAATTCGGTATCAGCAACAAGGTCCTCGCCGTTCTCGTCCCACGTTTGCAGCCAGAGTGAGGACTGCGGGTTGCGCGTGCGCGCCAGATACGATAAATCCGTGGCAACCCCAGCCAATCCCACCGAACTGCATTCGCGGATCAGGGTGTTGCGGCTGCGCTCGGACACGGCGCATAGGGCGACCTCTCCCAGATATTTCTGGTAGTTACTCCACTTCGCATGTTTGCGGTCGCCAAGTTCAACCTCGACGTAATGGCGCGTCCCCTGCTTCTCGATCAGCAAGTCGGGTTCGAGGCGCTCGTATTCGGTCAGGGGCAGCGCTTCCGTCTGCCAGCCGCGCGTACGCGCGGCGAAAGCAAAAAACAATACCGCACCGGTATGATGCGGTTGGTCGTAGCCCTCATGACGAAGCAACAGCGCCTCCCATTCGTTCTCGCAGGGCTCCCAACCCAACTCGCGGCAGCATTCCTGCCCATCCACGGTCAGGCGGACTGCCGTCAGTTTGTGCGAGTTCACGTACGAGAAGGTCTGCGCCTCAATCATCTCGGTCTCCAGCAGTTCGCGCCGGAAGACGTTCTGAACAAATTCCGACTTGAGTTTGAGATCGAAACGCCTGGCGATCTCGCGTTCATGCTCGATGCGTGCCGCGCCGGGGTGATGCGCGAGCAGGTACAGCCCGTACGCCACGTAGGGCCAGTGTTTTTTGGGAAAGTCCCAGCCTTGCGGCTGAGCGGGTGTGTGATTCATGTTGAACTCCTTGTGTAGTCGTGAAAAAGCCGGGGAGGAGGTCCTCCGCCGCGAAACGTTCAAAAAGTCGGTTAATGCGCCAGCGTCCCTATAGGGTTGTATCTTATACAGTAACGGACAGCCGGAAATGACAAAACCAACCCGCCCGCCCCGTATGTTCTTTGAAGTGTGTAACACGCCATGCGGCAGTTCCAACGCTTCAATTTCAACGATTTGGTTTGCCTCCGGTTTGGCGTGTAACACACTGGCGGGTGTGTTACACGCCAAACCTCATAACTCGATGCCGAGGTCGCCCATCTCGAGCGGGGTGTCGGTCCAGGCGGATTCATACTCGACCTGTTTCGTCGCGCCATTGCGCATGGCTTCGCGGATCAATCCCGCGAGCGCACCTTTCGGGGCATGGTTGACCAGTTCGATCAGGTCATCATCGCGTCCGGGTTGCAGCGTGATGCGCACGGTGACCACCAGCGTGCCGCGGTTTCTTTGCTTAACGACCATACGCAGCCCACTTCCACAGTCCACGCACATTGGTCAGGCTGGGGTCTTCGGGAATGGAGACCGCCGCGCCTTTGGTGATGAGCGCGAGCCGCAGCGCATCGCCGAGCAGCACCGACCCGCCGCCTGCGGGAATGATGGCGTTGAAACGCCGCAGGTTGGGCCAGGTGCGTTCGATCACCGCCAGGATTTCGGACAGCCACGAATCAAGTTGTTCCTTGCTGGGTTTGATCCTGCCGGTGCGCAGCAGCGCATCAAGTTCTTCCGGGTCGTGTCCATTGCCTTCCAACAGTTCGAGCAGCCTGCGTACTCCAACCTTGCCGCCGCCGATGAAACGCGGCAGCACTTTGCCGTCTTGCAGCACATACAGATCGAGGGTGTTCATGCCAATGTCGAGCACCGCCACCTCCTCCTGTTTTCCATTCTTGCGCACGCGCAGTTCGTCATCGAGCAGGCGGTCTGCGTATGCGCCCACCGGCTGCGCCAATGCCTTCAACTTGTTGAAGGTGATCACGTATTGCCCCTGATCGGTGCTGAATTCATGCCTGCCTTTGTATGCCTTCAGTCCGTTGAGGATCGCCTGTCCCTGCACTTCATCCATCATCAGCGGGACGGGCAGACCGAAGACGGCGGTCTCAAAGACATACTGACCGGGAGCGAGGATCATCGCGGCGGCGCCGAAGTTCAAGGCGCGGCGTTCGGGCGCGGAGAGGGCGGAGTAGTCGCGATTGGTGAGAACGTTGCCCCAATTCCAGGCGCCTTCCCCAACGGCATAGCGCTCCCAGCCAACCCGGATTTTCATGGCTTGGGAGGCAGTCTTCATACCGATGCCTGCCATGCCGATGTCATTGGGGCGGGCGATGACGGAAGCGAGACGGGCGGTCTGTCCGCCGATGCAGATCTTCGTTTCGCCGAAGCCGGGGTCGAAGGCGCAGACTTGCGAGAGGGGTGTGGGGTTCATGTTGAATAATCTCCTTTATACGGTTTGTGATGGGTTTGTACCGGTTTGCCCGGTTTGTCTGGTTTGTCGGTTTGCCCCGTCGGGGAGCAAATTCCGTGCTTTTTCGGTCAGGCAGAATGAGTTGTCCTTTGCGGCATCTTTGGCGAGCCAGCCTTGTACTGCCCAGTTGGCTTGCAGCCTGCGCGCCTGTTTCGTTGAGACGCTGCCCCATTCCGCGATGTTGGCGATGGTGAGTTTGCCTTCGGTTGTTTGAAGTGCGCGAATGAACAATGTACTTTCAAGATCAGGCAAGGATTCCTGTTTGGTGGAACCAGCGGACAAC
>Ga0172373_10004260_pt1 | contig 20281 bp, 17 predicted proteins | sample Lak10m_2_FD_114546 | JGI IMG/M metagenome (GOLD analysis project Ga0172373, IMG submission 114546) | Freshwater microbial communities from Kabuno Bay, South-Kivu, Congo - kab_092012_10m | ecosystem: Environmental > Aquatic > Freshwater > Lake | place: Democratic Republic of the Congo...
ATGCGCCGGTTTTCGGGCACAACGAAGCATGAAAGTCCTCGGCTTCGGTCAACACTCCGTGGCTCCGCCTCGGAGATGGGTAGCAAGAGCGCACGTTGCGCCATCCTGTGGAGGGGAGACTCCGTCTCCCCTCCACGCCTCCCCATACGCACCTCCGATGGTGGGTGCCCATGGCGACGACTTTCATAGGAAGATCAGACAGCGGTAAGCCGAGAGCTGTCGTGAATGAGGCAAAAGAGCCCAGGAGAACGTCTTGTCCAGAATCCTAGTTACTAGCGCACTTCCGTACGCCAACGGCGATATCCATATCGGTCACCTGGTTGAGTACATTCAGACCGACATCTTCGTTCGCTTTCAACGGCTAGTCGGCCGAGATGTCGTCTATGTCTGCGCGTCGGACGCGCACGGCACTCCGATTGAGATCAACGCGGCCAAGAAAGGCATTGCCCCGGAAGAGCTCGTCAGCCATTACCACCAGCGCCACAAGGACGACTTTGCCCGGTTTGAGGTCGATTTCGACGAGTTCTACACCACTGATTCTCCCGAAAATCGCCGTCATTGCGAGACGATCTACCTTGCTGCCAAGGAAAAGGGGCACATTGCGTCTCGGGAGATCGAGCAGTCCTATTGCGAACAGTGCGGCAGGTTCCTGCCCGACCGCTTCATCAGGGGGACCTGCCCCAAGTGCGGCGCGCTCGACCAATACGGCGACGTGTGCGAGGTGTGCAGCGCCACATATCAGCCCACCGATCTCGTGGACGCGCGCTGCGCGATCTGCGGATCGCGGCCGACGCTCCGGACATCCAAACACTACTTCTTTCGGCTGGACGATTTTCGTGATTTCCTCGTGAAGTGGGCGTCGGAGCCGGGCCGCCTTCAGGAAGAGACGCACGCGTTCGTACGGAGCTGGATCGATCAAGGGCTTCAGGACTGGGACATCTCGCGCGACGGACCGTATTTCGGCTTCAAGATTCCCGGCGAAGAGGACAAGTACTTTTACGTCTGGGTGGACGCGCCAATCGGGTACATCGCCGCAACCGAGCATTATTGCACCGAACGCGGAGACCGATCCGTCGAAGAGTACTGGATCGATCTTAAATCCGATGCGGAGATCCATCATTTCATCGGCAAGGATATCGCGTACTTTCACATTCTTTTCTGGCCCGCGATGCTCCAGGCCGCGGACTACCGCAGGCCCACCGCGGTGCACGTGCATGGATTTCTGACCGTGGACGGCAGAAAAATGTCCAAGAGCCGCGGCACCTTCATCACCGCGCGCCAGTTTGCGGAGTTCATTCCCTCATGGTGCCTGCGCTACTACTACGCGACCAAGCTGGGGAGCTCAATCGACGACCTCGATCTGAACGTGGACGAATTCGTGACGCGGATCAACGCGGAGCTGGTGAACAACATCACCAACCTCGTGAGCCGCACATTGGGCTTTCTTAACAAGCGGCTAGATTCCAAGCTCGGAGCAATTCCCGACGACGCACGGGAGTTGATACCGGAAGTGCTCGCCGCGGTCGATCGCGCCAAGGCACACTATAGGGATTTTCGGTTCGGTCAGGCCACCCGTGAAGTGCTCGCCATTACCGATCTGGCGAACAACTACATCCAGCAGAGCCAGCCCTGGTCCGCGATCAAAGCCGATCCCGAACGCGCGAGGGACATCCTCACGTTCGCCGTGAATTGCATTAAGGTCGCGGCGGTGTTGTTGAAGCCGATCATACCGTCGTACACTAGCAGGCTCGAACAGCTGCTTGGCTGCGGCGAGCTTGTGTGGGACGACGCGGTCTGCGACCTGGAACGACGCGAGATCGGCGTATTCGAGAAGCTCATGGAGCGTCTCGAACCCGGTGCGTTCGAAAAATTGGTCGAAGCGAGCCGCGCCAGTCTTGCCGCTGCTCCAGCGGTACCCGAAGTGCCGCCGTTCTCCACGGAAGAGATCACGATCGAAGAATTCGGCAAGATGGACCTCCGGGTAGGCAGAATTGTCGCTGCATATGACGTGGAGGGAGCGGACAAGCTGCTGAAATTGGAGGTGGACCTGGGGCGCGAAGTACGCACCATTTTCGCGGGCATGAAAAAAGTGTTCGCACCGGAGCAACTCGTCGGACGGACGGTCGCGGTTGTCGCGAACCTCAAACCAAGAAAGATGAAATTCGGCACGAGTCACGGCATGGTCTTGGCTGGAGTTGGACCCGACGGCAGCGTCACCCTCTGCGAACTCGCCTCCTCTGCGCAGCCTGGCAGTCAGATCCGGTAGCGCAGAGATCCGCCCGCAGGCTGGAAAGCCTGCGCCACGAGGTGAACGGATACCTGGTAATATGCCGGCTCGACTGCTGCATCGCCGTGAAATCAGACTCCTTTGCCTAACCTTGACTTGGCGCCCCCGCACTGGTGTATCCCTTAGGTTACGTGCGGCTGTGACATAGTCCATCCGTGCGCACCCGGAAAGCGTCGCTGCAAATGCCCTGAAAGGGGCAAACCATGAATAGCCGTAGGGTTCACCCTACGGAAACGAGCATTCAAACAGACTTTTCAGGACCCTGAAGGGGTCGGTCTTGCACCCGGCAATTGGCCGACCCCTTCAGGGTCGCGGAAGGGATGGACCGTTTTCCGTGGGCTGAAGCCACACGGCTATTCACGGTACGCCCTTCGGGCGAAGACCCTCCCCTGGAATGCGGATTAACAAACTCTTGAGCCTTTTCGCCACGTATCTGAAGGGATACACGCCGATCCCGAAAAGTGTTGCAGGAAGCGCTTCTCGCGGGTACAATAAACACGACTTCTTTCCCTCGACGATACGGTATCACAGCAGTAGGACGGCACCGGCAGCCGTCTTTCATACTGCCCATATCATGAGGCTGGTACGGACGCGGCCTTCGCGTCCGATCATAGGTCTGTGGTGTCGCCACCGAAGTCCCGGAGGCGGCCAAACCGTTCCAGTCCCAACAAAGGAAGGAGATCGTTATGGGAGTGAAGATCTTTCTCAACGAAGACGAAATCCCGAGGCAGTGGTACAACATCGTTGCCGACATGCCGAACCCTCCGCAGCCGCCGCTGCACCCAGGGACAGGCCAGCCGGTCGGACCGGATGACCTCGCCCCGGTCTTTCCCATGAACCTGATCGAACAGGAAGTGAGCGCGCAACGGTGGATCGACATCCCCGAGCCGGTACTGGATAAGTACACGATCTGGCGCCCAACCCCTCTGTACCGTGCCGTGAAGCTGGAACAGTATCTGAACTGCCCGGTGAAGATATACTACAAGAACGAAGGTGTGAGCCCTCCCGGAAGCCATAAACCCAACACAGCGATTCCTCAGGCGTATTACAACAAGGTGTTCGGAATCAAACGGATTTCGACCGAGACCGGCGCAGGCCAGTGGGGCAGCGCGCTCAGCTTTGCGTGCAGTCAATTCGGCCTTGAGGCAAAGGTCTACATGGTCCGCATCAGCTTTGACCAGAAGCCCTATCGGCGGCTGATGATGAATGCGTGGGGAGCCACGTGTATTCCGAGCCCGAGCCCCGAGACCGAAGCGGGACGCAAGATTCTTGCGGAGCATCCGGATTCTCCGGGGAGCCTCGGCATTGCTATCAGCGAAGCCGTCGAAGACGCGGTCACCAGCGAAGCGGCGGGCCGCCCATCAACGCGGTATTCTCTTGGAAGCGTCCTCAATCATGTGCTGCTCCACCAGACGGTCATCGGCCTGGAGTGCAAGAAACAACTCGCGAAGGCGGGCGACTATCCTGACGTGGTTATCGGTTGCGCGGGCGGAGGCAGCAATTTCGCGGGTTGCGCATTCCCCTTCTTGGCTGACAAGATCGGTGGGAAGAAGATTGATATTATCGCGGTGGAACCAGCGTCATGCCCCACGATGACGAGAGGACCGTTTGCCTACGACTTCGGCGACACCGTCCAAATGACGCCTTTGCTGGCGATGCACACGCTCGGCCACGACTTCGTGCCCGCGCCGATCCACGCAGGCGGCCTGCGGTATCACGGTATGGCGCCGTTGGTGAGCCAACTCGTAATCGATGGGCTCATTGAGCCGCGAGCCGTTCAGCAGCTTGAGACATTCGAGGCGGGTGTCACCTGGGCGCGTACCGAAGGATTCATCAGCGCGCCCGAAACGTGCCACGCGCTCGCTGCAGTGATTCAGGAGGCCAAGAAGGCCAAGGCCGAAGGAAAGGAAAAGACCATCCTCGTGAATTGGAGCGGACACGGACTGGTCGACCTCGGAGCGTATGCGGCTTACTTCGAGGGCAAGCTCGCGGATCACGAGTTCCCGCAGGCGGAAATCGAGCGGGCCCTGAAAGCGATTGAGCCTTTTCCGAAGCCGAAACGCTAACGGCAGAGAGTGTCGGGCCGCAACCATAGAGTAATTCGGAAACGCATTTCCGTTTTTGCCTGCACCAACCTTGGGTAGGGGCGGGTCTGAGACCCGCCCCTACAAACGATATCGCGTTGTGCAACGCCTTTTCCTTTCCCCCTGTAGGTGGAAAGTAATGACAGACTCAAACGAACCAACAACGCTCGACGAGATGCCAATCCGTTGCCCAAGGCTCGGCGGACCGGTGACCTTTGGCTACTGCCGCGTCGAAAGCATGCGCCGGCCGTGCTTCCGTACAATCGTATGCTGGGCCGGCCGGTTCGATGTGGAAGAGTATTTTAGGAAAAGCTTGACCGAAGACGAGTACAACGATTGCTTCTGCAAACCTCCTACGCCGAAGATGACCTCTTTGATGGAATTGATCGAGAAAGCCAAGAAACTGTCAGAAAAGAAGTCTGAGGAGAGCTAGGTCCGCGGATTGTGGTCGGACCGTCGCAACTGCTTATCTGGGGGCAGTATGGGACTGGACCGTTCGGAAGAACGGATAACGCATAAGATGGAATGCCGTGGCATCATCCCCGCGGAGATCGATCGTTTTCTCCGCAGGGTGCAGCGCGTACGGGAAGGGCATGGCCCGCACATTCCTCTGCAGTCTGTTTCTTCGCCGGATTCGCAGTTCATACTCGAGACTGCGTCAGACCCTATCGAGATAGAGGAACTTGCTCGACACGGCCGAAGCTTGCTGTCTCAAGTCGTGGTCATCAAGCTCAACGGGGGGCGCAGCACGACTATGGGTGGAGAAGTCCCCAAGGGGCTTATCGTCGCCAAGGACGGTCGCACCTTCCTCGATATAGTCGCTGGGCAGATGAGTGCCCTTGACAGAGAGTTCGGCGTCAAGGTCCCTCTCGTCCTCATGAACAGCTTTTTCACTCATCATCCCACCATGGGCTTGGTAAACGCCTTGCGCATGCAGGTGAAGACATTCATCCAGCACCAAGCCCCGCGCCTTGTCTTGGAGACTCTCGAACCTCTGGAGACCGACACGGACGAGGACTGGGCGCCCACGGGCCACGGAGATATCTACGCTAGCTTACAACAGAGCGGCCTACTTGAAGAACTTCTCGCTAAAGGCAAACGATACGCGTTCATTTCGAACATGGACAATCTCGCGGCAGTGCTTGAGCCGTGGATACTCGGACTCATCGCTCGCGACGGCATCGAATTCCTCATGGAGGTCACCGATCGGACCGAGGTTGATCGCAAGGGTGGGACATTGGTGTTGCGCGACGGCGCGTTGGAACTGCTCGAGATCGCACAGGTCGATCCCGAAGAGCGCGACCGATTCATGGACATTCGTCAGTTCCGAGTCTTCAACACCAACAATATCTGGGTTGACCTGACCGCGGCCGCACGCGCCTTGGCGGAAGACAGTCTGTGTCTCCCAATTATTCAAAACCGGAAGGTCGTCGACGGAATCGGGGTGGTTCAGCTGGAGACCGCTATGGGGGCAGCGATTGGATCGTTCTCCAGCGCGCGAGGCCTTCGGGTGAGCCGCGATCGATTCTTCCCGACCAAGAACGTTGAGGATCTTTTTGTTCTGCAATCGGACGCCTGTATACTGGACGAATCGCATCGTCTGCATCCGAACCCCGCCCGTCCCGCGTCTCTGCCGCTACGTCCTCGAGTGATCTTCAGCCCGGACTTTCTCAATTCCGCGATGGCCATAGAGTCGCGCTTCGAAGATCCCGGAACTGTTTCGATGGTGAGAGCAGTGTGCCTTGAGGTGTGCGGACCGGTTTTCTTCGAGCGAGACGTGATTGTCGAGGGCTCGGTGAGAGTCATCGGCGGCCCGGCGGGGACCTGCCGCGTTGCGCGTGGAAGCGTGCTGCGGGACTGCACTTTTCCGTGACGTTCGCTGTCCCGCGTTGAATGATTGCGCAGGCAGCCGTTCGGTCGTGCTGGAGCAAAAGCGTCTGGATTCCCGAAAACAGGTGTGTTGACGGTCTTCACGGGATGGGTGGCTCCGACGTTATATGTCGGAGCGCCGAAGGCGTAAGAGGTTTTGATCGTTCATGCCAGGATGCAACCTTAAGCGCGGGAATGGGAGCCTCTTGTTGCTTCGCAACCCCGACGTGTAACGTCGGGGCTACCCACCACGAGATGCCTTGTCGCGTACTGCCGGGCGCCTATCGTCGAAAACTGGCCGATTCTCGGCAGCGTCTAGGGCGTCCCCCCGAATTCGTCAGCGGACTCATTGAGCAGTGCCGCGCTTCTCTGTTGCAAGCATCCCCGCAAATATGCGACACTACGGCATCTCCCTTTCAAATCAGTGGACGAGGAAGCAACTATGACGGCTTCAGAGATACGGGGGTTGAAGTGCTTCAAAGCGTACGATGTGCGCGGCCGTATTCCTGATGAACTGAATGAAGAACTCGCCTACGACATTGGCAAGGCCTACGCGGCGTGGCTCTCTCCGTCAAAAGTGTGCATCGGCAAAGACGTCCGACTCTCCAGTCAGGCGATGCTCGAAGCAGTTGCCCGAGGGCTCAACGATAGTGGCTGCGACGTGGTCGATCTCGGACTGTGCCCGACCGAAGAGATCTATTTCGTCACATCGAATCTCAATCTCGACGGCGGTATCATGGTCACTGCGAGCCACAACCCGATGGATTACAACGGGATGAAGTTCGTCCGGGAGTTGTCGAAGCCAGTCAGCGGCGACACGGGACTCAAAGACATCGAACGCATGGTTCTGGAAAAGAGTTTCAAACCCGCAACGAGTAAAGGGTCCACGTCGTTCAGGTCGATGGAAGACCTCTACGTAGAACATTTGCGTGGTTACGTCGATCCGAAGAACCTTCGAAAGCTCAAGCTGGTGATGAATTGCGGCAATGGGTGCGCGGGCCCGATCCTGGACAAATTGGAGCCGCACCTGCCGCTGGAATTCGTCCAGATGTTCCCCGAGCCTGACGGATCGTTCCCCAACGGCATACCCAATCCCATCCTCCCGGAGAATCGAGGCGTGACCGCCACTCAGGTGCTCGCGTCCAAGGCCGACATCGGCGTTGCGTGGGATGGGGACTGCGACCGCTGTTTCTTCTTTGACGAGCAAGGCCTCTTTTTGGAAGGCTACTATCTAGTCGGTTTTCTCGCACAGGCTTTTCTCAAGCGCCATCCCGGAGCCAAGATCGTTCACGATCCGCGGCTCACGTGGAATACCATCGAGATGGTCAGAGAAGCCGGCGGTGTCCCGGTGATGAGCAAGGCCGGCCACGCATTCATCAAAGAGCGCATGCGAGCCGAGGACGCGGTCTACGGCGGAGAGATGTCTGCGCATCACTACTTCAAGACCTTCGCGTACTGTGACAGCGGCATGATTCCGTGGCTCCTGCTCGCTGAAATCGTGAGCGATGAAGGCCGGCCGCTCTCGGAGTTGATGCAGGCTCGGATCGACAAATTTCCGGTGAGTGGCGAGATCAACCGCACCGTGGCCGATTCCAAGACCGTGCTCAAGCGGATTGAAGAGGTCTATCGCGCCAAAGGCGGAGTCTTCGACTACACGGACGGCGTGAGCGTGGAATTCGACAGGTGGCGATTCAACGTCCGTCCATCCAACACCGAGCCGGTCATTCGGCTCAACGTGGAGACAAGACAGGACAAGATCCTGCTTCAGGAAAAGACCGAGGAAATTCTCGAACTCATCGAGAGCGCATCCTGAGCTAGTGTGGTGTATCCGTGATACCTTTACACCGCATGCGAAGAGTTAAATCGTTCTCTATTTGCCGCTCGTCCGGCGAGTATTGTTGACTGGGTGCCACTGCTGGCTCGTCGAGCAGTGCGTGCTGGAGAAACACTGCTGGGCAAGCCAGCAGTGGCACCTCCTGTGAGACGAAGCGTATGAACGAATGGTTGAACTCAATGACCTGTAAGGCCATTACGGGGACACTACACTCGGTAACGCTCCCATACGGATCGCGACTCAATCGATGATAGGTGGGGCGAGATGACATTCTGGGAACCGCCGCCTCTGGAGATGTTCCGGGCCAACGCTGCTCGCAACGGGTACTATCCCACAAGGGCGGTCCATTCGCCGGGCGGGCTCAAGTGGAAATTCCGCACGCGGGGGGCCGTGATCTCGTCTCCCGTGGTAGTCGCGGACCCGATTGGAATGGTTTGTTTCGGGAGTTGGGACGGGGCTTTCTACGCTCTCGATGCCCACATCGGCGCGATGAAGTGGAGATTTGCCGCCAGTGGCGGGATCGTATCTTCTCCGGCCGTGGATTCCACCGCGGCATATTTTGGCTCCTACGATGGCTACCTGTATGCGATGCACCTGGAGACGGGAAAGGAGCTGTGGCGTTTCAAGACAACTAACGCTGTGGCATCCTCGCCACTGGTAACGCGGCTCTTCTTTCCTGCCGGTGTTTATTCGTCGTTTCCGATGGTGCGATCGCTGTATCTCACGTTCGGGAGCAACGACTGCAGCCTGTACGTCTTGGACACGCGGGGCCGTCTGCAATCCCGTTTTGAAACGCGGCAGCCCATCGTTTCATCACCGACCGGACCGGTTGCCGCGTCGCTGGCGGCACTTGCGCCGGAGTCGCCTGAATTGGCCGTCGTGGCGGCAGGCAGCCGGGACGGTTCGCTATACGCTGTTGACATCAAAACCGGCATGGAGAAATGGCGCTTCGATACTCTCGGGCCGGTAGACTCATCTCCTGCGGCTGACCATGGAGCGTTCTACTTCGGCAGCGGCGATTATGGCTTCTACGCGGTGGACGCTGCAACGGGAAGGCAGCTCTGGCGCTTCGATTCAAAGAATGAGGTCCGGTCCTCGCCCGCTTTGTTCGAGAATACTGTACTGTTCGGGAGTTCCGACGGGTGTTTGTACGCTCTCGATGCCCGCAGGGGTAACCTCAAGTGGAAGCTCCAGACCGGCGGCCCGATTGATTCGTCGCCATCCGTCGCGGATGGAGTCGCGTACGTGGGCAGCGACGACGGAAACCTGTACGCGATCGATCTCAAAAGCGGTTACGAGAAATGGCGCTTCGAAACGCAGGGCGAGGTACGATCGTCTCCGGTGGTCGCGGACGGAGTCGTGTACTTCGGGAGCAACGACGGCCACCTGTACGCGTTGAGCTGAACCTGATCTCCTTGTGGGCCGGAGAATTGCTCTTCTCGACGGCCGGCATCTCGGCCTTGACTCATCATCTCGCTGGCGGGATACGGCGCGGGGAGGGTAACATGCTCCTTGAATACATCACAGCTGCTCTAAAACAGGCCAAATACGAGATCTTGCAGGATGATGGAACGTATTACGGCGAGATTCCGGAGTTCACAGGAGTCTATGCCAACGCAGCAACCTTAGAGGATTGCCGGGAACAGCTTCGCGAAGTCCTCCAGGAATGGCTTCTCTTTCGCATCCACAGAAACCTTCCCTTGCCGGTAGTAGACGGTCTTGAGTAATACCAGTGTGCTTTCATAGAAGTGAACATGGCGGGCACCCCGCGAAACGCGGGGCCGCCACCAAACATGGTGGGGGCCGGCGTCCCTGCCGGCCCTTTCTATGTCACTTGTTAGAAAGCGCATTTGTATAAGAACGACGGGCAGCGAATGCCTTCGGTACCGCAATGTGTGGGGAATCCTGCTATCGCTTGTTCAGCGACAGGTAATCTTCGAGCCTTCCTTTTTCCGTCAGGACGCGCATGCCCATTTCCTGAATCGTGGCGGGTGGAAATATGGAGTCTTGTCGGGCGACCATGCTCATGGCGCTTTGGGGGCACGCGCTCACGCATAAGCCGCATCCGATGCACCGCTCTTCTTCGACCTTGGCTGTCTCGTCGATGAGTTCAATTGCAGCGACGGGGCACCGCTCGTCCCGGCACGTTGCGCACCCCGCACATAACTCTGCATCTACCGACGCGTGCCATCTGCTCTTTGCGAATGCGTTGGGATTCTTGAGCCTGATCCATCCGCTCAGCACTATGCAGCAGCACGGGCAACAGTTGCAGATCACAGCGAGGCGATCCTGGCTGTTGGTGCACGTATGGACAAGACCGGCCTCTTCCGAGAGTCGCAGGACCTCCAGGGCCTCTTCTTTGGTAATCTCGCGGGCAAACTTGCGGTCGATGAGGAATCGGGCGGTGCTGTCGAACATCAGGCACGTTTCCCTGGGCTTGTCACATGCACCGACACTGACCCGGCACGCACAGTGAGCCAGCCCGAACGTTTCGGCCTTTGCGAGCATTTGTGAAACAAGCTCGAAGTGCAGCACCTCGGAATGAGCATCTATCGTCTGCTCGATCGGTATCACGCGCATGACCGGGGTCTTGCTTCCACCGAACTCCAGGCCAAGCGACTCCTCGTGATAAGCCGCCCAAAGTTTTGCCAGGCGGTCATGCACCGGAGTTCCGCCGCCGGTCATGAAAGGAAACTCAAACAGGCCAGGGACCGTCGGCAGCAGCGAGTATCCCATTTGTCCCTTTTTCTGCCGGCTGAAGAGGATGCCCTTAGTGGCCATGGACTCGCACAAGCTCTCGACTTTTTCTTTTGCGAAGCCTGATGATTCCGCGATCTGCTCGACGCTTCGGGGCACAAATGTCATCCCGACCGCAACTTCCGCTTCCTCGGGCGTGAACAGAATTCGAAGGATCTCATCGAACGCGCTCGACGGCGGCGCGCCGATAGGGTTCTTGTGGAGGATCTTTCGAAGCTCTTCATAGTGATCCATCGGAATTACGCTCCAGCAGAAGCAAGACTTGATTTGTTAGTTCCGGTTGACTTTGCCTTTTCTAGCGGATAATCCTGCGACAACACGTCTGTGGGAATATGCAGCAGAGCGCTCAACTTTCGAATGTCCGAGAGCGTCAGGGCTCTTCGTTTGTTTAGAATGTCCGATATTCGTCCGCTACTCTTGTTCAAACAGTCCATCAAAGCCTTTCGGGATATTCCAAGGTTATCCATCTGTAACCTGATCGCCTGAATGGGATTCGGCATTCCCATAGGGAAGCGCTCTTCCTCGTAGGCGTCCACCAACGTAGTAAGAATTTCCAGTTCATCATCCTCAGGGGTGCCTGGTTCAGCCTGGAAAATCTCGTCGATTCTCCTGCAAACTGCTTCGTAGTCCTTCTCCGTGCGTATTGGCCTAATTTTCATTCAAGATAATCCCTCGCTAGAAGTGTTTGACGGTAGCGGCATTGATCTTATCGTACATCGCGTGCGTCCCAATAAAGCGGATAAAGACGGCTTGCCGCCGGTAATTAATTTCGACGATCAAGCGAAAGTCATTTCCCTTAATGTCAAAGACTGCTCTGTTGTTCGATATTATGTCAATACTCTTGCCGAAGACGGTTTTAACGTCGGCAGGACCTGTCCATCTTCCGGCCTTAGTGAGCCTGTACCAATGTTGAAGTGGTTCACATGCCTGCGGGTGAGTCTTCCAGAAATCCACGAGGACCTTGCGCTTAACCACCTTCATAGTTTTAACAATACTGACTCCCAATTTGGGAGTCAAGCACTTCTTCGCGGAACCGTGCCACTTGGTTCATTCCGATTTCGTTTTTGTGTCTTTGGCGGCGGAAGGAGGCTTTATCACTCTGTCTGATTGCTCGTTGCGCACGTATTTGTCGATCTCGCCGCTTGAAAAGATGAGATTCCTAGCGATTCTCCGCAGGCCGCCGACTCGCCACGCAATAAGAAACGCCTGAGCTCCGAAACAGTAAAGTCTTTTCTCATCACGCGGCCGGCGCCTTGTCCTTTTCCATCTTACGTCGTTCCTCGTCGCGGATTTCTCTGCGGAGGAGCTTGCCTACCTTGGACTTGGGCAGCATGTCCCGGAATTCGATATACGACGGCACCTTGTACGAGGCGAGACGGTCCGAGCAAAAGTTGATAAGTTCCGCTGCGCCGACGCCTTTGGCATCGTCCTTGAGCACCACGATGGCCTTGATGCGCTCGCCCACTTTCTTGTCAGGAACGCCCACCACACACGCGCCCACCACCACCGGATGGTCCTGGAGGATCGATTCCACCTCCGACGCTGAAACGCGATACCCCTTGTGCTTCAGGATGTCCGCGCGGCGCTCCACGTAGAAAACCTGTCCAACTTCGCCGAGACGGACGTAGTCGCCGGTGCGGTAGTACACGGCGTCTTCGAGCGGGATGAACGCGGCAGTAGTTTCGTCCGGCTTGTTGAGGTATTCCTTCATCGTGTGGTCGGACGTGACAACTAGCTCTCCCACTTCACCGGTGGGGACTGGATCGAGCGTGTCAGGATCGATGACCTTAACGCGCCGCGAAGGCAGCGGCACGCCGATTGACATGGTCGGTGGATCTCCAGCGTCGAGGCGGGAATAGGTCACGTGACCCGCCTCAGTGGAACCGTAGACCTGGAAAATCGTCACGCCGGTGCGCTCTTTCCACCGGCCCAGCACCTCCCGCGGCAAGACATCGCCGCCGCAGTAACAGTACCGCAATGAACTGATGTCATAGGTGTCCTGGCGGTCGTTTTCGAGGATCATCCGATACAGGGTCGGCACACCGAGCATCCAGCGGGCTCGATAGCGCTGTATCGACATGAGGATTGCATCCACCTGCGGGACGGGCATGAGCACCGTAGTGTTGCCGAGATTGAGCCCAATCGCGAGAAACAACCCGAGCGCCATGATGTGGAAAAGCGGATTGATCGCAATATAAACGTCGTTTCCGTGGAGGACGTGTCCCGCGAAGACGTGGTCGGAAATGTCATTCACGTACGACGTGTGGCCCCAGTGGTTGCCGGGCACGCCTTTGGGAAATCCCGTGGTGCCACCGGTATAAAGGATGTAAGACAAGTCATTGATGGGGTCGATCTCGACACGGGGCGGGTTCGCCGGTGCCTTGAGCAATTTGACGAACGGCACGGTTTCGGGGCCACCGCGAACCTTTCCGTGAGGCGCCTTGTCCAGCAGGAATGCCAACGCTCGTTTCGGCCACGCGATCAAATCGAGGAGATTGGTCACAATCACATGTTCGACCGGAGTACGCGCCAAGATTTCCTTCACGTACCCGTAGTTCGTGTCGTGGCACACAATGGCCTTCGCGCCCGAGTCGTTGATCATGTATTCAAGCTCGTGCGAGGTGTAAATAGGCGACACGAGCACGACCACTGCGCCTATCTTCTGCGCGGCGAGAAAGGTGATGACATATTGGACCGAGTTTGAGAGGTAAATGAGGATTCGATCTCCCTTACGCACTCCCAGCTCAGTCAGACCGGTCGCGAAACGGTCCACCATCTCCTTGAGTCGCCGGAAGCTGAACCGGTCCCCCAGGAATATCACGGCAGTATTGTTCGGATATTTCTCGCATGCCTGCTCAAAGCGTGTGAATGTTTTTTCAGACTCCACAAGCGCCTCCACCTTGACGTCGCCTTACGACCCGAAGTAGGCCGCTTTCACGTCCGGGTTATCCATGAGTTCCCGGTTGGTTCCTTCCACCACTGCGGCCCCGTTCTCCAGGATGTAGCCATAATCGATAATCGGCATCACCGGGCGCGCGTACTGCTCCGAGACAATTATGGAAATGCCGCGCTCGTCGCGGATTTCCTTGATGGCTTTCGCCAAAAGGTACTGGATCACCGGGCTGAGCCCCAGTAGCGGTTCGTCGAGGAGCAAGAGCTTGGGCTGCGCCATGAGAGCCCGGCCAATAGCCAACATCTGCTGCTCGCCACCGCTGAGAAATCCCCCGAGTCGCTTGGAGAGCCGCTTCAACGCGGGAAAGATTGTGAAGACGTAGTCGATGGTTTCCTGGGTCTGGCGCGAACTAGCAAGGTATCCACCTATCTTGAGGTTTTCGAGGACCGTGCTCTCCACGAAAATGCGGCGGCGCTCCGGACACAGAACGATCCCTTGCCGTGCGCGGTGCGACGGCTTCATGGACTTGATGTTTTGCCCATGATACAAGACATCTCCCCTGACTGTGATCCGCTCCCCGCCGGCCATCTCTTCCTTTTTCTGAATGTCCAGGATCAGACCGGACAACACATACATGAGGGTCGATTTGCCCGCGCTGTTGGCCCCGAATACGCCGACGATGCGATTTTTGCCGCACGACAGACTGACGTTGTTGAGCGCCAGCATGTTCTCGTAGAACACCATGAGCCCTTTGGCCTCAAACATAGGTGAGAACCTCCTCCGATCCGAAGTAGGCCTCTTTGACCTCTTTGTAGGCCATCACCTCCTCGGCCGTTCCCTCGGCGATCTTGCAGCCGAAGTTGAGCACCACCACCCGGTTGGCAAGCCGAAACAACTCCCTCAACCGGTGTTCGACCATGATCAGCGTGATCCCTTCCATTTGCAGCTTCTCGATGAGCGGAACCATGCTGGCCATCTCGCTCATGCTCAGTCCGGAGAAAACCTCGTCGCAGATTACTACTTCCGGCCTCAGCGCCAAACAGCGCGCCAATTCCAGACGCTTCAGATAACCGGTAGGCAGCGACGACGCCACTTTGTAGGGCACGTACGAGTCGCGTTCAAAGCCGATTTCTTCCAGGATGTCCACAGCAACGGTGTCCCGGCTTCCCATCTTACCGCCTCCGCGCCAGCCGCCGGTGCGCCGGGCTCTGCGTGAGAAGAGCGGCACAATAAGGTTCTTGAACGCGGGGAGGCTGTAGTAAGGCCGCATTACCTGAAACGTACGGGTAAGCCCCATATCCGCTATCTTATGGGGTTTCCAGTTCGTAATGTCCCGGCCTTTGAACGATACCTTTCCGTGGTCAAGTCTAATGAACCCGGTGATAGCGTTGACGAGTGTGGTCTTGCCGGAGCCGTTCGGTCCGATGATGCCGACGATGTCGCCCGCATTGACTTCCAAGTCGACAGCGGACAACGCCAGCACGCCGCCGAATGATTTGCTGACGCCCTCGACGCGAAGGAGTGGTTCACCGCTCATGGCTGCTCCATGTTCGTTGCCCATGTCAAATCTCTACCCAGCGCTCGAATTGCTCGTATTTTCGTGTAACGTAGGTCATGATACCTTCGCTCTTGTACACGATGAATCCGGTGAGTATTAGAGCGTACACCGCAATTCGGAGTGTGCCGAAGTCGCGAAGCAACTCGGATATCGGCACCAGGATTACGCACCCGATCACCGCTCCAATGAGCGTGCCGCCTCCACCGACCACCGTGGCGGCAATGGGAATGATCGAGTAGTCAAGCCCGAACTGCGAAATCCCGGCCCACATGTAAATGTGCGCCATGCATGCGCCGCCCAGACATCCCAACGTCGCGGCGATGAACACTCCGAAGGCTTTATACGTGGTGATGTCGATTCCTGAGGCCTTCACTGCCTGGTCGTTGTCCTTCACGCCTCGAAAGACCAGGCCCACATCCTCAGTTACCATCCGACGCAACGCGAAGACAGCTACGAGCACGCAGACAATCATCAGGTACTGCTCGACCCATCCACTGGAAAAGCCATCCAGTCCCACGATCCCGTCAGTGCCGCCGAATACGTCCAGCGCCTCGATGATTCTCGGTGCCAGAAGCGGGAACATCAGGCTCACGATCGCGAAGTAGACCCCGCGCAGGGGCAGGCAAGGGAACAGTATCACCGTGCACAAGATGCCGCCCGCCACAGTTGCCACCGGCACGGTCACGTAAGGCGGCAGGCCGAAGTGAGCGTTCAGTAAGGCCGCAATATAAGCGCCGACGCCGATGTACAAGCCTCCACCCAGCGACACCAGCCCAACGAAGTTGGCCAGGAAGTCGAACCCGATCGCGAGGAGCGCGTACACGCAGATGTGCGAGAGCACCCGCTGCCAATATGGAAAGGCGGTCAGGACGAGTGGGGCTACCAAGAGCCCGACGATTAGCGCCAGTCTCGGGAGAATAAGGTATGTGATCTCCAGCCACGAAGATACAGCATACACGCCGTCCGTCCGCACCTTGATTCCGCGGTCCACCCTCTCTTTGCGGCGGTCTTGCTTTCCAGCGGACATGGTCACACCCTCTCCTCAAGTTCCTTTTGACGGCCGAAGAGCCCACTGGGCCGCATGATCAGCGTGCCGATGATCGCGAGGAGCGCGACAACCACCTGATAATGCGCTCCAAGGTACCGCTCTGTCAGAATTTGCGCGAACCCGATGATAAACGCTGCCAGGATAGCGCCGTTCCAACTTCCCAGGCCTCCCACGACACAGACGGCTACCGCCATGATGAGCACTCTATATCCGGCTTCCACTACGATGCTTCCCAAGGGCAGCAATACGAGCGCTGCGACGCCGGCCAACACCGATCCTATCGCCATGGACACCACCGCCATCCGGTCCGAGTCGATGCCGAGAGTCATCGCGGCCTGCTCGTCCTGGGCCATTCCCTTCAGTGCCAGGCCAAGCTTGGTGCCTGCCACGAAAAGCCATAGAAGGGCTACCAGGACAAGACCGGCGACCACCACGATTATTCGCTGATAGTCAACCGAGACCCCAAACAGCGAGACGCTCCCTTCCACGAACGACGGGAGGGTGAAAGTGCCGCCCTTGAGCCCTCCCCAACGCAGGCCCTCTATGATGGCCAGCCCGATCGCATACGAAGCGATGATCTCCGATATGGCCATACCGCGGACACGGACAAGCACAAAGTGATACATCGCCGCGCCGATGAGCCCGGTCAACACGAGCGAAACCACCATGGAGAGCGGATAGTTCAGCCCGACCCGGTTTACGAGCAGCCATGTCATATATCCGGCAAGTACGTATAAGGCGCCGTGTGCGAAGTTTGGCAGGCGGCTGACCCCATACACGAGCGTGAATCCGAGGGCCATCAGCACCAGCTGAACGCTGTTGATGATACCGTAGATGATTATGTCCATGGAATGAGCCTCAATCCGACGGAAAACAGCGAAAGAGAGGGAAACGGTCTGTTCCGACAGGCGTCAAAATAAGGTACTGCGGCCATGCAAAGACCCGTTCTTACCCTATCCTTTTCCGCGCTGAGGAGAGGGCTTTGCCCTCTTCAACGAGGTATGGAGAGGCCGAGAAATGGCCGTCACCGCTAAATGCCGCCGGTCATTCTGACGCCGACGTGCCCCTGCCCTCGGTTCGTGAGACGAGCACGCGAACGGCTGCTGCTGCCGTGTACTCGGCTCTGCAAATTCGATGTCACACCGTGTCCCTCTTCTCCCGGGCAATCGGTGGTGGCCGGCACTGAGGCCGGCCCCACTAATCCACACGACTCGAAAGGACGCGGTGCATCACCGCGATCATGAAAGAAAGAGCTGCGTTACTTCTTCATCCAGGGCGGGAGAAGGATCTCACCCACGGCGATTTTGGGCGGGAAGACCACGACTCTTTTCCCGGCCTGCCACTGGAAGATCGTTCCAACCGCGCCTTCGTTGGGATCGACGCTGGGGATTATTTGATGCGTCTTCGGATCGAATCGGATGCGACCATACACTCCCATCATGTCGGTCTTCGCCAGCGCGTCGGCCACCTTGTCGGGATCGAGGCTCCCGGCACGTTCGATCGCATCCTTCAGGACGTATACTGCCATGTAGCTGGAGGATGTGCCGTACCCTTCGGGTTCCACCCCATACTTGGCCTTATAAGCGTCGAAGAACTTCATGGTCCACGGAGTAGCGGTGCAGGGAGCATTTCCTGCATTGACCACGTTGGCCAGGCAGTACTCTCCCTTTCCGTCTGTGGCCTTCCAGAAGCCGGGCTGTTCAGCAGCTGCGATGATTGTGCCGAACGGCAACGCGGGGATCTTCATGTCGTGCCACTGTTTGAGCAGAATCGCGGATTCGGGCATGTCCATCCAGATGATGATGACCTGCGCGTTCTGCTTCTTGGCCTCCAGCAGCCCCATGGAGAAGTCCGTAGCTCCGGTCGGGTACACGATCGGGTCGCCCAGCACCTGCCAACCCTTGCCCCCCATGACCTTCTTCAGAATGTCGCCGCCGGCCCGTGCGTGGGCAACGTCCTGGACCATGATCATGAGCCGGTCCAAGTTGAACTTCTTCCCGATCTCTACTAGGCACGGCACCAACTCGCCGCCGACCATCCATTTGGCCTCACCGGAGATGCGGTAGCAGTACTTAAACTTCTCCGGATTCTGTGCGATCATTTCATTGTACTTGGGAGTGAGCGCACCGGTGGAGAGGATGGAAATCATCTTGTGTTTGGTGAGCTGCGGCATGACAGCGAGCGCAGCTTCGGAGCGGACCGGACCGCCGACGAGGAAGTTCACCTTCTTTTCCAGGATGAGCTTCTCCACGGCGAGAAGCGCCTCGCTGACCGGCACACCGGGTTCGAGGTCGCGGGTGTCGATTACATCCACGGCGAACGGCCGTTTTGTGTCACCGACCTTGACACCGCCCGCGGAGTTGATTTCGTCAACGGCCAGCTTGATGGCACGTTCAGCGTCCCATCCGTAAAGAAATGCGGTCGCGAGCGGACAGCCGATGAGTATGGGCTTATCCGCGAACGCCGGAGCCCCGAGGCAGATCAGAGCCACGACGGCGACCAGGACCGCCACAACCATTCTCGCCTTCTGCTGCATGTTCAACACTCCTTCTTTGGGACGTCAAATCCCGTGTTGTGTATGAAGCGTTGCTCCCCCGCGCACGAGCAGTCTCCAACGTGTATGTGCGCGATAGAAACCGGATGCCTATCTGCGAATCATGGTCTGGGGAAAACCGCGTGTCAGAGGTTTCTCCCCGGTGTGGTTCTCATCTGACGCTCCACGAGCCCGCGGCTCCTGGTCGTTCTCCTACCTACCACTCCATTAGGTAGAGGGAAAGCATTTTCTCGGCTTGTAAGCGTCGTCTCCCGCGCGCTCCGCAGCGGACTCTTGCCGTGACGTAACTGAAGCGCATGATCGCGCCGACAGCTTCATACCGATTCGCTTTCAAATAGGTGACATCCAAATGGCCGGCAGGGACGCCGGCCCCCACTATTTCTTGTGGTGGCGGCGGGCCTCCGTGCCCGCCATTTCACTCTTCTGAAAGCAAATTGGCATCACTCCTCGGCTCCGCCTTTCTCGCTCTCTTGGCCGATCCCGTATTCTCGGATTCTGCGTCGCAAAGTGGCCAAGCTGATACCCAGTATCCGGCTGGCCCGATCGAGGTCTCCATCAGAGGACCGGAGCACGCGCAGAATGTGCTCCTTGCGGACCTCTCGCAACGGTTTCACCCGACTGCTGTCGATCGTGTCGCTCATGGTCTTCCTCAGCAAGGCCTCTTGAGGGGATTCCTGAGCCTGACAACATTCCGAGAACTATGGAATCAGCGCCCTGAGCGTCTGCGGCAGGGCGGAATCGTTGCCAATGTGGACAATGTCGCCTGGAACGGCGTGATCTATAGGACCAGTCTCGAACCGGTCGAGACATCCTCGTCTGAGCATGAATCGGTAAGGAATGTAACCGGAGATGTGATGGACTCACATCGCGGCGTGAAGATCAATATGCAAGCCATGTGCCACACACTGGGCTTCTCGCCGAATTGCTGAAATCCCGGTGATTAGATCTTGCAGCAATCCGAGGTCGTCGTCAACCGGGGGATAGAGTGGGTACAAGCTGGAAAGAATGTTTCCACGACTGGAAAGATTCTTTCCATTGCAGGAATGTGGAGCAGGTCTTGTGCTGACTCGCTTTCAAACAAGTAACAATCAAAATGGCCGGCAGAGACGCGGGGTGCCCGCCATATCACTTCCCCGAAGGCAGATTTCCATGAGAACCGCTCGCACACATACGCGAAAGTTCGGGCCATGGATAAAGATCTATGCGGGCGACCGGCAGGTCGCCCGCATCAGGGCGCACACACGGGAGGCTGTCTCAAAAGTCCTCGAAAGAGCGGGACCGTAGCACGATTACCCCCTCACCCTAACCCTCTCCCTGAGGGAGAGGGGATCGGAAATGGCTCCACAGGCTTCCCTCTCCCCATGGGAGAGGGCCGGGGTGAGGGTGACAAAGACCCA
>Ga0172373_10004261_pt1 | contig 20281 bp, 15 predicted proteins | sample Lak10m_2_FD_114546 | JGI IMG/M metagenome (GOLD analysis project Ga0172373, IMG submission 114546) | Freshwater microbial communities from Kabuno Bay, South-Kivu, Congo - kab_092012_10m | ecosystem: Environmental > Aquatic > Freshwater > Lake | place: Democratic Republic of the Congo...
AATGCGTGTTTGTTACCCTCACCCCGGCCCTCTCCCATGGGGAGAGGGAGGCGTTTGGAGCCGGTGTCCGGTCCCCTCTCCCTGAGGGAGAGGGTTAGGGTGAGGGGGTATTCGTGCTACGATGTCGCTGAGTCTGGGAGCTTTGAGACAGCCTCTTCAGTCCATGGCTTCGCGGTGGATGGGCTGGTTGCCTTCCGAGAACATCGGTTCGGTGTAGGGGCGACCTGCCGGTCGCCCGTGTGAACCCGTACTGAGAATCATGCGGGCGACCGGCAGGTCGCCCCTACGGTGCCCCATCCGCGGGCCGCCGCCTTCGCTCGTCACGGCCCGACTTGGCCTTCCGCGCATCCCCGACAGAAGAGTTTTCCGTCCTTTTCAACCATTCGTGAGGTCATGGCAGCTTCGCCGCACTGCCCGCAGGGCACGGTGGGGACGATGGTCGCCTCGGGCGGGATTTTGACCGTCACTTCTCGCACGTCGAAGTACGCGACGGGATCTCCGGTCACCAGGTCAAGGGTCATTTTTCCGCGCAATTCGTGCCACTCGGACAACTCCTCAGGGGTTGCGGTTCCCGCTTCAATCTTCTGCTTGAGCGCTCGTCGTCGCTCGTCGTCGCAGTCTTTAACGCCACGAAACGCAACCCTCACTCCGCGGCCGTCCTTTCGGCTAAGAAACGTGAAAACCTGCTTCCCCCAGTCACGGAAAACAAGGTTGCCTTTTCCGAACGTGCAGCCCAACAGGACCTGAACGCCATCCACGGCGCAGGAATCGTTCTCCACGATCGCCACAACCTCTTCATCCGCGGACCGCTCGACCCTGAGCGCCTGAGTGCCTATCTTCGCAGCCGCGTATCCAATGGCGAGGCCGGGACACGAGTGTCCGTGAAATCGCACACATTCCTGGAAATCGGAGGGTAATTTATCGATATCCAGCATCTTAAGCTCCTCTCCCCGTAGAGGGGGGCACAAAAGAGATGGTTCGCGCCCGGCCGTGCAGGTCACATTGGGTGGTCACCGGGAATGCATTCGGCAGTCTCGGCGCGGTGGTTCTCGACGATCTGGGTGAACCGCCTCAGGATCCGCGCTGTTGCTCCCCATATGTTGTATCCACGCCATTTGTAGAAGATGATTTCCACCGGTTTGCCTTTGACCGTCCAGATCTCTGAGCGGCGTCGAGCGGGATCGAAGAATACTTCGAGAGGCACGCCGAGCACCTCGTCGATTTCCCGTGCGCTCGGCTTCAATTCGTACGGATACGGGATCATACCCACGAAAGGAACCACCAGATAGTTCGTAGCGACGGTAAAGAAATCGTCCATTTCTCCCACTACGCGCACATCCGACGGGAGAACGCCCACTTCCTCGTGGGTTTCTCTCAGCGCACAGTGAAGGAGGTCAACGTCGTCATCGTCGAGTTTGCCGCCAGGAAAGGAGACCTCTCCCTTATGATGCTCGACCGCGTCCGACCTCTTGGTAAGGAGCACGTGCAGGTCTCCCTGCTTTCGAAAAAGCGGTATCAGTACTGCGGCAACCACTTTGTCACCGCGTGGAAGGATCGTCTTCTCTCTCGTGGCAAGAATACGGCCGAGCTCCGATTCAAAACACGGCGATCTCCACAAAGGGGTTTGTTCTTCACTCATGTCGTAGTTTCCGATCCGAGGATCTGCGGCGAGAATCAAGCTAGTCTTTCGTCGCGTCCGAACTCCGTGCACCGGGCTGCCCGACAAAGATCCAATCCCAATCGAGTTCCCAGAGAATCACAATGCCATCCGCCGACCCGCTGATTGCAAAACGGCCATTGGACGAAAATTCCGCGCTGGTGATCTCTCGGGCGTGCCCGCGAAAATCCCGTAAACACGCGCCCGTTTCCAGGTTCCAGATTCGGAGGACCGCATCGTTACCGGCGGAAAGCCCGAACTGCTTGTCTGGGGAGAATGCCACGGTCCGGACTCCTCCCTCGTCCACTTCAAGGACACGGACCGCGGTTCCGCGCCGAGTGTCCCACACGCGGACCGTTCCATCCATGGAGCCTGTCATTATGAGTCGGCCGTCCGGAGAGACATCCAAGCCGGTGATCCGCTCTCGGTGCCCCTTGAGGTCGCGCAAGAGCTTTCCGGAAGATCGCTCCCACATCTTCACGAGTCCGTCGAATCCAGCGGAGACGATCAGGTCTGAGCGGCCGACAAAACTCACTGCGGTCACCCGGCCTTCGTGCCCTTTGAGCGTTCGCAGGAGCCCGCCGTCGGGCAACCGCCAGTATCTGACGGTGCCGTCCCAGGAGCCGGAGAGAATGCTCATACCATCAGGCGCGTACGCAACGGAACTCACACTATCCGTGTGACCTTGAAGCACCAGGAGGCTGCGGCCGGTGTTGAGGTCCCACGTGCGTACAGACCGATCATCGCTGCCCGAGATCAACTCACGCCCGCTAAGTGAGAGCGCCACGGAAGCCACCAAGTTGCTGTGTCCCTTGAGTGTTCTGATACACTCGCCGGTTGTGGTGCTCCACACTCTGATGGTGTGGTCAGCGTGAGCGGTGAAGAAATTGATTGCAGACGATGAAAATGCCAGGTCCATAACAGTGGACCGCGTGTCCACATTCTTGCGGGTCCAACCGCCGTGGAGACCTTTGCGGCACCCGTGCTCCGCCAGTCTAGCCATTGTCTCAAGTGCGATGTCGGAGCGCTCGTATCCGGGAAGCGTCTGAGCGCGCCGCAACATGGAATAGGCGGTGGCGTAGGCGCGCTTGTTGACGGCTGTTTGAGCGGTGGCCAACATAGCCTTGAACTCCCTGTCAGAGATCATCTGCTTCTTAACCGGTCGGGTGCGGGCAAGTGCCATCTCCGCCCCTATTGGACGGCCGTATACCTCCCACACGTGGAGCAGCATGTCTCGGCCGCCCGCAAACAGGCGCGCTCCGTCCGGCGTGAACCCCAGGCAATGCACTTGGCTGTCCCCGACCGAGAAGGATCTCATGACGGTACCGGTGGCGGGGTCCCATACTTTGATGCCTGCGCGCAGGTCGTACCCGGCCACAAGATTTTGTCGCGGACTAATCGCCAGTTCGGTTACCTGGTCGCGGTGAGCGCGGCACACCGAGAGGCTCGCGCCGGTTTCGATATCCCACAGGACCGAGATCTTGTCCTTTCCTCCGGTTACCAGGCGCCCGCCGTACGGAGATGCCTCCATGGAGACGATCGGCTCGTTGTGAACCCGTTCGAACGCCACGGCGTCATTGGTGGTGAGCTGTATTCGTCTTACAATACGGTCGATTCCGGTGACAAACAGCTCGGGCCGGCCCTCTTCGTCGAATATTGCTGCCGCTGCCGCATGCGGTGCCACCTTGAACGTCGAAGCCGATTTGAAACCACGGGTATCCCAGAGCCGAACCGCTCCTTTTTCTTCGACGGTTATCACTGACGTGCCGTCTCGGGAAAAACCGACCGCGGTCACTCGTTCCTGCGCTACCAGGCGTCCCACCATAACCCCGGAGTCCAAATCCACCACGCTCACGGGAACGCCCGGCCTCGGGCCTGCGATCGCAACGAGCCGCTCATCCGGAGAGATCCACAGGCGCGCCGGCGGTTCACCGAGGAGCGCGATGCTTTTGAGTTCTTTACCTGTGGTTGAGTCCCAGATGCGGAGCGTCCGGTCACGAGACCCGGTGAGGAATTTCGGAGAGTTGGGAAAGTGGCCGGCACACATCACCCAACCTGTGTGTCCCTGGAGCACGAGTCTCTCGTCAAGTCCTGAGAACCGATAGATCGTTGCGATGTCTTCGACACTTCTTTCGGTCAGCTCTGACCCGTTTGGACGGGATGCCAAGCGTCGTCGAGCTTCATCGACCTTTCCGATACGAGTAAGCGCTGCGAGCATCCAGCCCCAGGCTTCGTCGTCGTTGGGCAGTTCGGCGAGGTACGTTTCCAGGTAGGAAATCGCGTCTTCGTCCCGGCCTGCACCAATAAGAGCAATGGCGCAAGTCTTCAGGCGACCTTCGGTAGCGTCTTCGGAAGTGAGAGACAGCTCGCACGCCTGGAGCGCGGCCTGTGCGTCGCCGAGAACCAGTAGACACCGACCGAGCAGGTATGCGCCGCGACCGGTGTACTCCGGTGTCTTGATTACCTCCTCGAGTTTCACGGCCAGCTCGCGGTCAGGATTGCCGGACCGGAACCAATCCAGAAGTCCAAGGTTGTAGGTGGCCTCCGGGTGGTGCGGGTCGGACTTCAAGGCCATCTCCAAGGCTTCTCGCGCCTCGTCCTCATGGTGAAGGTCCATGAGGGAAACTGCGCGGTTATTCCACGCGTCCGAGAGAAGCTTAACCTCATCCGGAGCTTCGCGCGGCAGAGGTCGCTTGAAGAGTTCCCGGTATGCTTCTTCCACATCCTTTCGGACATCCGCGAATGACCGGTAGCGCTCCTCCGGCTTCTTTCTCAGGCACTTGAGAATTATGTCCTCAATGGGCTGGGGCATATCCTTTCTGAGGGAGCGCGGTCGAGGCGGCGGCTTTCGGAGGTGAGCTATCGCAAGCTTATTGGGTTTGTCTCCCCGCTGGACTACGAAAGGCTTTCGTCCGCAGCTGATCTCGAAAAACATCACTCCGAATGCGTAGATGTCGGCTTCGGGGCCCACTTCGGCTTTGGGGAACCACATCTCGGGCGCCATGAACGCAGGAGTTCCCATGCCTGCCGCGGTTACGGACTGCCCGTCGGACCCACTCCTCGCCGCAGGCTGAGTCACGTCAGCGCCTGCCCCGCGCGATTGGTCCCGCCGCTTGGTGAGGCCGAAGTCGGTCACCTTGAGTATTCCTTGCTTGGTAAGCATGCAGTTGGCGGGCTTCACGTCGCGGTGGACAAGCCCCTTGGAGTGTGCGTGTCCGAGTCCGTCACCTGCTTGCGCCATAAGGTCGAGAATCGTTTCCCATCCGACGCGTTCGCGGCGCTGAACCCATTCATTGAGTCCGCCGCCGTCCGCAAATTCGATGAAGATACGAGGGCTACTCTGGATGTTGCGGACGTAATAGCACGCGGCGATATTGGGGTGAAAACCGATGTCGATCCACGTTTCAGCTTCTTTGACAAAGAGCGCGCGGTCTTCTTCGCTGTCTCGCAAGCGGTGATAGAGAGATTTCACCGCCATCATGATGTTCCAGCGCATGTGACGAACTATGTAGACCGCGCCCATACCGCCGTACCTGATGTCCCACACCTCGTAGAGGTTTTCGATGACGTCGCCCACTTTCTATTCGGTCATTGCCCTTGCAGGGGCTTGAGTCCTTCCCGTAGGAGGCGGTGGCGTAAGCACTGCGGCCGGTTTTTGCTCGGGAGTGCGCTCGATGTCAACGGAGAAGCCAAATGATTTCATCAGCTTCACAAGCGCATCGATGCGAGGATGCTGCGTAGTAACGATCTTGATGCCCCGACCTTTGGAGATCCGGTCTCTCACCTCGTCGTCCCGAAGACCCGTGATCCGGGACAATCTGAGGATGTCCCTGTCGACCAATTCATGGGCGGCGGGAGTCGGAGTGATCTTCAGTACGATCTTGTCGCCGGTCATGGCCTCAGAGGAGCTTGACAAGAGATAGACGTAGTCTGTCCTCTCGCGGGTTAACCTTTTCGACCTTTACCAGGGCGCGGTCGTAGGGATTGAGCTGGACGCCGTTGCTCGTCACGAGCGCGGCGCTTGTCCCGAACTCGTACAGGTGAACGAGATGGAACTTGGGAAATCGATTGAGCACCACAGCCTCGTATATGCTGTCCTTCTGTCGAGACAGGTACTTGAGCAGGAAGTACCGCTCTCGTTCCCGCTCGAGTACGACCGCGCGCTCCAGAGGGTAGGAAATTTCCACCAGGATCTTTTCCAACTCGTCACGCGTCAACAACGGCGTTCCCGTTTCAAAGAAGGCTTTGAGCTGCCGCTGGACGAGCAGGTCCGGATATCGCCGCAGGGGCGACGTCGCGGTGGTATAGCAATCGAGCGCGAGTGTAGAGTGTGGCGCCGGATCGAGCCCGATGTCTCCTCGCGCCATGGCTCTCCTGCACCGGTAGGACAGGACCGGGTCAAAGACGTCACCTGGGTCGATCCTTTCCACCGGCGGAGGTTGGCTTCGAAAAATTGCCGGCACGTTAAACTCTCTCAGGAATCGCGCGAAAAGGCTGTTGGCAAGGATCATCATCTCTGAGACAAGCACCTGGGAAGGAGTCTCCCTATCCCGGAGAGACACTTCGATGGAGCCGTCTTCCGTCGTGTGGACCGACAATTCGGGATCTCGAAAGATCACGGCGCCGGCGGCAACCCGTTCGCTCCTCAGGTGGGAGGCAATAGCGAACATGCGGGCTTCGTTGGATGCGGCATCGGCGATCCGTTCGTCGGCGGCTTCGTACGACAGCCGTTCGGAGACCTGGATGAGAGACTGAACGATCCTGTAATCCTTAATCTCGTTGTCGGCGTCGAACCTGACGATCACGCTGATGGCCGGCCTCGGTTGGCCAACCGCCAGGCTCGCCGCACACTCCGAAAGCGCCGGCGGAATCATTGGCACGGTAAGGTCGGGAAGATAGATCGTGGTGGCTCGTTCACGGATCACGGCATCGAGCGGGGAGACATGATCCACGAAGTGCGCCACGTCCGTGATGTGGATGCCCAGGAGAACGTCCGGTCCGTCGTACGAAATGGAAATGGCGTCGTCAACATCCCTCGTGGACGCTGAATCGATGGCGACGGCCCTCTCGCCGGTCAAGTCTTCGCCCGAATCGGGCAGCGGCTTCACGGCGCAGGTAAGCGCCTCGGCCTCCGCTTCAGGCGAGAACTCCACCGGCACCTTTTCCGCCCGCAGTCGTATGTTCTCATCTTCGGACCAGAGTCCCAACCGCAAGAGGGCTCGATAAGGATCAAGCCCGGCTGGCACGCCGGGGTGGATGAACATCTCTTTTGCCCGCTTAAAGGTGGTCCAGTCTTTACCGTAAAGCGCGGCTTCCTCGAGGAGTGCGATGAGTCCATCCGGTGCTTCCTCGGCCCGGACTTGTTCCCGAGTCCCCAGCCGCGAAAGAAATGCTGCGCAATCCGCGAGGAACGTTCGCTTGATTCTCTCCCGTTCTCGCTGGAGGAGCGCCTGTTCGACGCGGTCCGACCGAGTTACCTCGATGACTTCAGGGCGAATCCTGAAGTACAGCCGATCTTCCGAAATGGCTCGCAACAAAGCAGCGGATGAGTTGATATCCTTCTTGTTGCCAAAGAATAGGTCAGCCAAATCGTGAATGTCGATTGTTTCAGTCTCCAGACCGACCACTTCCCAGAGCTCACTCAGGTCGATCCCGGCCTTGATTTCCTCTCTTTGGCGGGAGATTTCTCGCAGTCGCTCGACCTGTAAGTCTTTCCCGCCAGACGCAGGGAATGTGGGGTCCTTTTCCGCGATAAGCACGCGGCCCAAGGAGAGTTTCGTTTCCTTACCCTGTTCGCTGAGGATGCGCAGACGGCTATCCTCCACGTCCAGGACCAACCCACACATGATTCGCTTATCGTCGTAATAGTCAATTACGTCGTGTTTCTGTGGACCCATCGATAACCACCGGCAGGATATGCAAAACCGCCCGAATATACTCTAGCAGGCGAGGAGTATCGAGGCTACCCCTTTTTTCTCTCCGCCAAGTCCCGTGCCGACGAAACGCAGCCCGGTCCTGATAAATGTTCCCTCTCGCGACGGTCTTCGTATACAATAACATAATTCCTATAGGGGGATCGACATGCGCCAGCGGGAGAGGCCGGTGAACACGGACTTGAGAGCGATCTTCAGCGAGAGTATTCGCCTCACCGAGAGGTTCCTGGACGAAAACCTGGGAGCACTGGAGAAGGTCGTCCACGCGATCGCCGACGTGCTCGGCCAGGGGAACAGAATTCTTCTTTTCGGGAACGGAGGATCTGCAGCCGATGCGCAGCACCTCGCCGCAGAGTTCGTTAACCGGTACTTGATCGAGCGACCTCCTCTTCCGGCGATAGCGCTCACGACCGACACCTCCGTGCTGACTGCAATCTCCAATGACTTCAGCTTCGACGACGTCTTTTCCAAACAGGTCAAGGCATTGGGCAGAAGCGGTGATGCGGCGATCGGCATCAGCACATCGGGGAAGTCGGCCAACGTGATAAGAGGCCTGGCCGCGGCTAGAGAACAGGGGCTGATCACTATCGGTCTCGGTGGACCGGCGGACAGTCCGATGGAGAAGTACTCGGATTATTACCTCGCGGTGGCGGGCGCATCCACCCCGAGGATTCAAGAAGTCCACCATATTGTCGGACACGCTTTGGTGGAGATGGTCGACACGGTTCTTTTCGGTACATGAATGCAACGAGGGTCGTCACCGAAGTCCGCCTGCTTTGATCCGTGAGACAAAGGCGAGCACGGCGATTCAGCCGAAATAATTCTGGATTTTGTCGGCCGTTCTGGTATCGTGAATGATCGCGGCTGCGCCGGCCGTCCGACGTGCCAACCCCAAATGCGGAGACCAGCAATGACCGAGGGTCCTTACGGATTTGACACCGGCAAGCTCGTGATCGGCCTTATCAAGTTGCTGAAGGAGCGAGGAGTTCTCGAAGAGAATGCCGTGCTCGATCTCCTGTGGGAAGTTAAGGACCCCTTCTTCCCGTGGTCGAAGTCCGACATTAAGGAATTGCTCAAGTTATAGATCGAGCGTCTTTCGATGAAGCTTGGATTGTAGCGGTCGGTGCTGCGTGGCCCAAAACGTGTCACAAACCGTCCGTGCTTTTTGTCCGTTTCAACATCGCGTGAAATTGTGTCGGGGGATTGCCTCCCCGAACCATAACCTTGATTGAGGAAATTGACCCATGAGCGACCTGAAAGAAACGCTTCGCGTACCTGTGGAGGAATTGAGTTGGAGCGACTCCCTGGACAAGATCGTCGGTGAATCCACCGCCGAAATCAAGCCCCACGAAGGGATTATCGGCCAAAGCCGTGCCGTGAAGGCGATCAGGCTTGGGCTCGCAATGAAGAGCAAGGGGTACAATATCTTCGTCTCGGGATATCCCGGCGCGGGCCGTACGACGACAGTGCAAAAGCTCATTGAAGAGATCGTCGAAGGCGGGGCGATTCCGGACGACCTCTGCTACGTCATGAATTTCAAGAATCCCGATGAGCCGCGCCTGCTGCAATTCCCGGCAGGCAAGGGTCGTGAATTCATGAAGCACATGACCGACCTCGTCGAATCCGCCAAGAAGAAAGTCCCCGCGGTGTTCGAAAGCGAGGAATTCCAGGCCGCTCGTAATGAAATCATCAACCGGCACATGGGCAAGCAGAAAGCCCTGTTCAAGAATTTTGAGAACAAGGTGAGTTCGGAAAACTTCATGATGGTTCAGGTCCAGGTGGGACCGTTTACCCGTCCGGACCTCGCTCCCGTTGTGGTGGGCAACCCCATGAAGATCGAGCAGCTCGAAGCGCTCGTCGAGGAAGGCAAGTTCTCGGCTGATGATTTGGAGCGAATCAAAGAGAAGTACAAAGAGCTTTCCCAGGAGATGGAGAAGCTCTTCAAAGAGGCCCGGGACATCGATAAGTCGATCCAGGAGAGCCTTGAGAAACTCGCCCGCGATTGGGTAGAGCCCATGCTGGCGGATATGGTGACTCCTCTTGTCGAGGAATATCAATCAGAGGGCGTCAGGACTTACCTCACCGACGTCCAAGCGGATATCGTGGAGCACCTTGAGCGCTTTCGCCCGAAGCTCGTCCAGCCAGGGCCCGGAATGGAAGGCGGGGGACAGCCGATGATGATTCCTCCGGAGCCCTCGCAGTTCAGAGAATACGGCGTCAACCTCATTGTTGACAATTCCGAGACTACTAAGCCTCCGGTCGTCATCGAGACCACCCCCAATTTTCGCAACCTGTTTGGCACGGTCGAACGGGTCATGGACATGAGGGGCATGTGGGCGTCGGATCACCGCCATATCAAGGCAGGCAGCCTCTTGCGCGCCAACGGGGGGTACATCGTCCTCAATGCGCGGGAAGTGCTCACCGAGGTCGGCGTGTGGCCCACGCTGAAACGAACGCTCCGTTTTGGGCATCTGGAGATCCAGACAGACCCCTTCAGCTTCCTGTTCACATCCGCGCTGAAACCGGAAAAGGTGCCGGTAAACTGCAAAGTCATCCTTATCGGCGAGCCTGAGATCTATGACATCGTTCACTGGTACGACGAGGACTTTCAAAAGATTTTTAAGGTTAAGGCGGACTTCGATACGTCAATGCCCAATACCGACGAGAACATCACCAAGCTCGTCGGGTTTATAGCCCGCACGTGCAGCGAAGAAGATCTCCTGCCGTTGGACCCGCCGGGCGCCGAAGCCGTGGCGAAACTTGGGATTCGCTGGGCCGGACGTAAGAAGAAGATCAGCACTCAGTTCGATCGTATCGCGGACCTCATCCGGGAAGCCGATCTCAAGGCACGTGAAGACGGCAAGTCTACCGTCTCGCGGCAACACGTAGAGCAGGCCAATGCCGACCGGATCGAACGCGTCAACATGATGGAGGAGAAGATTCAGGAGTACATCGAAGATGGCATCCTGATGATAGATACGTCTGGTGAACAGATCGGACAGATTAACGGGCTGAGCGTTTACTCGCTGCCGGAATTCTCGTTCGGCCGGCCGTCGAGGATCACCGCGAAGATCAGCATGGGAAAAGCGGGCATCATCAATATCGAGCGAGAAGCCGATCTTTCGGGAAACAGCTACAATAAAGGCGTGCTGATCCTTTCCGGCTTCCTCAGGGCAAGATTTGCGCAAGAGCGACCGCTGAACCTTACGGCAAGCATCACTTTCGAGCAGTCCTACTCGGGCGTAGACGGCGACTCCGCGTCGTCCACGGAGCTTTACGCGATCATGAGCGCGCTCTCAGGCAAACCGATCGACCAAGGCATTGCCGTCACGGGGAGCGTCAACCAGCACGGTCAGGTTCAGCCCATCGGCGGAGTGAACCAAAAGATCGAAGGCTTCTTCAAGGTGTGCAAGGCCCACGGACTCAACGGACGTCAAGGAGTCATGATCCCGCGCCTCAATTTGGGCGACCTCATGCTGGACAGCGAAGTCATTGACGCAGTGAAGGAAGGTAAGTTCAATATTTGGGCTGTTGACCACGTAGACCAGGGCATCGAGATCCTCACGGGTGTGCCTGCGGGCCAACCCAACGAGGAAGGTGAATACCCCGAGGGCACGATTAACTTCATGGCCGGCGAGAAGCTCGACGAACTGTCCACAGGACTCAAGGAATTCGAGTCGCAGTCCGAAGAAGGGGAAGGTGAGGGGGAAGAGCCCAAAGAACCGAGCGCGGAGACGATTGAAGATTAGACGGGGGTTTATACCGACGGCCCTTCTAACAAGTGACATAGAAAGGGCCGGCAGGGACGCCGGCCCCCACCATGTTTGGTGGCGGCCCCGCGTCTCGCGGGGTGCCCGCCATTTTCAGTTGTATGAAAGCGCACTGTTATAAGCACGGTCGTCCAGGGTATTTCCGCTCAGTTGATAGGACGTATACGGCGTTCCGGAATCCCAAAATATGACCCCCCCCCCCGTCTGCTCGAGTGGGTGGCTCCGGCGTTATACGTCGGAGCGCCGAAGGCGTAAGAGGTCTTGCCTATTCATGATGGAATACTATGCCTGAGGCAGGGAACGAGGACCTCTTGTTGCTTCGCAACCCCGACGTATAACGTCGGGGCTATCCATTACGATCCATTTCGCCGCTTATTGCCGCCAGCTTTCTCCCACTTTGCTTTTCCGCTGTAGCGCGTGTGACAGTCTTGTCCTACGATCTTTGTGTGGCGTGGTGCTACCCCAGCCGTCGCGGATTGGGGGGAAGGGGCTGGTCGCTGGAGGTTTCGGCCGAACGCTGACTCCGGGCGCGCTGAAGCTCTGCCAGCGAGTCGTGCAGCTCTTGCAGGCTGGGAGCGTCTTCGCAATTCGACCTGAGCGTCTCGTTTGACGTGCCTTCCTCGAGTCTTTTCGAAACCGCGGCAAGCCTGGCATCAATGTCCTGCGCGGACTCCTCCCCGCGGCAGACCTCGCCCACGCGTCGTTCAAGCTTTTCCAGAAACTGCTCCGCGCGTTGACGCACATCTCCTTCGCCGCGCAGATCGTCTTTGAGCGCAAGAAACTCACCCCTTATTCGCACCCACAGCTTGTCCAATAGCATTATCACCTCCCGGTCGTCCTCATGTCATGCAACCTTTTCCGACAAAATGCATCAAAATAGATACGATTTCACGGAACGATTTTTGGAGGAAAGACTATGAGCGATACCTTCGAGGCGGATGGATTAAGGATATACCTATCCCAAATCGAAGACTACCCCGTGCTCAGCCGAGAAGAGGAGAACGAGTTAGCCCTTCTCTATCGAGACCATCACAGTGAACGAGCGGCTCATATACTGGTGACGTCCAACCTCAGGTTCGTAATTAAGGTAGCGCTCGGGTATCGGAATTACGGCGCGAAGCTCATGGACCTGATCCAGGAAGGAAACATCGGCCTCATGAAGGCTGTCGAGCGTTTCGATCCCGACAAAGGCTACCGGTTGATTTCGTACGCGATCTGGTGGATCAAAGCGTACATCCAAAATTACATTATACGCTCGTGGTCGCTGGTCAAGATCGGCACCACACAGGCACAGCGCAAACTGTTCTACCGGATCTCGGACTTGCCGGAAGCCCTCGATCGAGAGCATCACCTGGAAAACGTGGCCAAGCTTGCAGCCAGAATCAACGTCACCGAAGACGAAGTCATCGACATGCAAGCACGGATGCGCGCCCATGACCTTTCTCTCGACGACTTGATCGCCGACACTTCTCGGGAATCCTTCGCGGATACACTCCGAGACACCGCACCCGATCAGGAGGAGGTGCTGTCCGCGCGGGAAGAACGGGAAGAACTGAAAGATTGGGCGGAAAGAGCGATGGAAACCCTCAACCCGAGAGAGAAGTACATCGTGGAAAAGCGGGTCCTTGCAGACGATCCGGTAACCCTGAAGGAACTCGGCAAGCACTTCGGCATAACGAGGGAACGCGCCCGTCAGATCGAAAAAAATGCGCTCGACAAACTGAAATGGAATTACATTTCTGCTCAGGCCGAAGCCGCATGACAGTGCGCTCCATCTTGTCGCAATGCAAGCGGGTCTGGACCCTGTTCAGGCACAGGTGAATTCGCAGGTCAGAAATGGAGATTGATGCCTCAGCAGACGTCCCTAGTAGATCGATCCATAGATACCTTCCTTCCAAGTTAACAGGCAAGGTGAGATGTTGACCGACGCGATATGCTTTGTAGGGGCGCACGGCCGTGCGCCCTTGCTTGGTTCTTGCGCCCCAGCGTGCTTGCGGCGAGACGGAATTCTTGCTCCTTCCAGCGCGAGCGTTTTTTCTTGACAAATTTCGCGCACGGCGCCGAAAAGAGCTATGGTAGTGGGTGTCAAATCCGGCAAGAAAATCTTTGCGATAAAGAGGCCGGTCTCTCTCTCGAAACGCGAGCGTGAGGTGAACTTAGGCCGAAACGCTCCGCGAGTGTGTTTCCCAAGGATGGTCTGATGCAAGTTCTTGACAATCTCTACGTGTATCTTTGGCAGAGCGCTTCGGAAAACAACTGCAACAGCGTCGTCATAGACGGCAAAGTGCCTGTGCTGATCGACCCCGGCCATCTCCACCGCACGGAAAACCTCATGGACCGAATGAGCGCCGACGGGTTCGACCCGGCGCGCATCAAGCTCGTCCTGTGCACCCACGCCCATCCGGACCACCTAGAGGGGGCGCTTGCATTCAAGAAACCTTCCGTCAGAATCGCGATGTCACGGCTGGAGGAGGGGTTCATAGACGAGGTCGGCCAGCCGATGTATGTCGCCCAAGGTCTCACCGTGCCCGAGTTTCGCGTGGATTTCTTCCTACAAGACGGTGACCTGAGCTTGGGCAAGCACCGGTTTGAGATACTTCTCACGCCCGGTCATTCACCCGGCAGCATCTGCATCTACTGGCCGCGGCACAAGGTTCTTGTCGCCGGGGATGTCGTTTTTATGCAGGGAGTGGGACGGACCGATCTGCCCGGCGGCGACGCTGCGGCTCTCAAGCGGAGCGTGGACCGGCTGTCGAAGTTGGATGTAGACCTATTGGTTCCGGGGCACGGTCCGGCGCTTCAGGGAGAGGACGACATCAAAGCAAATTTCCGATTCGTCTTGGGCGTCCTCCTATGATTTCGGCATTCATGTTCAAAAATTCGGCAGGTGGCAGTCCATTTTTTGAACCTAGGAAAGATGATTAATAATCAACGGTTAGCGCTGAGACCCTTCAATGTTCAAAAATTTGAACAATCCGGTTCCAGAGACAAGCCGAGCCGGCGAAACGGGGTCTGAAATAACATGCTGATATCACGTCTGAAAACTGGCCGTGTTGCCTCGCAGGGAAGGATGGTACGGTAATTGCTTCTGGAAATCGGCAAGAAAATAATCTATTCCTCCTACGCCAACTGCCGTCACCAGTTGGCTTTTTTTTGACGAACGAGGCTGCGGGAACCCGACCTTATGCTCGCTCGCCGGACACAGACCGTCTTACCCGTCGCGCTTCTGGTGCTGCTGCTGATTGCTTGCGCAGCGCCTTTGCCGTCTGAAGCCGACACCAACTCGCAAGCACGAGTCCTAATCCTGCCATTCTCCCTGAAGGCCGCGGATGACGCGGAAAAGGACCTGGGAGAATTCAAGGATCATGTAGACAAACGATTGAGGCAGGTCATCGGCATGCTCGGCGACACGATGAAAACCGAGACGGAGGATGCCACGCGGCTCATTCTCGAAAGCCGTGCTCCGGTCATCACCGATCAAGACGCGATTTGGGTCGCGACTGAGTCGGGTGCGGACCTGGTGATCTTCGGCGCTCTTTCGAAGGAAGCGGCCGGTTTCCGCATGAGGGGGATCTTGTGGGACCTCCGACAAGGGCGATCCTCAGTCTCGATCGATCTTCAGGTGCCGAATATCCACGGATTGCCCGGTGTACTGGAAGTATTTGCCGGGAATGTGGCCAGGCGAATTCACGGGAGCCCTCACCTCCCACTCTATAAGGCGGGTCCGCCGGCTCCGACGGAAGGCCGCCCGGCGGATCGACTTCACGGTCTGACAAGCCTTCAGCCGCATACAGGTCCATGGCGGAGTCCGGACATCCCCGCTGCGTTCAAAGGGCTCGACATCGGTGACATGGACGGCGACAAGCGGAACGAGGTCGTCTTTGTCGAAGACTCCACCATAACCATCAGCCGTTTCGAAGACGGTGGCCTGCGGACACTTGCGCAGTTCTCGGAGCCGCCCGCGACGTATATAGCCGCTCAGGTCGAAGATGTGGACGACGACGGCATCGCTGAGTTGCTCCTGTGCTATAGAGGCTCCCGTGGCATCGAGTCGGCGATCGCACGATATGTTAACAGGAATTTTCGAGTGGTCGCCCGATTACCCCAGGTGATTCTCGCTGCCGTACCCGACGCGGCCGACGAGAAGCGAAAGGTGCTTGTCGGGCAGCGCACCGACGTAAAGGACATTTTCTCCGGTGATATGATTCGCTTCCGGCTGGAAGGCAATCAAGCGGTCCCCGAGGAAACAGTGGGTCTTCCGCCAGGTACCCTTCTTCTGAGCTACGTTGCGGGAAGATTGGGCAAACCTGCGAACGCTCTCCGGGTAATCCTGAGTCAGGATCAGCGCCTTATGGTGTTCGACGGAGAGAATCGGCTCTTGTCACACCTCACCGATCAGTTGTTCGGGTCGGACGGAAGCTTGCGTATCTCGGGCAAGGATGGACAACGGGACATCATCTACCCAGGGAGACTGGTCATCGCTGACACAAACGGGGACGGAGAGAACGAACTCCTCGTCATCAAACAGAGTAGTAGGGGGAGCCTGATCCAGGCGCTCGAGTGGGATGGCACGGGGTTAGCTGTGAAATGGAGGACGGTGGCGACTCCCGGCATGATATCGGACTTCCGCATCGGTGACTTCAAGAACCAAGGCGCGCCGTCATTGGTGCTTCTCCACGTCAAATCCAATCCTTTTCTAGCGCTGACCGGCGGAGTGCGGACGGCTGTCTTCGCGTACGATCTTCTTCCTTGAGAGCGGGCGGAGCAGTTCCACGCATACCGCACGCGTTCGGGTACGAACAGCTTGGGGTTTGCCAGAACTCTTATCCCGCTTTATTCGGCAAGTATTCTATTGAAATGATTGGCTGGGTGCCACTGCTGGCTTGTCCAGCAGTGTTTTCGAAACAGGCACTGCCGGACAAGCCAGCAGCAGTGGCACCCAGAATGGGAACTTCACCGTGGCTGGCACTGTGGTGAAAGGCAATAGACCCCTTCATACCAATGCGCCTTCTAACATGTGACATTGAAAGGGCCGGCAGGGACGCCGGCCCCTACTATGTTTGGTGGCGGCGGGCCTCCATGCCCGCCATTTTCAGATGTATGAAAGCGCATTGGTATCAGAAGCAACCAGACGCTGTTCGGACGAAGCGTCTACGTTGAAATGGGCCGGTGCTGCCGGCTCATTTCGATTCGGGGGCCTCAGCTCCGGTTCTTCCTGATCCTGTAAATGCGTTTCGAGACCTTATCCACCACGATAAGGAAGAGCACGATCCCCACCAGCACCATGATGTTACTGATCGAAGTAGGCAGGAGATCGACGGTCATATCCTGTGCCCAGGAAATCAAGTAAGAGAAAGGGAACACGAGCACCAGAAATGCGATCACTCTGTCGAGGAAGGTGACTTCGACCTCAGGCTCCGTCTCGTCTTGGGGTTCGTGTTTCTCTGGATCTGGCCCCGTCGAGGTCGTATCTTTTCCGTCGCTCATCGGTTTGTCTTCCTTCGGGCTGCAAACGCGCTGGTACTTGCTTTGGGATTGACCTCCGGACGTATGCAGAAAAAGTAGCCAACCCGCTTGAGCATGTGGCGACGATCGCTCCGATCATGGAGTGACGTTGCCATGTTGTAGATACTTTTGCCAGCTTGCTCCTGACGGAGCAAGGTGGAATTGTGGCTTGCGCGTATACGTTGAGATCGTCGTGTCGTCTCCTTTTGTGGGTGGCCCCGACGTTATACGTCGGGGCGCCGAGAGGCGTAGGAGGCGTTGGTTACTTGCTCTTGTATATGGACGATGAGAGAGGAGTCTCATACGCACCTCTTGTTGCTACGCAACCCCGACGTGTAACGTCGAGGTTACACGCGGCAGACCGTCAATCCCTTGCTTTCGCCCTGACCTTGAAGAATGCCGGTCGATTCATCCGCTTGTATCAGGCAATCGTCCAATCTGTCGCAGTGCCTCGTACACAATGATGCCGGCCGCGGTTGAGAGATTAAGGCTCCGTACCTTGGTATGGTCCACCGGGATCCGCGCCGTTCTGGCCGGAAACCGGTCGTAGAGCTCCGCGGGGAGGCCCGATGTCTCCGCGCCAAAGAGAATGTGGTCCTCGGGCTGGAATTGGATTGTATGGTAGACCGCGCCGCGGTGGCTGCTCGTCAGTACGACCATATCGGGATTCACCTGCGCAAGGTACTCATCGAGGTTGCGCCACACCCGCACATCCACCTTGTCCCAATAATCGAGCCCAGCGCGTTTGAGCGACCTGTCATCGATCCGAAATCCGAGAGGCTTCACCAGGTGGAGAGTCGCTCCCACCGCACAGCAGAGCCGTCCTATGTTGCCGGTATTCGGCGGAATTTCCGGATGAATCAGTGCCACGTTCAGCATGGCGCTCCTGCGGTCCGCGCGACCGTTATGGCCTATGAGAGTAATTCGAGTACCAGCCCCGCAACATCGGTGATCTTAGGGCGCGGAAACCGATCCGCGAGCGCAGGTTCGTCCACAATCAGGAATGCATCGTCGTAGGTGTGCATCCCCGTGAAAACGTCTCGCGCCGAAGGCGCGGTAACATTGACCTGCCCCTTGAGGTCGTACCCTCGGCGGGGCACAAGAACCAAGTCCGGCGCGAGGTGCAGGCAATCACCGTCGTAAATCAACTCCCGCGTGTACACCTCATCGAAGAGTCGGTCTCCGGGCCCATCGATTCCTTCAGGATCTGTCACTCCTGCGTCGCCGAGCGTTAGGTCGCGGAGTTCGCGCTGCAGGCGCGTCCGCACCTCGATCTTCTCCGCTTGGCTCACCGCGCCCTCTCTGAATCTATCGCGACTGTTGAGGTACACCCGATTGGCATCCATGGCGAACGCGACGGAGGCAGGATGCACATCGTCGAGCGAGGCGGGGGCATCGCCTCTGAATCGAAGCCAACCCTTCACACGCAGGATGTGGTTCACATACACTTGCGTCTTCAGCCGGGTGAATCCGTGATCCGAGAGGATCACCAGCTGCGTGTCCGGCCCGATTTTCTCTCGGAACTTGCCGACGAAAGTGTCCACCGCTCGATAATAATCAACGAAATCTCTATGGAATGGATGGCTCGGGTCGTCCGCTGCGTCGAAAAAGAAGTGATTCAGGCGATCTGTCCCGGTGATCACGCCAATGAAAAGGTCCCACGGGCGAGTGTCCACGAGAGATGCCATGACGTCCCCGTGCAATGAGAGCAACCGGAACAGCTCTTCGAGCAGCACACGCCTGTTGCCGCGACCGCGTTCGATATCCGCGTCCACTTGGTAGTTCTTCGCGTTTAGCCACGGTAGAAGCTCCGGCGGATAGACGGCGCGATCGAGGAGCGGCGCGGTGAAACCCGCCACCAGAATCCCATTCAACGGCCGCGCCGGGTAGGTGAATGGCACGTTGACTACAATCGAGCGCAAGTCCGGCCGCTGCAGCCAGATAGCGGGACTGCGAACGTCGTCGAACGACGGCAATCGAGTCGAAATCATCCCCGGTTTGAGGTCCGTGAAGCCGAATATGCCGTGCGCGCCCGGGCCTACGCCTGTGAGGAAGGACGTCCACGCGACCGGAGATACCGGCGGCTGAACCGTTTCCATCCGGAGAAACGCACCTTGAGTCGCTTCTCTTGCGAGGCACGGCATTATCCCCTGGTCAAAGAACTGCGCCAGAAGGCTGTACGGTACCCCGTCCAGGCCGAGAACCGCTGTCCGTACGGTCGAACTCAACGGAGTACCCTCCGAGACGGACCACTACCGGCCGCGGGTGGCCTTGAATTGGCTCGAAGTGCTTGCCGATCTTTGAGCTTCGTCACAAGCTCATGGGAAAGCGGAGCACGACCGGGAATCACCCCGAGTTCCACTTGGGGCTTGTTCGCACCGTGGAAGTCGGTGCCACCAGTGACAACCAGATCATACCGCACAGCGTATTCAAGGAACCGAGCAGTCTGTTCGGGAGTATGTTTGGGGTAGAAGACTTCGATGCCTTGGAGACCATGAGGAAGAAGGTCCTGAATTATGACTTCCAGCGCGCTCAGTCCGTCCTCCACAAGCGTGTGTGGATGAGCGATCACGGGCAACCCGCCAGCGTCGGAGATCAGACGGAGGATTTCCACCGGTTCGAGTTTCTTCTTTTCCACATACGCGGGACGGCCGCTTCTCAAGTACCGATCGAAGGCTTCCTGCATTGACGAAACATAGCGTTTTCGAGCAAGCACTCGGGCGATGTGGGGTCGGCCCGTCACTCCACCGCCGGCTAGGGAGTTGACTTCTTCCAGCGAAACGTGTACGTCGAGGTCCCGAAGATTGGCGAGGATCTTGTGAGTTCTTTCTTCTCGAGCATGTCTGAGTCGCTCCAGTGCCGCACCCAGAGTGGGGCAGTCCGTCTGGACGTAGTACCCGAGAATGTGGAATATCCCGCGCTTCCACCGCGCGCTCATTTCCACGCCTGCGATTACTTCAACGCCCTCAGCGGCACCGGCGGTGACGCCTTCTTCAACGCCTTCCACCGTGTCGTGGTCGGTTATTGCCAGCGAAGTGACACCCCGTTGCGCGGCGAGACTCACGACTTCGCTGGGAGACAGCGTGCCGTCCGAGGCGGTCGTGTGGACGTGAAGATCGATCATGGAATGGTTTATGGCCCGGACGGCCCCGAGAGGTCGATCGCCGGTTCCAAAAAGTAATACAGCCTCTGGGACCAAGCCCGCAGGCGCGAGTGATTCGTAGCATGAAATCAAGCCGAAGGGAAGCAGGCTGCATAGGCAACAGCGCCTTCGGAGCGAAGGCTCCGAACGAAACAGGACATTCCCCAAGAATGAGTAAAGGATCAGAGTTTTAGCATGTGATGGTGGGATGTTATGGCTTTTCAGAAGTGAAAATGGGGAAAGTTCTTGCCAGAGCAGAGCGGACCTCGCAAGG
>Ga0172373_10004264_pt1 | contig 20273 bp, 19 predicted proteins | sample Lak10m_2_FD_114546 | JGI IMG/M metagenome (GOLD analysis project Ga0172373, IMG submission 114546) | Freshwater microbial communities from Kabuno Bay, South-Kivu, Congo - kab_092012_10m | ecosystem: Environmental > Aquatic > Freshwater > Lake | place: Democratic Republic of the Congo...
GGGATTCTTAAGGGCGAAGCCCTTAAGGCGGGCGTGGGCACGCAGTGCCCACTATCAAATTTCTTTTCCCTCCCCTTTAGGGGAGGGCTAGGGTGGGGTTTTAACTGTGGGCACGAAGTGCCCACCACCACAATGTGGGGATCTTCGATCCCCAGACCCCAGACCAGGGGCGGAGCCCCTGGACCCCAAACATAGAATGTGGGGACCTGTTTTTATTTTTTTGGCCCCACACCCAAGACAAGGGGGCGGAGCCCCCTTTGAACCCCCCTAAACGGGGCGTATCCCCTTGGGATTCTTAAGGGCGAAGCCCTTAAGGCGGGCGTGGGCACGCAGTGCCCAGAACCTTAAGGGGCAAAGCCCCTTTAAAATCCAAACCCAAAGCCTCAATCTATTTTAATATTGTTTGGGATCTACAATTACCATGATAATAATTGACATTTAGGCTTATAAACCGCATATTCTACTTATGAAAATGAATTTATCAATCTTATTATTTTTTGATAGACACCCTTTTTTACGTCAATTTTTAAAGAAATGTAAATATAGCTTTTCTTTATTGGGGGGGTCTAAAGGTGAAATCAAAAAACTTGCAAAATCTTTAAATGAGCTGAGGGATTTGATACTAATGTATCAAACTCGTAACTTGCAACAAATTCATGCAAATCCTCTCAATGCGTTTGGTTGTAAATGTTTCTCTCAAACGGATGAAGACGGTATTACATTGGAAATTGTGCGACGTTTACAAATTGACAAGGGTACCTTTGTCGAATGTGGGGTGGGGGATGGTCTTGAAAATAACACGCTTATACTAGTCGCTCTTGGATGGAAAGGGGTTTGGATTGGTGCTGAAGATTTAGTTGTTTCTATGAAATCAGGGGCTAGGGTACATTATTTAAAATCCTGGATAAAATTGGATAATATTATCGAATTGATAAATAGTGGGATGGTACATCAAAACATGACCACCATTGATGTTCTTTCAATGGATCTTGATGGGGGTGATATTTATTTTATTGAAAAAATATTGAGTCAACAGATTACTCCCAAACTTTTTATTGTTGAATATAATGCCCAATTCCCGCCCCCGGTGAAGTTTAAAGTTTCATATAAAGACGACTTTAAATGGAACTATAACAATTATTTTGGCGCAGCTTTACAGAATTTTTATGATTTGTTTTTACGTTATGGGTACACACTTGTTTGTTGTAATTCACATACCGGTTCAAATGCTTTTTTTGTTAGAAACGATTACATGCACTTATTTAAAGATGTTCCAACCGATATTTCCAAACTATTTGTGTCGCCTAGGTATTTTTTGTATAACACTATTGCACCCCAGTCGAGACAAGTTGTGCAGACTATTTTAGATTCGAACGAATGAACTCTGGGGATCTTCGATCCCCAGACCCCAGACAAGGGGGCGGTAGCCCCCTTTGAACCCCCCTAAACGGGGCGTGTCCCCTTGGGATTCTTAAGGGCGAAGCCCTTAAGGTGGTGGGCACTGCGTGCCCACTCTATTTTAACCCCACCCCGACCCTCCCCATAGGGGAGGGAGAAAGAAATTAGATTCTGGGGATCTTCGATCCCCAGACCCCAGACAAGGGGGCGATAGCCCCCTTTGAACCCCCAAGAGCGGTAGCCCCCTTTGAACCCCCCTAAACGGGGCGTGTCCCCTTGGGATTCTTAAGGGCGAAGCCCTTAAGGTGGTGGGCACTGTGTGCCCACTCTATTTTTAACCCCACATAAAATCAAAATACAATTATTCCCTCCCCCTAAAATTTTAAATGTTTATTTTGAATGATTGATAATTCATCGGTTGGCGATTGAGTGCCGTTGTACTACAATTGCACGATGATGAATTATGTTGCATTGTTGATGTTGTTGATAGTGGTGGTTGGATTTGTTGGGGTTACCCTACTTGGTAGTCATCGCATTGGCCCCAAACGCCACTCCGCTATTAAAGATGCCGTATTTGAATGCGGTATCGAATCAAAAGACAACGCACGGGTCCGATTCTCTTATAAATATTTTTTAGTTGCGATTTTGTTTGTTCTATTTGATGTTGAAATTATCTTTTTTTACCCATGGGCTTTAAATGTGGAAACACTGGGCGTGTCAGGATTGATCAAGGTGGGCATGTTTGTTTCCGTTGTGTTGGTGGCCCTGTTGTATTTAATGGACAACCGCGTATTTGAACTAGAATCATCGGAGGAACCCGCATGACCAATCTAGTGGATCCGCCCGAAGGCGTCACCGGCCAAGGATTTTACCTCACCTCTTTGGAAAAGGCGGTCGCCTTGGCCCGCAAAAATTCTATTTGGCCCTTGCCATTTGCTACCTCTTGTTGTGGGATTGAATTTATGGCTACCATGGGCTCCCATTATGATTTCGCTCGATTTGGTTCCGAACGACCTAGTTTTTCACCCCGCCAAGCCGATCTTTTAATGGTGATGGGTACCATCGCAAAAAAGCTGGGTCCTATTTTGAAACAGGTGTACATCCAAATGGCAGAACCCCGTTGGGTCATTGCCGTTGGGGCGTGTGCCTCAAGCGGTGGTATTTTTGATACCTACAGCGTGTTGCAGGGTATCGATAAAGTCATTCCCGTGGATGTATATGTGCCGGGATGCCCCCCTCGACCTGAACAGATTATTGATGGATTAATGAATATTCAGGATTTGGTTGCCAATGAATCGTTAAGACGGCGCCATTCCGATGAATATGTGGGGTTATTACAACAATATGGTATCGAGTAAACCCGCTCCCCCTGTTATGAATCAGCCAACCCCATTTTCAACGCAGGTGGTTTCTCACCTTGCCTCTCATTATTCCTTGTTAAACCAAGAGAATCAGTATGGGTCTTGGGCCATTCAGGTGTCACCGTCTGATTATTTTTCTGTTGTGAGTGACTTAAAGAGTCGGCATCAGTTCACCATGCTCACCGATTTATGTGGGGTTCATTATGTTGAACCTGAGCCCGTGTTGGCGGTGGTAGCACATTTGCATCATTTACCAGAACGGTCTCGGTTATTTGTATCGGTGCACTTGCCTATTGATAATCCATCGATTGATAGTTTGGTGTCGCTGTATGACGCCGCCAATTGGATGGAGCGGGAAACCTATGATTTTTTTGGGATTATATTCAAGGGGCACCCCCATTTGGTTCGCATTTTAAACGAGGATAGTATGACGGTATTTCCATTGCGGAAGGGGTTTCCACTTGAAGATTCCACCCGAGATGACAAAGATGATCGGATGTTTGGACGATGACGCCAGATAAAAAGACGGTTACCGTTAATTTAGGCCCTACCCATCCAGCTACCCATGGGGTATTTCAGAATATCATTGAGTTGGATGGCGAGCGCATTGTCGAAGCTGAATCCACTGTTGGGTATATTCACCGTGCGTTTGAAAAATTATCGGAGCATCGACCCTTTTATCAAATTACCCCCATTACGGATCGATTAAATTATTGTTCCTCTCCCATTAACAATATTGGATGGCATTTGACCGTGGAGCGATTGTTGGGCGTTCAAACAAACCGACGAATCGATTATATGCGGATTATTATTATGGAGTTGGCTCGCATAGCGGATCATATTGTGTGTAATGGTATTTTGGGTGTGGATTCGGGTGCATTTAGCGGGTTTTTGTACGTGTTTCAGCAACGAGAATCGATTTATGAAATTTATGAGGAGATTTGTGGAAGTCGCCTCACCACTAATATTGGGCGAATTGGTGGGTTTGAACGCGATTTTTCTGATGTGGCCATTGCCAAGTTGCGACACTTTTTAGAGGAATTTCCAAAAGTATTATCCGAATTTGAAGCCTTGTTTGATCGCAATCGTATTTTTATGGATCGTACCATTGGGGTGGGTGCTCTATCGGCGGAGCGGGCATTGGCATATGGGTTTACTGGGCCCAATTTAAGGGCGACTGGCGTTGATTATGATTGTCGGGTTGCGGAACCGTATTCTAGTTATACAGATTTTGAATTTGATATTCCCATTGGCCAGAATGGGGATACCTATGATCGTTATTTGGTCCGGAATCAGGAAATGTGGCAAAGTTTATCCCTGATTCGGCAGGCCCTCGATGCCTTGCCATCGGATGATTATCATGTGCATGTTCCTGAATTTTATCTTCCCCCCAAGGCCCAAGTCGCCACCGTGATGGAGGCCTTGATCTATCATTTTAAAGTGGTGATGGGTGAAATTCCTGTTCCCAAAGGAACCGTTTATTCAGCGGTGGAGGGGGCGAATGGCGAACTGGGCTATTATTTGATTAGTGATGGGGGACGTTCCCCCTATCGATTGCATTTTCGTCGGCCGTGTTTCATTTATTACCAAGCATTTCCAGAAATGGTAAAAGGGGCTTTGTTGTCGGATGCGGTAATGACCATGAGTAGTTTGAATTTAATTGCAGGAGAATTGGATGCCTGAATTTAGCCCCGATCGAATGACGGAAGTCACCCAATTAATCGCTCGTTACCCTGATGGGCGACAAAAATCAGCCCTTTTACCGATTTTGCACATGGCTCAACAAGATTTTGATGGGTATCTTAGCACTGAAACCATGAATTATGTGGCCTCTTTATTGGGGATTGAACCCGTGGAGGTGTATGAGGTGGCCACTTTTTACACCATGTTTCACTTAACGCCGGTTGGCACCTACGTGCTGGAGATTTGTCGCACAGGGCCTTGTGCGCTGGCCGGTGCGGATGACACCCTTGAGCGATTGGAAACCATTTTGGGGATTAAAGAGGGTGAAACCACTCCCGATGGGCTATTTACCATCAAAACAGTGGAATGTTTGGCGTCTTGTGCGTCGGCACCGGTGGTTCAAGTGGGTGAGCGGTACATCAACCATGTGACACCCGATTGTGTTCCGGCTTTATTGGATGATCTTCAATCGGGGAGGGTACGATGACTTCATTGTTATTGGCAGGTGTCAATCCTTTACAATCAGATCGATCGTTGGCCTATTATTTGACACTGGGTGGGTACGAGTCGGTTAAAAAGGCCTTAACGATGTCACCCGATGCGGTGATTGATGAGGTGAAACAATCAGGGTTACGAGGGCGGGGCGGGGCCGGTTTTCCGACCGGAACCAAATGGGGGTTCTTGGATCGCCAGTCGGACAAGCCAAGGTATTTGGTGTGTAATGCTGATGAAAGTGAGCCCGGCACCTTCAAAGATCGTTACTTAATGGAGCATATACCCCATCGCTTAATTGAGGGAATGATCGTGTCGGCATATGCCCTGGGGGTGCACACGGCGTTTATTTATATTCGTGGTGAATTAATGTGGATTAAGCACCAATTGGATCAAGCGATTGCGGAAGCCACACAGGCGGGGTGGTTGGGGGATCGTATTTTAGGTACGGATTATCACCTTCGCATTGTGGTGCATCCGGGGGCTGGTGCTTACATTTGTGGTGAGGAAAGTGCGTTGTTAGAGTCACTCGAAGGAAAACGTGGTAACCCCCGCCAAAAACCGCCGTTTCCGGCGGTATCGGGTTTGTATGGCTGTCCAACCGTCATTAATAATGTTGAATCGTTGGCGTCGGTTCCGTGGATTGTGTTAAATGGGGGGGCTGCTTATCGCCAATTGGGCACGGAGCAAAGTGCGGGTACCAAGTTGGTATCGGCATCGGGGCATATTAATCGACCGGGGGTGTATGAGATTGAAATGGGATTGCCAGTTGAAGAATTTATTTACTCGGATCAATATTGTGGCGGTATTCGAGCTGGCCGGTCCCTAAAAGCGGTGGTTCCGGGGGGGAGTTCAGTGCCCGTTTTACCTGCTCACTTGGCCCTTAAAACGGCATCCGGGGATGTTCGGCGCTTGAGTTATGAATCATTGGCTGATGGGGGATTTGTATCGGGCTCAATGCTGGGTTCGGGTGGGTTTATTGTAATGGATGATACCACGTGTATGGTTCGAAATACTTGGAACTTTGCTCGATTTTATCATCATGAATCGTGTGGCCAATGTTCACCCTGTCGAGAGGGAACGGGGTGGTTAGAACAAGTGTTGCATCGGTTAGAGCATGGTCATGGCACACCCCATGATGTGGACTTATTGGTTGATATTACCAAAAAAATTGAAGGCAATACCATTTGTACATTTGGGGATGCTGCATCGTGGCCAGTGGCCAGTGCGGTGCGTCATTTTAGGGGTGAGTTTGAATACCATGCGTATCATCCGGACCGTGTTCGTGATCGTCGGCATCCGATTGGATTAGAAAGGATGGCATCATGATTACAGTGACCATTGATGGCCACTCAATTGATGTGGCACCCGGAACCACCATCCTTCAAGCCGCACGCTTATTAAAAGATGTGGAACCCCCACCCGCCATGTGTTACACCCCCTTATTAACGGAATCTGGTGGCAAGTGTCGAACTTGTATGGTGAAGGTAGCCCAAGTATCGTCGGCCAATGCCCGTCCCATGCCCCGCTTGGTACCCTCTTGCCGAACCGTGGTTGAGGATGGAATGGTGGTGATGAATCATACCAGTGATGAGGTATTGACGGCCCGTAAAAATGTGGTGGAATTGTTATTAATTAATCACCCCTTGGATTGTCCGGTGTGTGATCAGGCGGGGGAATGTTCGTTGCAAGACTTGGCATTTGAACATGGCATTGGTACCACCCAGTTTACTGAATCCCGACGAACGTATCCGGTACAAACCTTTGGAGACCGCATTAAATTGCATATGAATCGGTGTATTTTATGTTATCGGTGTGTGTATGTGGGGGAGCAGGTAACGGGGCAGCGACAACATGGGGTTATGTGGCGAGGGGATCGGGCTGAGATTTCGTCGTATGTTGGCGCCAATGTGGATAATGAGTTTTCGGGTAACATGATTGATGTGTGTCCGGTGGGAGCTTTAACTGATTTAACATTTCGATTTAAGAGTCGGGTTTGGTTTACCAAGCCCATGTTAGCCCATCGGTCGTGCGATTGTTGTTCCGGCAAGGCGGTTTTATGGCTTAAGGGTGATGAGATCCTTCGGGTGACGGCACGAAAGACCCCTACGGGTGATGTGGCTGATTTTATTTGCAACACCTGTCGGTATGAGTCTAAAAATTTATCATTGTGGGAAGTGGAAGGCCCCGCTAAAATTGATCCCCACTCTGTGATTTCTCAAAATCATGATTCCTATCCCCAAACTGAAAGTCACCATGCCTGATATCGTTTTATTTATTCTTCAAAAATCAGTTTTTATTACGGTGTTTTTTGCGGTCACCCTAGGGGTGGCTGCCTATGCTACCTTGGCGGAGCGTAAATTTGCTGCTTTTTTTCAAGATCGAATTGGGCCTGATCGGGCGGGACCATTTGGATTGTTACAACCCTTGGCGGATGGGGTTAAGTTTTTCTTTAAAGAAGATTTTATACCGAAGCAAGCCGATCGTTTTTTGTTTGTATTGGGTCCCGCCTTATCCATGGCTGCGGCGTGTATGTCGGGTGCGGTGATTCCATGGGCCTCAGATTGGGTGACAGTTGCTGGACGAATTCCCATTCAAATTGCTGATTTGCCGATTGGGGTTTTGTATATTTTTGGTGTGGTGTCGATGGGGGTATATGGCATTATGATTGGAGGGTGGGCATCCAATAATAAATATTCGGTTCTGAGCGCCATTCGTGCCTCATCCCAGATGGTGAGTTATGAGTTAGCCATGGGGTTAAGTTTGATTGCCTTGGTCATGACCACGGGTACCATGAGTATTCGGGACATTGTGTTGCAACAAGAAATGGCTTGGAATGTTTTGATTCAACCACTGGGCTTTTTAATTTTCATGATTTGTTCCTTTGCGGAAACCAACCGAACACCCTTTGATTTACCCGAATGTGAAACCGAATTAATTGGTGGCTATCATACTGAATATTCCAGTATGAAATTGGGCTTTTATTTGTTTGCTGAGTATATCAATATGTTTGTTGCCTCCACGGTCATGGCCACACTGTTCTTTGGTGGGTATCAATTTCCCTTTTTGAGCATCATTCCAACCCCTTGGGTTAGTTTGGTTAGCTTTTTGGTGTTATTTGCCAAAATTTTCTTCTTTATGTTTGTGTTTATTTGGGTTCGATGGACGGTGCCACGATTTCGATATGATCAGCTGATGCGGTTGGGTTGGATGGTATTATTGCCCTTGGCCATTCTGAATTTGGCTATAACAGCCATATGGGTGGTGTTAACATGATTGCACCATTATCGACACGCCGAAAACTGGTCGGCCGACCTCAAATGACGTGGTTAGAGCGCTTGTATTTACCGGCCATTTTTTCTGGCATGCTCATTACCTTTCGACATTTTTTCAGAAAAAAGGTGACCATTAAATATCCCGAGCAAGAGCGTCCCCGCAGTCCCGTTTATCGTGGATTACATGTGTTAAAGCGAGATGAAAATGGGGCGGAGCGATGTACGGCATGTGGCTTGTGCGCAGTGGCATGTCCGGCAGAGGCCATTACCATGGAAGCTGGTGAGCGTGCACAAGGCGAAGAGACATTGTATCGGGAAGAAAAATATGCCGTTACATACGATATTAATATGTTGCGTTGTATTTTTTGTGGATTTTGTGAAGAAGCGTGTCCCAAACAAGCGATTTATTTAACCGATCGAATTTTACCATCTTCTCGTAAGCGATCTGATTTTATTTGGGGAAAAGATCGTTTATTAGAGCGACATGACGCACGTATTGATGTACAAACCCGCCATCATTATGCAAAAGGCGATGAGGTATTATGATGGATACGGTTGTATTTTTATGTCTCACCTTGATGATGACGTCTAGTGCATGGGCTGTTATTTTGGCCCGAAATCCCATTTACAGTGTATTAAATATGGTGGTGTGTTTTTTTGCCGTGGGCGGTCTTTATTTATTATTGGGGGCTCCATTTTTGGCCATGGTTCATTTAATTGTGTATGCGGGCGCCATTATGGTGTTGTTTTTATTTGTGATTTTAATGATGAACTTAAATGATGTGCCGCCCTCTGGCTGGTCCAAATGGACACCATTGCTATCTTTGGGCTTGGGGGGCACGATGACCGCTGTGGTGGCTTGGGTGGGTACCCAAGGCCAGCATGTGCTGATTCAACGTCCGGTATCCACCCAAACCTTGGGTTTGGAATTGTTTCAGCATTATGCGGGTCCCTTTGAATTGTCGGCCATATTATTTTTAGGGGCAGTGGTTGGGGTTGTGGTACTCACCCGGTTGGGTTCAAAAGGGGGGCAACCATGACGATTTCTGCGTTGGTGTGTGTGTCGTTATTATTGATGGGGATCGGGGGTGTGGGCATGGTCATTCGTCGAAATATTTTAATTATGATGATGTGTTTGGAGCTGATGTTAACCGCAGCCAATATTATGATTGTGACGGCAGGGGCTGTTCATGGGGTATTGGGAACCCAAGTTTTGGTGTTTTTTGTGATGATGGTGGCAGCTGCTGAAGTGGCCGTTGGGTTGGCCTTGTTGGTGTTGGTGTATCGGCTTCGAAACACGATTAGTACCAAGGAGTTAACATGGCTCAAGGGATAATATCGGTTGGGGCCATTGCCATGGTTTTGGCACCCCTATTGGGGGCCGTCGGTATTCGTTGTTTTCGGGATCGTCTATCGGTTAACCAAGCAGGTTGGCTGAGTGTCGTCAGTATGGGGTTATCGGCGGTCCTAGCGGTTATGTTGGCGGTGAACTGGAATGGACAAGTGGGGATCATGACGGGTTTTGAGTGGGCCACCTTACTCAACATGCCAGTGGGGTTGGGGATACAAGTGGATGGATTGAGCCTCCTGATGTCCCTGATGGTTACCATCATTGCGACCCTGATTGCGGTGTATTCCATTGGCTATATGGCCCATGATGACCAAGCCCCCTCATTTTTTGCGTGGGTATCATTTTTTGTGTTTTGGATGCTGGTACTGGTGATGTCAGATTCTGTCTTGGGCCTCTTTTTTGGGTGGGAAGGGGTTGGCTTGTGTTCGTTTTTACTCATTGGTTTTTGGAATGGGGTGGCCTCTAATCAACGAGCCGCCATTCAAGCATTTGTGGTGAACCGCTTGGGGGATTTGGGAATTTGGGTGATTCTGTTATTACCGTTGATGGCCTTTCAGCCCCTTGGGTGGATGGTATTATCGGGGCAGGTGGCCACCATGTCGCCCTTGATTCAAGCCCTATTGGGGATGGGGGTTTTATTGGCTGTTTGTGGAAAAAGTGCCCAGGGCCCCCTGTATGTTTGGTTGCCGAATGCAATGGCGGGCCCCACCCCCGTCTCTGCTCTCATTCACGCGGCTACCATGGTTACTGCAGGGGTTTATTTATTGTCACGGGCTCATTTTTTAGTGGGGCCCGCCGTTCAACCTTGGGTCATGGGGGTTGGTCTGATCACCAGTCTATTGGGGGCTATTTTAGCGTTGGGGCAATCGGATATTAAGCGCGTCTTGGCTTTTTCAACGATGAGTCAATTGGGATTAATGGTTATGGCGTGTGGGATCGGGGCGTATCATGCCGCCTTGTTTCATATGGTGACGCATGCAGGTTTCAAAGCGTTATTATTTTTGGGTGCGGGTTCCGTGATACATGGGTTGCATGGTGAGCAAAATATCACCAAGATGGGTGGTTTGCGGAACCATATGCCCATTACGTTTTGGACCATGAGTCTTGCGGTTTTGGCCATTATGGGGGTACCTCCCTTATCCGGCTTTTTCTCGAAGGATGCCATTATAGTGGCGGCCATGGGGCATTCGCACTGGCTATTGGGTGCCACTTTGTTCGTATCTTTATTAACTTCTGTGTATATGATTCGATTATGGTGGTTGGTTTTTATGGCCCCCGCCACTTCCGGCGTACCCCCTCATGAATCACCCCGTATCATGACCATTCCCTTATTATTATTAGGGGTGGTATCGGTGGTGGCAGGCGGATTAAATGTGCCTGTTGGTCAGTCATTGGGTCTAATGAGTGCATGGTTGCAACCGGTGGTGCCTTGGTTAGAAACCCCCCATACCTCTTGGTTTGCTATGATTGCGTTATCGCTTGGCATGGCGGGATTGGGAGGTGCCATTGGGTGGGGTCTTGCGACTCGCTTTCCGTTGTTGTTTCGTCAATGGTTTGAGGCGCAATTTGGCATTCCGCTTTTTTTAAATGCGATGACGGCGCAACTAACCTTGGTTGTTGGTTGGGCACTGAATAGAGTGGGGGATCGGGTTCTGATTCAAGGGGGAATCCGAACGACTTCTTGGGCATTAAACCATCTGTCTAAGCGCATCTTGATGACCCAAACTGGTCGATTGGGAACCTATTTGTTGGCACTATTGGTATTGGTATTGGGTATTCTTGGGAGCGTGTTATTACCATGATGATGGGGATATTATTGAGCATGTTGGGACTTGGTCTGGTGGCATTGGCTGTGTGTTTGTTGCCCGGGGCTACCCGATTGGACCGTCGGTTGGCAATTGGTTGGGGGGGCATATCCACTGGGTTGGTGTTGTTCGGTATTATATTCGCCCCCAATTGGTTGGATAGTGGAGCGGTGATTCCTTGGACCCACTTATTTGGATTTGCTTTGGAATTTAGAAGTACGGGGTTGTCGGCATTGTTATCTTTGGCAACATTGGCAATTGGAACGGTGTCGCTCTGGGTGTCTCCCCCCCCGTCTCGATGGGGTGTATTGGGGGTTTTATTACTTCAATTTGCATTATTATGTGTGTTTAATGCGGGTGATTTACTCACCCTATTTATCGGGTGGGAATTGACCATGGTGCCGGTTTATTTTGGCTTGGTGGCGCATGGTACAGACCGTGGGAAAGACGTGGCCATTCGCACCTTTATCATAATGTTATTGGGTGGGATGGGGTGGTTGCTGGCCCTTGCTTTGGTATTACTGATGTCCTCATCCATGGTTCCGTTTTCGTTGTTCATTCCAACCGGATTGCCCCCCGTTTTAGAATGGGTGGTGGCCACTTTGTTGTTGCTCGCTTTTGTTATTAAGGCACCCCTTTATCCGTTTCATACATGGCAAGCGGATTTGTATGATGCCATTCCCGATTACCTTCGACCGTTGGTGGTGGGCGTGTTATCCAAATTGGCCCCATTTGCGGCCATGATGGTATTGCCAGTGGTTGCCCCATCACTGGTGGCGGCCATTGGTCGGGGCCCGGCTCCCTTTTTATGGTGGGGAGTGGGGTTGTGGTGTGTGATGAGTGCGTGTTTGGCAAGTGTCATGGCGGTTCAGCATCGGAACCCTATGCATATTTTGGCTTTTTTGTCAATGTCTCACATGGGTATCGGTTTGGCGGTGGCCTTGCTCGGTGCTTCGGCCATTCTACCGGTTGGGTTATTCTTAGTTGCGCATACCATTATTACAGCGGCCCTTGCATGGCTCATTCAGTCCATTCCGAATTGGCGACTCCCTGAATCATGGGGGGGCTTGTCGGCGACCCATCCCCATTTGGCTTGGGCATTTTTGGTTTTGATTCTGGGAATGATTGGCTTACCTGGTACCATTGGATTTGTGGCTGAGCTAGGGATGTTGGCACGCTTACTATGGGCGTATCCTTTATTAATTGGCGGGGTGGCGTTGGTGCCGGTGGTGCTGAATGCATGGTCGGCCTTACGATTGTGGACTCGATTGAGTTGGGGGGCGCCGGCATCTGCACCTTCGACGGGTATTCACCCGACAGTGGGTTGGGTGGTGCTGATGATGGCGGGTCTGGTGATTGTGTTTGGAATCATGCCGAGTGTGTTACAACGGATTGTATCCGTTGCATTGGGTTAGGAGGGTCTCATGACGCTTGCGCTGGCAACAGGAATGGTAATGGTGGGGGTTGTATTGGGATCACGATGGGTTCGCTGGCAATGGGTACTGGCCATTTTATCAACCGTCATTCTGGGTGTTTTGATGGGGCTATCGATTGCTTGGGGATCAACACCGGCCACCCCTTTTATACTGATGTTTCAAGTAATCATGGTGGTAATGACATGGACGACACCTCGCTTGGCCGGCAAATTGCGTTCGGAAATGGTGGCGCTTCAATTGGCTGTGACGGCGGGTGCCATTGCCATGTGTAACGCTTCCAACTGGATTGAGTTTTTCATCGGTTTGGAATTGCTATCGATTGTATCCATTATCATGACATGGTTTGGGGCCCAAAAAGAATGGTCGATTGAGGCGAGTATTAAGTATTTTATGTGGAGTGGGACGGTGAGTGCGGTATTGGTATTGGGCGTAGCTCTGACCATTTTAGATTCTGGTCAGATGGTATTTCCAATGATGTTAACGGGTAGTCCGCTATCATTGGCGGGCTTTACGTTGGTCACATTGGCATTATTAGCCAAATTGGGTGTGATTCCATTTCATTTTTGGGTGCCAGATGTGGTTGCGATTCCCCACCCATTTGTGGTGGCATTTTTATCAATCATTCCCAAATTTGCTATTTTGTTTTCATTGATTACATGGTTGGGTGCCAATACGCCGCATGTTATGGCGTTGTCCCCTTGGTTGGTGGGAGTGGGGGTGGTTTCGGCATTGGGGGGGGGCCTTGTTGCCCTGAGCCAATCCACCCCAGAACGGGTATTGGCTTGGTCGGGTATTGCCCAAATGGGGATGATATGGTTGTTGGTGGCCACCCATTCTGTTCATACCATTGAATCTTCTTTATGGGTCTTAACGGTGTATGGGGTTGCATCAACGGCGGTGTGGTTTGTATTAGATCGGGTGGGGCATGTGGATGGGTTGGGCCGGTCATCGCCTGCGTTGGCACTTCTAACCGGCATGGGGGTATTAACCTTAGCGGGAATACCGCCCATGAGTGGGTTTTTATCCAAATTGGTGATTGTGACTGAATTATTACCAAAAGGAATGGGATTGGTTGGGGTGGTAGTGGTGGCAAGTTTAATGGCGGCTGTTTCGTACTTGCGGCTATTAAAACGCGTGACCTTACCCAGTGTGTCGATGGTGCCACACTTGCAATCGACCCGCCTTCTCGCCGTTACTTTTTTAATTTTATTATTGCTTGGTATGCTTCAACCCGACTTATTATTGTGGCCCGTTCATTGGTTCTCACATTATTGTACCCAATGACCAACAAATCACCGACCTCGTTAAAACGGCTATTGGGGTTATCATTGGGGGCCATGGGGATTGTATTTGGTGATATAGGAACCAGCCCATTGTATGCCTTACGGGAGTGTTTTCATGGCATTCATGCCATCCCACTTTCTTATTCCAATGTAATGGGGGTACTGAGTTTAATTGTATGGGCCCTCATTTTGGTGATTTCTGTTAAATACGTTGGGTATGTGATGCGTGCAGATAATCGTGGCGAGGGGGGTGTTTTGGCATTAATGGTGTTGGCTTTACGCCGAAAAAAGAGGGCGTTACCACCATTGATTCAAAAGGGGGTGATTGCATTGGGCTTGCTGGGGGCCGCTCTGATTATTGGGGATGGTATGATTACCCCAGCCATTTCTGTATTAAGTGCGGTGGAAGGATTGGGGGTGGTTACCCATTCTTTTTCGGGCATGGTGGTTCCCATTACCATGGGTATTTTATTTGTATTATTTATGAATCAAAAACATGGCACCCACCGGATTGGCTTTTTATTTGGCCCCATTATTTTACTGTGGTTTAGTGTATTGGGGGTGTTGGGGATATGGTCATTACGGTTGATGCCAGAGGTCGTTTCGGCGGTGAACCCGTGGTGGGCCATCCAATTTTTTATTCAAAATGGGTGGGCTGGGGTTATGATTTTAGGTACGGTATTTTTGGTGGTGACAGGTGGCGAAGCCTTATATGCGGATATGGGCCATTTTGGCAGAACCCCTATTAAATGGGCTTGGTTTGGGGTGGCCTTACCCGGATTAGTGCTCAATTATTTTGGACAAGGCGCATTGATATTAACCAGTTCGGATACCGTGAGTCATCCCTTCTTTTACATGGCACCCGAGATGGTACGGGTACCGTTGGTCATTTTGGCAACCATGGCATCGGTAATTGCGTCACAAGCCTTAATCTCGGGGGTTTTTTCGTTAACCAACCAAGCCATTCAATTGGGGTATTTCCCCCGTATTTCAATCACCCATACGTCATCAAATGAAAAAGGACAAATTTATATTCCAGTCGTCAACTATATCATTTTGGGGGCAACGTTGGCATTGGTATTGTTCTTTCCAACCTCCAGCTCATTGGCTGCGGCATATGGGGTAGCTGTCACCTTAACCATGGCGATTACAACGGTATTAATGGGGATGGTGGTGTATCGGTGGTCACGGGTTAACCCGTTGCTTGGGTGGTCGATTACCGCGGTTTTATTGGGCATTGATTTGGCATTTTTGGTTCCCAATTTGGCTAAAATCCCGTATGGGGGGTGGGTGCCATTGCTGATTGCGATTGTGGTTATAGTGGTGATGTCGACGTGGCATGATGGCCGACAATTATTGGCCATGCGGCTAAAAGAGCATACACAACCGTTACCTAATTTTTTAGATGATATTATTGCGTCTCCCCCCATGCGGGTGCCGGGGGTGGCGGTGGTGATGACTCGTGACATATCTGGGTTGCCACCGATTTTGTCCCATAATTTGAGGCATAATAAAGTGTTGCATGAGCTGGTCATCTTGTTGTCGATTCGTACAGAGGATGTTCCGCTTGTTTTGCCAGAAGATCGGGTTGAAGTTCGTGAATTGGGTGGGGGAATTCACCAAGTGATGATTTCATTTGGGTATATGGAAACCCCGAATGTACCCGAACGGTTGGCCAACGTTCAGATCAATGGGGTGTATTTAGATCCCACCAGTATCACCTATGTATTGGGCCGAGAAACCATTATTGCATCCACCAAACCGGGGATGGCTTTGTGGCGTGAACATATTTTTGCCTTTTTATCTAAAAACGCTCAACGTGCCATGATGTTTTTTAACATCCCGCCTAATCAAGTGATTGAAATTGGGATTCAGGTTGAGTTATAGAAGATGCACATGAGTGCAGATCAGACGTGGCGTAGGGGTATATAAACGCTGATTGGGTACCTTTGTGTGCGGTGGCGTGATTCATGGGTCGGGGTATGCCCAACATCCCACTAGTTTGGGAATGGCTTGTCTGTTAGACTCCTATTATCGCTTGCATAAATTGATGGTTTTTTAAGGGGCTTTCATGCGTTTTATGGACACCAATGTCTCGAATACCGAGACCCCAATTGGGGGGTCGGTACTTCGTCATGTCATTTCTGCCTTGGCTCATACGGTTAAGATGGGTGAGCCAGTGAAGGTGGCTCAATTATATGATTTGATGAAGCAGGCCGAACAACTGGCTGATTATACAGTTTCGTTGGAACAAACCGTTTTTGATTTGAATGTGATTTTATCCACCACCATCGAACATAGTGCGACCATCGAAGATTCATTGATGAGTCAACGTGATGCAGATATGCAGAGGCATCAGCAATATGAAGCCATATTAAATGTGGCGCAAGAGGGGGTTTTGGTGATTGATCGTTCTTACAGAGGGGTGGCGTGTAATCCTTTTTTTGCTTCTTTATTTGGGGTGTCGGTAGACGAGATGGGGGCGTGGTCGCTGGACCAAATATGGGGGGGTGGGGTGTTTGCCAGCGATATTCAACCTGAGCTGGAACGTGTCTGGATGGGCCACACATCAGTGGGGCCATTGTCGGCAATGATGGTGGGGGGGAGGCGTCAATTTTTGGAATGCTGGTTTTATCCATTTGTGATGGCAAATGGGGAGATTACCCATTTAATTGGGGTGTTTCGGGATGTGACGGAACATCGACGGGTGTTGGCCCAGTTGCACCAGCACACCCTTTATTTGGATAAGGTGCGGGATGCGATTGTGGTCATTGGTTTGGATCGCATGATTTATTATTTTAATCGAAGTGCTGAGGAGTTATACGGTTGGAATCGTTCCCAAATGACCCAACATCACCCGATTGAATCATTGGTTCAATCCATGGATAAGCTCACCATGATATTGGAGGCGGTATCCGAACACGGGTCTTGGCGGGGTGAAATGTTGCATGTGAACAAAAACCGAAAGAATGTGTGGGTTGATTCCCAATGGAGTCATATTGAATCAGCTGATGGCACCCCATTTGTGTTAATTGCAACCCATGACATTAGTGAAAAAAAGGTATTGGAGCAACAATTTTTACAAATTCAACGAATGGAAGGTATTGGTGCGGTGGCATCTGGTATTGCACATGATTTAAACAATGTATTATCCGCATTATTTATGTCGGTTCGATTATTAAAAGGAAATTGCAAAGACGAAAAAAGCTTGCAAATCCTTGATTTATTGGACAATTCAGCCAAGCGTGGGGTTAATTTAGTTCGTCAGATATTAGAATTTACCCGTGGGATTGATCGTGATGAGGTTTCGGTTCATTTAAAAGGAATTTTGCGAGAAATTCAATCGTTTGCAAAAACCACATTTCCTAAAACAATTGTGGTGGATTTAATGCCCATACCGGGTGATTTATGGGTTATTTTGGGTAATCCAACCCAAATCCATCAGGTGATTTTAAATATTTGTGTTAATGCGAAAGATGCCATGTTAATGGGTGGCAAGTTGGTAATGGCAGTTGGGAATGTAGTGGTTGTACCAGAAGCGCACATCACGTTGCCGGAGTATTGTCAGCCCGGACCCTATGTTCGAATTGAAATTTCTGATACGGGTAAGGGGATGTCTCCCGCCACGATTGATCGGATATTTGATCCATTTTTTACAACCAAAGCGACTGGAAAAGGGACTGGTTTGGGATTGTCTACCGTTCATACCATTATTAAAAATCATCGTGGATTTATAGAGGTTCATAGTGAGTTAAACAATGGGTCTACTTTTTCAATTTATTTTCCTGCGCAAAGACCGCCCATGGATGGGGCCCCATTAAAATTGGATTCAAAGTAGTTTTAGAAAGTCTAATGGTGCAAGCCCATGATCCAGCAAGTTTCATTCTGTTTTTGTTTTAACCAATATATTCACATAATTCAGTTTGTTTTTTTTGACATGTGTCGACATAATGGCACCATTCCTATTTTTAGATCGTCATCCACATGAGCGGTTTTTTTGATTTCGCACCAGTTTAAGGGGGGGATGCATCTGTAATTAGAATTAATTTGAGCGATGAAACAGGTGTGAATTTAATGCAAAATAATATAAGTGTAGCTTTATTAAAAATGGCCGGATTAAAGATTGAAGAGAAAATATATAATAGTGGGGATCAATCTAAAATTCCATTGCTGAGGGTTTTAGATGGTATAAGTGAATTATATACAGCATTGATAGACCCTAAAGGCGCATCGGATTCGGCTGGTACCAGGCAGAGTGTACAGGAGCGTTTACCTACACTGAGTCCTTCTAAAGACACAAGCTCATTCTCATCAGAGTTCAATAGTTTTCAATGTGGATCTGGGTTCTTAAACTTTTCTTACTCAGGTGATCATTCATTTACTGATTCCCATCAGGGGGGGGGGATAAGCTTGGAACCTAATGGTGAGCAGGAAACCGCTCCTAAAAGCAGAACACTTTGTGAGATTTTTTCTGATGGGTTCCACAATATTTGGAGTCACATTCTTCCGTCTGCCCAAGAAACTACCAGTGACTCTTTGCTTGATAAAACTGGAGAACCCCAAGTTTTGTCTAATCCCACCTACCAAACTTTACATTTTTGTGGCTCTCAATCTGGCGAGTTATCTAATTCGTCCCCATCTAGCGAGTTATCTAATTCGTACTTCTTATTTTAGCTACGAGATTAGGAGGAATAAGGAGTTGAGTTATTATGGTTAATGCTGATGGTTTAGGTGTTAAAGGTTTAATCGATTTATTTGGTGGCGGGGTAAAAGAAGCCAGACTATTTGGAAAAGGCAGAAATGTTTTTGCGGATGTAGCGGGAGTGGCATCTAATTTCGTGAGTGATGGGGTGAAAATTTTGGCTCACGCATTGGTTCCAGATCTTCCACCGCCTCCCCCTACTGCGTGTGGTGGTTCGAGCTTGCAAGACAGTGGGGTGGCTGAAATGGTGGTGCGTTCACCGGAAACGGTAGGGACTGGTTCTCATTTATTTGCAAATCATCCTAGTGAAGGGGTAGCTGTTGCCTGTGCTCCTTTCGATTTAAATTCAGCCTTAATGTCTGCGGCCCCTACTGCGGTTGGTGCGAGTTTTCAAAGAAGTGGGGGGGGTGAAATGGTGCTATCTTGCCAAGTAAGCGCCGAATTAGTGTGGTGTGCTCATAGTAGATGTAGGGTGGTTCCCCTTTGCCCACCAGACGAGGTATTTCAAAGCATGGTTTCTGCGTATATTCCCATGTGCACAGAGGATGTGTATGGGTTACCTAATTCCACCACAATTAGTCAAGAAACGCTTCGCAGAGGTAATAACGAGGATATGGTAGTGAATCATTTATTAGATATTACAGTGAGCAAAAAAAATGAATACCGAACAATAAACGATTATTTAGGTAAATTTTTAGCGTATTTTAAAAAGGAGCAATCAAACGATGGTGGGAGATTGTTCCTTCAATCTTGTAAGTCTTTTTGTCAGTCTTTACAACCTGATCAACTTAAAAAAGTAACGTATCAATGGTTGAATACATTGGTTTTTGAAAAGCCTTTTAAATTTCTCCATGCCACTGTAAAAAGAATGGTTGCTGGATTTTCTGTTCAGTTATCTAGGTTTAATATGGATCGTATTCTTGCGTATTCTATGCGTATTGGAGCTGGTATTAAGCCAGAAGAGCAACTTCCCTATGACCCTTTAATAGATGTTGAAGGATCTTCCAATTCAAAAACGGGTTCATTATTCAAGTGGACTCCTGAATTAAAATCACTTTTTATAAAATTGATTACCAACACAATTCAGGGAGGTGAGGTGCAGAGGTTAAATGAGATAGTCTCTTCAGATCAGGTGGGAGGTAAGTCTGCGGGGGGTGTTGGGGTAACTGATGCTTTACGACATGTAAATCAGGCTGGTCGTTTTGGAACTAGACCATTGCGTTTTTTTCATTCTAGTGACAAGGAAAATAGTGGGTTTTAAGGGGGCTCTGCCCTTAATAATCCCGAGGATCACGCCCAGTTTAGGGGGTTCTAGGGGCCTCCGGCCCCTGGGTGGGGTTGGGTGCGCAGCACCCACTATTTAAACCCCACCCTTTCCCTCCCCTAAAGGGGAGGGAGTAATGGCATCGGTTAAACCGCCGTTCCACTGTGTTATATTGGGTCTTAAAATCCTCACGTACGTTTAAGTACGCTCCGGTTTTAAGCCC